>ERZ795056.2645-NODE-2645-length-19749-cov-17.529806_pt1 | contig 19749 bp, 17 predicted proteins | sample MGYA00375140_ERZ795056 | MGnify/ENA primary metagenome ERZ795056 (study PRJEB30185, sample SAMN05720227) | activated sludge metagenome | isolation source: Anaerobic digester | place: USA | collected 2015-03-09 ... | reverse complement strand
CGGCGGGTGAAACCCGCCGATAAAAAAGAGAAAATGAATGACGAGGGACGATGGCGAAGCTTTCGTTAACAATACAATGTGGGAGAAGATGAATGAAGAAGTAAAGTACAAGAGTGCGACGCCAATGAAGTTGACCAAAGAAAAAATGTTCGTAACAAAAAATAAAAAGCAGTCCCCCTTTAGGGGATAGGGCAACATGAGCAAACCATCTGCAATAGAAGGAATAAAAATAGCCAGTGATGGCTTAAGGGGCAGCATCAACGAAAGCCTGAAAGATGAAATTACCGGCGCCATCCGTGAGGATGATAAAGCCGTGATAAAATTTCATGGCATGTATGAACAGGATGACCGTGACAGGAGAGAGGAGAGAGCAGAAAAAAAACTAGACCGGTTGTATTCTTTTATGATCCGGTTGCGCCTGCCTGGTGGTTTTTTACCACCAGAAAAATGGATCGCCATGAACAATGCAGCGGATGAACATTCCACTGGCGTAATTAAGATTACAACGAGACAGACAGTACAGTTGCATGGTATTTTAAAATCGCATATCAAGCCAACCATCAGTTCTTTTAATGAAGCCAATCTCGATTCTATTGCCACCTGTGGAGACATCAACCGCAATGTAACTTGCGCTTCTCATCCCAAACAATCGGCTGTACATGCAGAGGTATTTGCGTATGCTGATAAGATAAGCCAGTTGCTGATGCCGAAAACAAAAGCATACTATGAAATCTGGCTGGATGAAGAAAAAATTGTGGATAAAAAAGAAGAGGAAGATCCCCTGTACCTGGATAAGTATTTACCAAGGAAATTTAAGATCGGCATCGCCATTCCGCCGAATAATGACAGCGATGTGTTTACAAATGACCTGGGTTTGATCGCCATTATTGAAAACAATGAACTGAAAGGATTTAATGTGGCAGTAGGCGGAGGGTTATCCACTACTCATGGCAATGCAGAAACTTATGCAAGGCTTGCAACTGTAATTGGGTATGCACCACTGGACAAAGTGCTGAAAGTGGTGTATGAAGTGGTGACCACCCAACGGGATTTTGGAAACAGAAGCGACCGTAAATTGGCAAGATTAAAATACACGGTTGACAGAATGGGTATTGATCACTTTAAAGCTGAAGTGGAAAAGCGTTGTGGGTTTACTTTAGATGATACAAAGCCTTATACTTTTACTACCAGGAGTGATTATTACGGCTGGCACCAGGGAGAAAACAATTTATGGTATTATACGGTGTTTGTTGAAAATGGCCGTGTGCTGGATGATGAGAAACTGGCAATGAAAACAGCACTGCTGGAAATTGCAAAGACAGGTAAATGTAATTTCCTTTTTACAGCAACGCAAAATGTGATTGTTGCAGATGTAAAGGAAGAGGACAAAGCGGCCATACAATTACTGCTGGAGCAATTTAAAATTATTGAGCATACTGAAGGCGCTTCATTAATAAAGAAAAATTCCATCGCTTGTGTTGCATTGCCAACATGCCCCCTTGCATTAGCAGAGGCGCAACGCTATTTGCCATCTTTGCTGGAAAAGATAGAACCACTTACCAAAAGATATGGTATTGATGATGAAAATATTGTTATTCGTATGACGGGCTGTCCCAATGGCTGCGGAAGACCTTATGCTGCTGAGATTGGTTTTGTTGGCACGGGTCCCGGTTTGTACAATCTTCATATCGGCGGCGACAACCAGGGCGAAAGGCTGAATATAAAATATAAAGATTCATTGGATGAGAAAAATATTCTGACCACATTGGAGGGATTATTCGCTGTGTATAAAAATGAAAGAGTTAAAGGAGAGCGCTTTGGTGACTTTGTGATGCGGCGGCAACTGGTGTAAAAGGAAAACAATTAAAAGTATTGGCATCTTTGATGAGGTGCCTTTTTTTAGCGGCATCCTGCTCCTGTCAGAGTGGGACTGTCCAGAATGAGCAAGATCAATTTTTTTCATGATAATGGTCAGTTCAACTTTTTGAGGCAAAAAATATATTTGCCATTATGAATATTCCTTCATCATTACTGCAAAAATACAATATCCCTGTACCCAGGTATACCAGTTATCCAACAGTTCCTTTTTGGAATGAAACGATTGATGAAAGGGAGTGGAAAAATGTTTTTAATGAACAGTTTAGCATTCACAACACTGCTGCCGGAATAAGTCTTTACCTGCACCTGCCATTTTGTGAATCGCTTTGCACTTATTGTGGCTGCAATAAAAAAATAACTGCCAATCATGGCGTGGAGAAAGAATACATGGCTGCTATCGAAAAAGAATGGCAACTGTATTTGCAGTTGATGGATGAAGCACCGGTCATCAGGGAACTGCATCTGGGTGGCGGAACACCAACTTTTTTTTCACCCGAACATTTAGTACAACTGCTGGAGAAAATTTTCTCCCAATCAAAGATCCATCCTTTACATGAGTTTAGTTTTGAAGGTCATCCCAACAATACCAGTAAAGAACACCTGCAGGCTTTATATGAACTGGGTTTCAGGAGGGTGAGTTATGGTGTGCAGGATAATGATCCTGAAGTGCAGCGCATTATCAACAGGATTCAGCCAATTGAAAATGTGCAAAGGGCAACTGATATTGCAAGAGCAATCGGTTATCAATCGGTAAATTTTGATCTCATCTATGGATTGCCATTACAAACAGAAGAAAGTTTAGAGAAAACCATTTTGCAGTGCATTGCAATGAAACCTGACCGTATCGCTTTTTACAGTTATGCTCATGTGCCCTGGACAAGCAGGGGACAACGCTTGTTTGATGAAAACGATCTGCCATCAACCGAACTAAAAATGAAATTGTACCAGTTGGGTAAACAACTGTTTGCTGCCCATGGCTATGTTGATGTGGGCATGGATCATTTTGCGTTGCCCACTGATGACCTGTACTTAGCCAGGAAAGAAGGAAGATTGCACAGGAACTTTATGGGATATACCACACAACAAACGAAATTGCTGGTTGGACTGGGTGTGTCGAGTATCAGTGATATCGGTGTGGCTTATGCACAAAACGAAAAAACCATTCATGACTATTATGCGATATTACAGAAAGGCCAACTTCCTGTTATGCGGGGATTCTTTTTGAATCAGGAGGATATTGCTTTTAAAAAATATATTCTTGATATCAGTTGCAATGGAAAGACATTTTTTAAAAAAGAAGATCTGCCTATGCTGAACCAGTATGTATTTACTGAATTGAATAAACTGGAAGAAGACAAACTGGTGTTGTGGAATCAAAGAGGACTGCAATTAACGGAGTTGGGTAATCATTTTGTAAGAAATGTTTGCCGCGCTTTTGATCTGCATCTGTTGCGTACACAAAGGGAAGTTGCAGGCCCAACATTCAGCAGGGCTATTTGATATCATACCCAAAGATGGTTTTATGGATGTAAGTACTTTTTCCTCTTTTAGTTGTAGTCCACTTTATATTTTTGTAAGGGTATTTAATATCCATCGAATCCGTATTGTCGTTAGTCTTAATGGTTAATTTTTTCTGAGCAAATTGGTACGGATACTCAATAAATGGAGTAATATAGGCAGTTGATTGAGGGGGTATTATCAATATTGCTTTGGTACTGTCGGCCGAAAATTGTAAAGTTTTATTTAGCTGAGCTAGTGTATGTTTATCTATTTCAAGAATATCATTACTGAATTTTACACTGTCCCATGGCTTGTGATAATATTCAATTAGATCTTTTTTAAAGTCAATTGTAATATACGCACTATCCGTATGGTAATTCCTTACAAAAATTTTATAGTGTGTTGCAGGGCATCCATACAGTAAAAGCGACAGTAAAATGAAGGGAATACATTTAATATGATTAATCAATTTCAAGTATTACAATTGATTTTTATTTCGGATAGCTTTGTAAATTTTAATCGCACTCATTAATATAATTATAAATAATACCAGTCCCGCCAGTCCATATATCCAGCTCATACTATTTTTTACAGTAACGATCATAACGACTGCAACTAATAAAATAGTAGCCACTTCATTCCAGATACGCAATTGATTGGATGAGTATTTAAAAATGCCTTTCATCTCATCATTATAAATTTTCTGCAAAGTGAATTGATAGGCATACAGGGCAGCTACAAAGCCAAGCTTTATCCAAAGCCAGGACGGAACACTGCCCCAAAGGAACGCTATCCAGGTGCCAAAAATTAATGTGAGAATCGCCGAAGGCCAGGTAATGCCATACCAGAGCCTTTTTATCATAATAGAAAACTGGTTTGTAAGAATAGATCTTTCCGGCTCGGATTTTTCATTCGCTTCTGTATTGTAAATAAATAATCTTACAATATAGAACATACCTGCAAACCAGGTAACGATGAAGATGATATGTAGGGCTTTTACGTATTGGTACATGTACAAATGTCTAATGTAGGATGTATGATGTCTGATGTTCTATGGTCAATGCATGCCTTTTATTTCTTTTGCTCTTTTTTTAGTTTGTTTGTTTTGTCGGTTGCAGCGAAAATTGCAGTCAATTCATTTGCCTTACTTATAAGCCTGTCAACTTCAGGATTATTTATAAGTGCAGCCTCTTTTGTTACTTGTAACCAATAGTGACTTTCATAGGCTTCCTCTAATACGATTTCGATTTTATAAATAAAATCATCGTCGGATTTTGCTCTTACAGAGGCACGATAATTTGCACCTACTGAGCCTGCTGATCTGATTACCTGTTTTGCAGTTTCATAGCCTGCTGCATTTTTTGGGAACTGTCCACATAATTTTATCACATCTACAAGGAATTTCCGTGTTCTGTCTTGTAATTCTTTTCGGGTCATAGTTTGTTTGATTTAGATTAAAGCGATCAATTTACTCACCATTTAGAAAGGTAACATAAATAGCAACACGCTTTGCTCTCCAAAATCTTACATCCGCCATCCTACATCCGACATTCTTCATATTATCATTTCCCTCTTTTCCTCCCTGATATCCGTTATCCATTTCTCCAGTGTTTCCACCCACAAAGGATGAACATTTAAACAAGGTATCATTTTATACGTTTCGCCGCCTGCTTCTATAAAAGTTTCTTTGCCTCTTTCTTCCAGTTCTTCCAGTGTTTCTAAACAATCACTCACAAAAGCGGGTGATATGATAAGCAGTTTTTTAATGCCTTCTTTTGGCATTTGCTCAAGGCGTACATCCGTAAACGGTTGTAACCAGCCTTTGCCCAATCTTGATTGAAAAGCAATACTGAATTTTTCTTTCGGAATATTCAACGCTTCTGTAACCAGCCGGGTGGTTTCAAAACATTGATGACGGTAGCAGGTTTTATGTGCTGCTGAATTTACGTTACAGCAATCTCCCACTTTTTGACAATGTGATCCAGTGGGGTCTACTTTAACCAAATGCCTTGCAGGAATACCATGATAGCTGAACAAAATGTGATCATAAGCTTCTTTTAAATAGGGTTTCATATTTTCCACCATAGCATTGATGTAGTTGGCCTCATCATAAAACGGTTTGATGAAGGATAACCTGAAAGAATAATTATGCTTTGTATAAATTTCTTTGGCATATTCTACTGCTGTTTCATAAGATGCCATTGCGTAGTGTGGGTATAACGGAATAGCAATCACTTCTTCTATTTGTGGATGCTGTTGCAGCAAATTATCAAAGGCTTCTTTAGGAGAAGGGCTTCCATAGCGCATCGCAATTTCAATTGGTTCCTCTATTTGCTGTTGAAGGGCTTCTTGTAATTGTTTTGTCAGTACTACCAACGGTGATCCCTCTTTTGTCCAGATGGTGCTGTATGCTTCGGCAGATTTGGGTGCCCTGAATGGAACCACAAAGCCCTTTACGATCAGCAAACGCAGCAAGTAAGGCACATCGATCACCCGGCCATCCATTAAAAACTCATTCAGGTAGCGTCTTACATCTTTTACTTCTGTAGAATCTGGTGAACCCAGGTTCATTAATACAATTCCTTTTTTTGCAGCCATAATTTAGGGATAGTTATGTATAAGTTTAGTTTAACGGCACCAGTTCAATACTGTCAACGATAGCAGATCGGAAGCAGCGCATTTATCCAGGTCTTACTGCCATGAAAAATAACTATTCCCCATCTTCTTTTGTTCAGTTCAGGATCAATTGCCCGGCAGCAAAAATAAACGTTCATTTGGATTAATAGTTCGCCATGACTTATATCAACTTTTCGTCTGATGCAACTCATACAACAAAATGACAGTTCCATGACAAAGAAATTAGGTTACAGCAGCTTCCAAAAGTATTTTTGTGGCCTAATTGATCTGAAAAAAATATGCCTGAAACCAGGGGAGATATAACCAACTTTTTTATTGCCGGCATCAACTATAAAAAAACGGATGCTGCCATCCGTGGCCAGTTTGCTGTTACCAATGAGCAATACGAAAAATTGCTGGCACTTGCACCCCAATTCAATATTAAAGAATTTTTTGTTCTGTCAACCTGCAACCGTACCGAGATTTATGGATTTGCAGAAAATGCTGCTGCACTGATCGATTTGTTATGTACACAAACAAAAAGCGATGCAGCTGTTTTTGAAAGCCTTGCATATATTAAAAAAGATAAGAAGGCGATACAGCATTTATTTGATGTGGGAGCCGGACTGGATTCCCAGATATTAGGGGATTATGAAATTTTAGGCCAGATAAAAATGGCGGTGAAGTTTTCAAAAAAAGCAGGCTTTGTTGGTGCTAACCTGGAGCGTTTGATCAATGCTGTGATTCAGTGTTCTAAAGAAATCAAAACAAATACAGCTTTGAGCGGTGGTACAGTATCAGTTTCTTTTGCAGCAATACAGTTTATCAAAGAAAATATACAGCAGGTTGCCAATAAAAAAATATTGTTGGTAGGCACTGGTAAGATCGGCCGCAACACTTGTAAGAACCTGGTTGATTATTTAGAAACAAAGAACATTACCCTTATCAACAGAACGGAAGAGAAAGCTGCTGACCTGGCTGCAGAATTAGGATTGCGTTCAGCAAATGCTGATGCGATAATGAGTGAAGTGAAAACAGCAGATATTATTTTGGTGGCTACCAGTGCAACTGAACCCGTGCTGTTGAAAAAGCACCTTGAAAATGCCGGCGAAAAATTAGTGATCGATCTGTCTATACCTTATAATGTGGAAACGGCTGCTGCTGAACTGGACAATGTGCGTTTGGTAAATGTAGATGAGTTGTCAAAAATAAAAGATGCTACATTAGAAAGCCGCCGTGCTGAAATACCCAAGGCCAATTCCATCATCTCCCATCATATCAACGAGTTTTTAGACTGGCAGGCAATGCGCAAAAACGCACCTGTACTAAAAGCTATGAAAACCAAACTGCAGGCAATGCATCATTGCGAAATGTATATTGCATACAGCTGCAGGGTAAACGCTCCTCTAACTACAGCAACTTCCATTCAGAAAGTGATCAGTGGCATGGCAGTTAAAATGAGGACAGATAGCAAGCCTGGTTGTAACTTTATTGCCGCTATCAATGAATTTATTGCCACGGGCACCAATTAATCATGAACAAGGTTATACGAATCGGAACAAGGGAAAGCCAGCTGGCCGTTTGGCAGGCTATCAAGGTTCAGCAGTTATTACAGCAGCATGGTATTTCCGCTGAGTTAGTTTACATCAAAAGCGAAGGGGATATCGACTTACAGACACCCTTATATGAAATGGGTGTGCAAGGCATCTTTACAAAAAGCCTTGACATCGCTTTACTCAATAATAAAATAGACATTGCCGTTCATTCCATGAAGGATGTACCGGTACAACTGGCTAGAGGGATTGTGCAGGCTGCTGTGCTGGAGAGAGCTTCTTATAAAGATTTGTTGGTTTATAAGGACGCTGAGTTTGTCAATAGTCAATTGTCAATTGTCAATGATGAGCTTTTGAGTTCGAAAGAGCCATTCACCATTCACCATTCACCATTCACTATCGCCACCAGCAGTATCCGCCGTAAAGCTCAGTGGCTTAACCGTTATCCCCATCATACCATTGAAAATCTCAGGGGAAATGTAAATACAAGATTGCGTAAAGTGGAAGAAAGCAACTGGAATGGTGCCATCTTTGCTGCTGCCGGTTTGGAAAGGATCCATCTACGCCCACAGAATAGTATTGAATTAGACTGGATGCTGCCTGCACCTGCACAAGGCGCCATCATCGTTGTTTGCAGGGAAATGGATGATTTTTGTTTAAGCGCATGCAGCATTTTTAATGATGAAGCAACTGCCATGTGCACCAAGATCGAAAGGGATTTTTTAAAAAAACTACTCGGTGGCTGCTCTACACCCATTAGTGCTTTAGCTGAATTAAAAGGAGAAGAATTAAGCTTTAAAGGAAATATTTTATCGGTTGATGGGAAGGAAAAAGTGGAAATTGAAAAAAGAGTTAACATAAAGGACTCATTGTTGTTAGGTTATACAGCCGCCGGCGAAATATTGAGTAACGGGGGTGATAAAATTATGGAAGGCATAGCGGCTGCTAAAAACCTATAAGGTCTTTAGGCGCTGGCCGGCCGGGAACCAAACCTTATAGGTTTGGAAGGCACTTTTAAATTATAGAACAGATTGATGCAGCAAAATAAAGTATCCATATTATGCACAAGGCCTTTAACCAAAGCGCTGATTGAAGAAGCTGCGGCCGCAGGAATAGAGATTGATGAAATACCTTTTATCGAAACTGAGAGTATTTTATCCGTGGAAGTACAGCAGGAAATAGAACTGGTATCAACTGAGATTGCCACGGTTGTTTTTACCAGTATGAATGCAGTGGATGCGGTCACCGTTTTTTTAGATGGGCATCAACCAGAGTGGACCATTTATTCTATAGGAACAGCAACAGCAAGATTGATAAAAGAATATTTTGGTGAAGAAAGAATTGCTGGAACGGCTAATGACGCTTCCGCACTGGCTGAACTGATTGCTGAAGACAGGTTTACAGATGAGGTAATCTTCTTTTGTGGAGATCAGCGGAGGGATGAATTGCCTGGTATATTGAAGCAGCATGATATTGAGGTAAATGAAATTGTGGTCTATCAAACAATTGAAGTGCCGCATAAAATTTCAAAAGAATATTTTGGGGTATTGTTTTTTAGTCCAAGTGCGGTAAGAAGTTTTTTTAAACTGAATACACTGGAAGAAAAAGCAATCGTTTTTGCTATTGGCAGTACAACAGCCAAAGAGGTGCAGCAGTTTTCAGCGAATAAAATTATCATCAGCGATGAACCCGGGAAAGAGAATCTTGTGCAAAAGATGATTGAATATTTTACTGGAGGTGAATAGTCAATAGGCAATGGTGAATAGCCAATATAGTGTATTTTAATAGATAAGATCTTTGTTTAACTTTAGTTTCACTTCTTAAACTAAAAATAACTACTATGTTCTTGTCATTAAATCATCAAAAGTTAAACATCTGCTCCTTTTCGGGAGAGTTTGTTTTGAATGTTACGGGTTGACTAAGGTATTGCCACCTGATGAAAAGTTTGGAATGATTTCGCAAATCAGAAGAGCAGCTCTATCAGTTCATTTGAATATTGCTGAAGGTCCTTCCAGAAAATCAGAGATAGAAAGGAAAAGATACTATGAGATTTCAAGAGGTTCAATGATAGAGAAAGATGCAGCCCTTGATGTTGCAAATGGGCTGGATTATTTAACTGATTATAACACAAAAAAACTTGGTGAATTAATGGTAAACTGCTTTAAAATGCTAAGTAGACTTATTGCATCGAAAGCTGCCCATTGAATTTTCACTATTCACAATTGACACTAGATGCTAAAAAACGATTTACTCTTACGGGCTTTAAGAAAAGAAAAAGTGGAACGTCCCCCTGTGTGGATGATGCGCCAGGCAGGCAGGTATTTGCCTGATTATATCAAACTAAGGGAGAAATATGATTTCTTCACCCGTTGCCAAACACCTGAACTCGCTACACAAATTACTTTGCAGCCCGTTGACCAGGTAGGGGTGGATGCAGCCATCATCTTTAGTGATATTTTAGTGATACCACAGGCAATGGGTCTGGAAGTATTGATGGAAGAAGGCAAAGGCCCATCATTGCCCAGGACAATAAAAACCCAGGCTGATATTGATGCCCTGATCACAACCGGTGCAGAAGAAAGTTTAAAGTATGTGTATGATGCATTGGCGCTGACAAAAAAAGAACTGAATGACCGTGTGCCCTTGATTGGTTTTGCCGGGGCACCATGGACCATATTGTGTTATATGGTGGAAGGCAAAGGAAGCAAAACATGGGATAAAGCAAAACAATTCGCCTATACTCAACCGTTACTGGCGCATGCTTTATTGCAAAAAATAACAGATATCACTATTCAATATTTAAAATTGCAGGTGAAAGCTGGTGCTGATACGGTGCAGGTATTTGACAGTTGGGCGGGCGCTTTGAGTCCTGGCGACTTTAGAATATTTGCCCAGCCGTATTTATTCCAGATTGCTGATGCACTAAAAGAGGATGCACCGGTAATTTTGTTTCCCAAGGGAAGCTGGTATGCATTGAAAGATATTGCTAACAGCAGTGCAGCGGGGGTTGGTATCGATTGGTGTGTAGCGCCACATACAGCAAGAGAATTAACCGAAAATAAGATCACCATACAAGGTAACTTCGATCCGTCCAAATTACTGGGTACTATACCGCAGATAAAGAAAGAAGTGAAAGAAATGATCGATGCGTTTGGTACACAAAATTATATTGCCAACCTGGGACATGGTATTACACCAAATGTGCCGGTTGATAATGCAAGGGCTTTTGTGGATGCGGTGAAGGAATACAGGGGTAAATAGTGAATAGGCAATTGTGAATAGTCAATGGTTCTTAAAATTTTGAACTGCTTTATTGACAATTCACAATTCACAATTGACAAACGATGACCGTAAAAGAACAATGGATAGCAATCATTCACCAACTGCAGGACAATATTTGTGCTGCATTGGAAGCTGTTGATGGCAAGGCAACATTCTTTGAGGATAAATGGGAGCGGGAAGAAGGTGGTGGGGGAAAGACAAGAGTCATCGCCAATGGTAATGTTTTTGAAAAGGGAGGTGTAAATACTTCAATCGTTTTTGGTAAGGTTACGGATTTAATGAGGAGCCAGCTTAAAAGTTCCCCTTTAGGGGACAGGGGTGTAAATTGGTTTGCCTGCGGTATGAGCATTGTGATTCATCCGTTAAATCCTTTTGTACCGACTGTGCATTGCAATTATAGAATGTTTGAATTGTATAACGAGGAAGATGAAGTGATAGACAGGTGGTTTGGCGGTGGCACCGATTTAACGCCCTATTATTTATTTGAAGAAGATGCCAGACATTTTCATCAAACCTATAAAAATGCCTGTGATAAATTTGATTTGTCGTTCTATCCAAAATTCAAAGCAGAGTGCGATAATTATTTTGTGAACTGGCATCGTAATAAAGAGCGAAGAGGTATTGGGGGTATATTTTATGATTACCAAAGAGCGAATGAAAAGCAGGATGTAGATTTCTGGATGAACTTTGGGAAAACCTGCGGAGCTGCTTTTATTGATGCTTACATCCCTATTGTACAAAAAAGAAAGACTGCTTCATATTCGGAGGCGAACAAACACTGGCAGGAAATCAGAAGAGGAAGGTATGTGGAGTTTAACTTGGTACACGACAGGGGAACCATATTTGGATTAAAAACAAATGGACGGATAGAAAGTATTTTAATGAGCTTGCCACCAACAGTAAGGTTTGAATATAATTATCAGCCTCAATACGGAACAGAAGAATATAAATTACAAGAAGCCTGTTTGCATCCTAAAGATTGGCTGAATGAAATAACGGAAGAAGAAAGAATTGCATGGGCACGGCGTTCCAATACTTGTTAAGCAGGTTTGAAGTTCCGTAGGAACGATATATTAGTAGAAAATAAAATTGAGTTTACAAAAGCCCCGTAGGGGCGGTAGGTTTTAATAAAAGTTATTGTATGTATTTGCAAAGAAGAAACAGAATATTAAGAATATCACCTGCCATCAGAGATATGGTGAGAGAAACAATTCTAACTCCAAATGATTTTATTGTTCCGCTCTTTATTGATGAAGGTGAAAATATAAAAACGGAAATAGCTTCTATGCCAAACTATTACCGTAATAGTTTAGACATAACGGTGAAAGAAGTAAAAGAAATGTGGGGGATGGGATTGAAAAGTGTATTGCTGTTTGTAAAATCAAAAGATGAATTAAAGGACAATACCGGCAAAGAAGCCTGGAATAAAGATGGCCTGATGCAACGCAGCATCAAAGCGATCAAAGATGCAGTGCCGGAAATGTATGTGATGACAGATGTGGCCTTAGATCCTTATTCTTCCTATGGTCATGATGGTATTGTAAAAGACGGACAAATTGTAAATGATGAAACAGTAGAGGCATTGGTAAAGATGAGTATCAGCCATGCAGAAGCGGGTGCAGATATGGTGGCACCCAGTGATATGATGGATGGAAGGATCGGTGCCATAAGAAAAGGACTGGAAGAAAACAATTTTATTAATACCGGTATCATGGCCTACAGCGCTAAATATGCGTCTTGTTTTTATGGACCATTCAGGGATGCGTTAGACAGTGCTCCCGGTTTTGGTGATAAAAAAACTTACCAGATGGATTATGGCAACCGCATCGAAGCAGCGAAAGAGGCGTTGATGGATGTGGAAGAAGGCGCTGATATCGTAATGGTAAAACCGGGATTGCCTTACCTGGATATTGTAAGAGAAGTAAAAAATGCAGTAACCGTTCCAGTGAGTGTGTATAATATCAGCGGAGAATATGCCATGATAAAAGCGGCAGCACAAAGAGGATGGATAGATGAGAATAAAGCAATATTGGAAACACTGACTTCCATAAAAAGAGCAGGAGGGGATTTGATTGCGACGTATTTTGCGAAGGATGCAGTACGCTTATTGTCGTGAATGGTGAATGGTCAATGGTGAATAGTGTATTCGAAGATTAAGATTTCTTTGTATCTTGAAGTGATAACCTAAATCTTTGACTATGTTTCTTAAACTCAATCATCAAAAATTGGACATCTATACATTTTCAAGAACTTTTGTCCTTGAATGTTATAAACTAAGTAAGACCTTGCCCCCAGAGGAGAAGTTTGGTATGATCTCACAAATAAGGCGGGCAGCATTATCTGTTCATCTTAACATTGCCGAAGGCGCTTCCCGGAAATCTGAAGTTGAAAGGAAGCGATATTATGAGATGTCGAGAGGTTCAATTGTTGAGATAGATGCAGCCCTTGACATAGCAGTAGATTTAGAATACTTAGTAAAATATGATACCAAGGTTCTTGGAGAAACTATGATCAGGACGTTTAAAATTTTGTGTGGACTGATTGATTCCAAAGTCTCCCATTGACCACTCACCATTCACCATTCACAAACATGTATACTAAAAGCATAGAACTTTTCGAAAGAGCGCAGCAGTCAATTCCCGGCGGTGTAAACTCACCGGTAAGGGCTTTCAAATCCGTTGGCGGCACACCTGTATTTATGAAATCTGCCAAAGGCACTTACCTCTACGATGCCGATGGAAATAAATATATCGATTACATTGCCTCCTGGGGACCGATGATCTTAGGCCATGCGTATGAGCCCGTTGTAAAAGCTATACAGGAAAAGGCCTTAGGCTCTACCTCTTTTGGTGCACCAACCGAGTTGGAAATTGAAATGGCAGAGCTTATTATCAGCATGGTACCCAATGTTGACCTGGTAAGAATGGTGAGCAGTGGAACAGAAGCCTGTATGAGTGCGATCCGTTTAGCAAGAGGATATACCGGAAGAAATAAGATCATAAAATTTGAAGGGCATTATCACGGTCATGCGGATTCTTTTCTGGTGAAAGCAGGAAGTGGTGTTGCAACACTTGATATTCAGACGGTGCCTGGCGTTACAGCTGGAGTTGCCAACGATACACTAACGGCACCGTATAACGATTTGGAAGCGGTGCAGCAATTAGTAGCCACACACAAGGGAGAAATTGCCGCCATCATTGTAGAGCCTGTTGCGGGAAACATGGGCTGCGTATTACCAGAACCCGGTTTTCATGAAGGCTTGAGAAAACTTTGTGATGAAGAAGGTATCGTTTTCATATTTGATGAAGTAATGACCGGTTTTCGTTTAGGCGCCGGCGGTGCACAGGCAGCCTTAAATATCAACGCCGACCTGGTGACTTACGGAAAGGTAATTGGAGGTGGTATGCCAGTTGGTGCTTTTGGTGGCAAGAAAGAAATCATGCAGCACATTGCGCCGCTTGGAAACGTATACCAGGCTGGTACCTTAAGTGGTAACCCCATTGCCATGATCGCTGGTTTTACCATGCTGACGGAGCTAAAGAATAATCCTTCCATTTATACTGAACTGGCAGACAAAACCGAATACCTCCACAAAGGTTTGCAGGATGCGCTTACTGAATGGGGAGAGGAGCCTTTCAGGATCAACCGTTTTGGTTCAATGATAAGTGTTCACTTCAGCGATTTTCCTGTTGTTGATTTCACAAGCGCTGCGGCAGCGAATAACCAGTTTTTCAATAAATATTTTCATGCCATGCTTAAAAGAGGAATTTACCTGCCGCCTTCTGCTTTTGAAAGCTGGTTCCTCAACAATGCCCTTACTTATGCCGACCTGGATGAAACCATCGCAAAAACAAAAGAAAGCTTAGCCGAGATCACGGTGCCAGTCCCTTAAAAGTAACGCCTTTCCGAGGGCAATAAAAAATATTTTTCTATTAGTCCACTAAATTAGTAGGAAATCCCCTATTTTTGTTTTTCAGTAATTATCTCTGAAGCAGCCATCGCTGAATTATGACCAACAAAAGGGAAGTTTTACCAGGTACGAATGACTTATCTCCGTTATCAACGAACGGTAATAATTTATTTCCTGTATTCCTTAAGCTGGAGCATTTAACCGTATTGATTGTGGGTGGTGGGTATGTGGGTAATGAAAAACTGACCGCCGTGCTGCAAAATTCTCCGGGTACCACCGTGAGGCTTGTTGCAACAGAGATAAGTGATACTATCAGGGATTTTTCAGAAAAATATACTGTTGAATTAATTGAGCGGCCTTATCAGTCATCTGATATTGATGGAGCGGATATAGTGATTGCAGCGCTTAATGACCGTAGTGTAAGCGAACAGGTGGCGACTGATGCAAAATCAAAAGGGAAATTGGTAAATGTGGCGGATAAGCCAGATCTCTGTGATTTTTATTTATCCTCCATTGTGCAAAAAGGAAGTATCAAAATTGCTATTTCCACCAATGGTAAATCCCCTACTATAGCCAAGAGATTAAAAGAAGTATTTGGCACCATGATTCCTGATGAAATGGAAAATGTGCTGGATAATATCCAGGAGATAAGAAAAGGGATTGATGGCAGTTTTGAAGTCAAGGTAAAAAAATTGAATGCACTGACGGAAGTGCTGGTGAATAAAGATAAAATTGATGAATCTGAAAAGCCTGCACAAAAGCACTGGAAAAAAATAGCTACCTTTTCTGTTATTGGATTTGCACTAATGTTGATTGGCCATTGGATTTTTTCTTATATCCCGTTTCAAAATTTATCTGACAGTGCGGTGAATATTTATAATCATTTGGATGAGAATTTTCACTGGATGGTGGTAGCAGGTTTTTTGGCACAGTTAGTAGATGGAGCATTGGGCATGGGCTATGGTGTAACAAGTGCTTCTATACTGTTATCTACTGGTGTTAATCCTGCGGCTATCAGCGGAAGCATTCATACAGCAGAAATGTTTGCCAGTGGGGCTTCTGGTTACAGTCATTACAAATTCGGTAATGTTAATAAAAAGCTATTTAAAGCGTTGGTTATTCCAGGTGTGATAGGTGCCATCGCTGGTGCATTTCTGCTGGTGTTTTTGGGAGAGAAATATTCGAATTATATAAGACCTGTGATGGCTTGTTATACGCTGTTTCTTGGCGGTAAAATTTTACTCAATGCATTCCGTGTGGCCAATCCGCAAAAGAAATTCCGTAAGTTTATTCCATTGGCTGGTGCAGGTGGTTTCCTGGATTCTTTTGGCGGAGGTGGTTGGGGACCCATTGTTACCACTACACTCATCACTAATGGCAGAAGCCCACGTTTTGTAATTGGTACAGTCAGCCTTACTGAATTTTTTGTAACACTCGCCAGTGCTTTTTCCTTTTTTATCCTGTTGGGGGTTTCACATGTTCAGACAATTGTAGCATTGATCATTGGTGGTTTTATTGCCGCTCCGTTAGCTGCAAAGCTGGCTGGCAAACTTCCACGCAAAACATCTTTTATACTACTAGGCATCCTGGTTATTATCTGGAGTTTAAAAATCCTGGCAAAGTTGCTGTAAAATTTTTTGCATATATAGTCCACTAAAATGATAGACTAAATTTATATAAATGTTCATTAAATATTCTAAATACCGATGTTGTTGTGTTATTCCCATGCTTTGTTAAAGCAGTAACCCAAAATGAGTCATTCAATAACGATGTGCTGCCCTTATTTCAAACTAATAATTTAAAACACAATGAAAAAAAGTTTATTTGTTTCTTTATTTATTCTTCCTTTTATTACTTCTGCACAGGTAAATGTTTCCGGCAGGGTAGTGGATGAAGGCAACCGTGGTTTACCTTTTGCAAGCGTTGTTGTAAAAGGAGCTGGTAGTGGTACTGCTACAGATTCCACGGGTGGTTTTTCACTTTTAGTAAACAAGCCTTTTCCCTTTACCCTTTCTGTTTCTTCTGCAAGCTTTGCAACACTGCAGTTTGTTGTAAAGGATAACAGTAAAATTGACGGCTTATTAATACAACTAAAAGCACTCTTTCAAAGTGATACGGTGGTTATCACTTCCCGGCGCAGGGTAGAAGTATTACAGGATGTTCCTATCCCCATTTCTGTGATCGGTGCCAGGCAAATTGATGATGCCGGCACTTTTAATGTGAACCGTGTGAAGGAATTCGTACCCTCGTTACAGTTATATACGTCCAATCCACGTAATACGGGTGTAAATATCCGTGGACTTGGTTCGCCATTTGGTTTAACCAACGATGGTCTAGACCCTGGTGTTGGATACTATGTGGATGGTGTATATTATGCAAGGCCCGCAGCAGCTACGATTGATTTTATTGACGTGGAAAGAATAGAAGTGTTGCGTGGACCGCAGGGAACCTTGTTTGGAAAAAATACCACTTCTGGTGCCATCAATATCAGCTCCCGAAAACCAAGTTTCAAACCCGGTGGTATTTTTGAAGTGAGTTATGGTAATTATGGATTCGTACAGGCAAAGAGTTCCATCACTGGTCCGCTTAGCAAAAAGCTGGCTGCCCGTTTGTCTTTTTCAGGAACCCAACGCAATGGCGTAGTGGACAATATCCGTACACTTAAAGCAACCAATGATATCAATAATCTTGGCCTGCAGGGACAGTTGCTTTTCAATGCTTCTGATAAAACGTCGATCATACTCCGGGGCGATCTTTCCCGCCAGCGCCCTGATGGTTACGCACAGGTGGTGGCAGGCGTGGTAAGGACAAAGCGTGCCGGGTACCGCCAGTTCGATTCCATCATTGCAGCATTAAATTACCAGTTACCAAGCCGTAATGCATTCGACAGGGTGATAGATCATGACACACCATGGAACTCCGACAATGATTTGGGCGGTGCTTCACTAACGGTTGACAGTAAGGTAGGTCCTGGTACGCTAACTTCCACTACTGCATGGCGTTTTTGGGATTGGGGACCTTCCAACGACAGGGATTTTACTGGTCTCCCGGTATTGGCTAAATCTCAAAATCCTGCTAAGCATCGCAACTGGTCGCAGGAAATACGGTATGCGGGTGAAATTTCATCCCGGTTAAGTGGCGTTGTTGGTTTGTTCTATATCAACCAGGAAGTAACAATTGACGGCACAGAAGAATCAGGCGCTGCACAATGGCGTTTCTCACAAAGTTCCACCAGTAACTTATGGCAGACACCCGGTCTTTTTGAAGGTTATGGCATTGCAACAAAAGCATCTATTAAATCTACCAGTGCGGCATTGTTTGCCAATGCAGACTGGAAAGTAACCGAAGCATTTCATATAACGCCGGGAATTCGTTTTAACTACGACAAAAAAGATGTGTCGTATAACAGAACAGCCTATGGTGGTCTGCAAACTGACAATGCAGCATTGATAGCGCTCAAAAATGGTGTGTACAGCAGCCAGTCTTATGCCATATCAGCGGACGAAAATAATTTTACTTATTTGATCAGTGCTGCGTATAAGCCAACTAAACGCATCAATATTTTTGCCACCTATTCAACCAGCTTTAAACCTGTTGGTGTAAATGTAGCAGGTTTGCCAACCAAGGCTGGTAAAGCAGATACGTCGCTGGCTGTAATTAAACCAGAGGATGTAAGACATTATGAACTGGGTATTAAATCCACACCAGCAAAAGATTTTACCCTAAACGTAACCGTTTACAATACAGAGATCAACGATTATCAGACAAATGTGCAATCGCCGGAACTGGGAGTAAACCGTGGGTATATTGCCAATGCAGAAAAAGTAAGGGTACGTGGTGTGGAACTGGATGTTAATATAAAAGCCAGTGAACATTTTACGTTTTTTACAGCAGCTTCTTACAATGATGGCAAGTATGTCAGGTTTACCAATGCACCACTTCCGCTAGAAGAAACAGGACAAACAATAGAAGGAGTACAGGTGGCCTTTAAGGATATTTCGGGAGGAAGATTGCCAGGTATTTCTAAATGGTCGGGTTCATTGGGTGGTGAGTTTTCAACACCGGTTTCTTTTATCGGAAAGGCGGGCAGATTTTTTATTGGCCTGGATGGATTTTATCGTTCAGACTTTTCTTCCAGCCCATCGCCTTCTGCTTTCCTGAATGTGAAGGGTTATTTATTGGCCAATGGAAGGCTTGGCTTTAAATCTACTAATGGCTTTTCTGCTTTTATATGGGGAAGAAATATTTTCAACACAGATTATTTTGAGCAACTGTTGCCTGCTGGTGGCAATGCAGGGCATTATGCAGGCGTATTGGGTGATCCTGCAACCTACGGCGTTACACTCCGTTATAATTTTTAAACAATGATCAATGAAGCTTTCATATAGCAAGTTTACCTGCCGGAAAATGGCAGGCAGGCAATCGTAAGTCTACAAAGCGTCCCTGTTCCCAGGGAGGCTTTATACAGCCACGTGGCCGAGAGGACAGGTCAAAGTCTGCAAAACTTTTTACGATGGTTCGAATCCATCCGTGGCGTCAATATTAAAATCAGGTTATTGCGTACAGCACTTCTTCAAGAGTACAGTTAACTTTTACAAGTAAACAGAATGAGATAATTTCGCATTTATGAAAAAGATATCTCTTTTGGTTCTTTTATTTACCTGTTGCCATTCTTTATTCGCACAAACAAAAGTTACCCAGCACTATAACCGTACCTGGACTGGCTATTTCAATCAAACAAGATTGAGTGATAAATGGGGTTTGTGGGCGGATGTGCAGCCTCGTTCAAAAGGAGATTGGGGTGGAGAAGGGGTGGCACAATTGTTAACGAGGGTTGGTATCACATACTACGTAAACGATGCCACGAAAATTACTGCGGGCTATGCTTATATTATTGATTTTCCTGCTGAAGGGCATAAGAATATTGCCGTATATGAGCATCGCCCCTGGCAACAAATACAGTGGCATACTAAGTATGGCGGCAATAAAAAAATGATGCAATGGTTCCGG
>ERZ795056.2637-NODE-2637-length-19775-cov-41.627637_pt1 | contig 19775 bp, 15 predicted proteins | sample MGYA00375140_ERZ795056 | MGnify/ENA primary metagenome ERZ795056 (study PRJEB30185, sample SAMN05720227) | activated sludge metagenome | isolation source: Anaerobic digester | place: USA | collected 2015-03-09 ... | reverse complement strand
TACGGACCTGTTGGCGTGCTCGAGCGGCCGTGACCGCGGGTGTCGTAGCGAAGCAAGCGATAACGGTCGGTCAGCGCCGGCACGGTCCAATCCCACATGTCGTAGTTGGACATCAAACTGTTACTCATCAGTACGACAGGACCGTCTGCCGGCCCGTCGAAACGATATGCGGTGTCGACACCATTGATGTGGATGCGGTTAGTCATAACAGTGCCAATGGACGGAGGATTAGGGTAATCGTATGCGACGGGCGACTCCCGCTTGCACCGGGGACTCGTTTATCGTCTGCGCGGTCTGGCGTTGCGATGTCTGCAGAAACAAACCCACGCAGCAGGTGCGCGTTCTGGCACCCCTACAATCGTTCCCATGCAGTCTTCCTCCCGCGACGCGCACGATCGTCGCTCAGTTCTTGCGCTCGTCGCCGCGCTTGTGTTAGTTGTTATCTGGGGCGTGAACTTCACAGTTCAGAAGCAGATATACCCCGTCATTGGCCCCGGCGGATTCTTGTTCGTGCGCTACCTGATCATGCCGCTGTGTGCGGTACTTTTGTTGCTCCATCTGTTCGGCAGGTCGTGGCCGAAAGTCGCGCGTTCGGACTTGTGGGTACTTGCGCGGTTGGGATTTATCGGCCATTTCCTGCACGTGGGCATGGTGACGTACGGCATTCACTGGTCGACGGCATTTTCAAGCTCGCTCATCTTGGCCTGCGGCCCGATCTTCACGTTGCTCATTCTGCGTGTGATGGGGATTGAATCGTTGCGCCGCTCGCAAGTCATTGGTGTGGCGATTGCCTTCGCGGGGGTGCTCGTGTTCCTGTCGGACAAACTATTAGCTGGGCGCTGGCAAGCGACGGGCGGCGATTTGTTTCTTTTGGTCGCTGCCAGTTTCTTTTCGTATTACACGGTCGCTGCCAAGCCCATGATTCAGCGTCTAGGCAGTGTGGTCACCATGACCTACGCGACGCTGATTGGCAGCATTCCGGTGGTGCTCTGTACGTTGCCCATGGGCCTCGCGGTGGAGTGGTCAGCGGTACCGTGGGCGACGTGGTTTGGCGTACTTTGGGCGGTGACGGTGTCAGCCTTTATGGGGTGGCTCGTGTGGGGGTGGGTCAATAGCGTGCGCGGTGTCGCGCGGACCGCACCGCTCATGTATCTCATGCCACCGGTGGCGGGACTGGTGGCGTGGGCCTACGCCGGTGAGCACTACACAACGATAAAGCTCGCTGGCGCGGCGCTCACGTTAGTCGGCGTGGCGATAGCGCAGTACGCGGCTAAGGCTTCGATTGTGCGGGAAGCCCCTGCGGTGGTTGATTAGCGAAACGCAGGCTGCTACTTCGACTGTCCCGCAGCGATGTCTACGTACTCCCAAGCGTCGTGCCCGATGGGGTGTTTTTTGAAGCCCATCAGCCACGGCTGCTGCACGTAGTACTGCGTTTCGTGCCACGGCGCTATCCACGGCGCGTAAATTTGGATGATGTCTTGCATCTCGTTGATGAGTTTTTGCCGTTCAGGGCCATGCGGCAGTAGGCGCATTTTTTCGTAGCGCTCATCGAAGGGCTTGTGTTGAAAGCGTGCGTAATTTTCACCGCCGGGCTGGGCGGTAGCGGTGGTGAGTAGTTGCAGAAAATTTTCGGCGTCCGGGTAATCCGCGTTCCAGCCTTCGCGTGTCATCTTGGCTTTGCCTTCGCGCGCCGCCTTGCGCATGTCTGGCGTTTTCATAATTTCGATGACGAGTTTGATGCCGATGGCGTCCATCGACTTTTTCCAGAGTTCGGAGAGCTCGCGTGCGATAAGTGTCGTGCGTGAAACGTAGGGAATCACGAGCGGCGAGCCATCGGGCATTTCGCGGTAACCGTCACCGTCGCGATCTTTGTAGCCGAATCGATCCAAGAGCGCGCGGGCGAGCGCTGGATCGTACTGATGCGCGCGCGGTCGTGTGGTTTGATATCCGGTCACGTTCGGCGGCACGATCCCGTTGCCCGCTACGCCGTCACCGCGAAACACGATGCGAATCTGTTCGTCGAGCGAATAGCCCAACGAAATCGCGCGTCGCAACGCGATTTTTTCCGGCGTGTAGCCCCCCGTGGTCGGATCGGTCATATTGAACATCGTGTACCAAAGATTGGGCGTTTCTTGCTTCACCAGCCGAATGCCTTTTTGCGCGAATTCTGGCTTGAGCTCATCTCCCGTTTTGGCGACATTAATCATCGTTTCGGGTAGGTCGGGCAGGTAATCGAGCTGCCCCGTGATGAACGCGAGCCACGCGGCTTGGCCTTCTTCGATGACGCTGATTTCAACGCGCCCCACGGAGGGCACCGGTTTGCCTTTCATTGCGGAAATCATGGCTTGATCTTGCGCGGCGGTTGACGTCCAATCCCATGTGTGTTTTCGGTACGTCGGGTTCGCGACCAGAACGATTTTGCTGCCGCGCTTGTACTCGTCGCGCGCAAGTTTGAACGGGCCAGTGCCGACGGGATGACTGCCGATGTCGAGCCCATAAAAATCAACGACCTCGCGCGCAGACGCGCCGGTGCTGGGCATTGCGAGGATGTAAGCAAAGTTGTAGTCGGTGGCCTTGAGCCGAATCCGAAGTGTGTAGCGGTCCACCACTTCAAGGCCGGCCAACGGCGTGTCGTAGTCGAACTTGCCCGATTTGACAGCTGCGGCGCGCGCTTCGTCGCCGCCGACCAGTTTTCCGTCGATCAAAAACTGCCACGGTGACTTCACTTTTGGATCGAGCAGACGCTTCAGTGAGTATGCGTAATCCGCCGCGATGAGTTCGCGTTTCTTCCCTTTGAACGCGGCGTCGTCGGCGAAGAAAATGCCCTTGCGAATTTTCAGAACGAACGTCTTTCCGGCGTCGCTGACCACGGGCATTGATTCGAGCGTTCGAGGAACGAGTTTCACGGGACGCGCGAAGTAGTCGTATTCGAGCATCGGTTCGAGAATGCGCTCGCCAATGCTTTGCGACACCGCGTCTGACGCGAAGGCATTGTCGAAACTGGTTTCGCCCATCTTGAACGAAAGACGCAGCGTTTTTGTCGGTTCGGCCGCGTCCGCGATGGCCGACGTCATAGCCGCCACCGTGCCGATCGCGCAGAGCAGCGCGGCTGCGCCGTACGTTCGCAAACTGCGCACATTCGAAATGCATCGGCTAGATGCGAGATCGCAAAAAAAAGTCATGGTCACGACCTATGGTTTACCGTGCGAGCGAGCGTACCGTAAACCGATGCGCGTACGCTTCGCCTCAAAAATACCGAAAGAACATGAATACAGCTTTTATGCGCAAACGACTGCTGCACGGACTTAATAGCTCCAATATAGCCATACTTGACTTTATTGAATAACGGGCTATAAACGCCACCCACTGGTCGTTGGCATCGTAAAGCTGTAAACGCAACGTCGATGTGTTTGAGCGCGAATTACGTCGCGTTCACCGCTGCGCACGCTGCCGCCGTCACTTGCGCGGTTGTAGCTTTGCCGCCGAGATCGCGCGTGTGAAGCGCTGGATTGGCGGTGATCGACTCAATGACCGCCATGAGTTTCTTTGCGGCATCGAACTCGCCCAAATGTTCAAGCAGCATTACGCAGCTCCAGAACGTGCCGATCGGGTTGGCGAGCCCTTTGCCCATGATGTCGAATGCCGATCCGTGGATCGGCTCGAACATCGACGGATAGCGGCGTTCCGGGTCGATGTTGCCGGTCGGCGCGATGCCGAGGCTACCCGCGAGCGCAGCGGCCAAGTCGCTCAGAATGTCAGCATGCAAATTGGTGGCAACAAGCGTATCGAGCGACGCCGGGCGGTTCACCATGCGCGCGGTGCAGGCGTCGACGAGTTCTTTGTCCCAGGCAACATCGGGGAAATCTTTGCTGACTAACACCGCGATTTCGTCCCACATCACCATCGCGTGGCGCTGCGCGTTGGATTTGGTGACGACGGTGAGCAGTTTTCGCGGACGCGATTGCGCAAGCTTGAAGGCAAACCGCATGATGCGCTCGACGCCCGTGCGGGTCATCATCGACACGTCGGTGGCCACTTCGATCGAATGACCTTGATGCGCGCGACCGCCGACACCCGAGTATTCGCCCTCCGAGTTTTCACGCACGATGACCCAATCCAAATCATCGGGGCCACAGCGCTTGAGTGGCGCGTCAATGCCCGGCAGGATGCGCGTCGGGCGCACGTTGGCGTACTGATCGAAGCCTTGGCAAATCTTTAGGCGCAAACCCCAGAGCGTGATGTGGTCTGGAATGTGTGGGTCGCCCGCGGAGCCGAACAAAATCGCGTCCTTGTGACGCAGCGAATCCAGCCCGTCGGCGGGCATCATCACGCCATGTTTGCGGTAGTAATCGCCGCCCCAGTCGAAGCTCTCGAATTCGAACTGAAACGTCTTTTGTGCAGCGGCTAACGCCTGCAACACGACCTGTCCGGCGGGCACGACTTCTTTGCCAATGCCGTCACCGGGAATGGACGCGATTCTGTAAATTTTCATAGAGCGATGGGCGTCGAAGTGGCTGTGCCGCTAATGTAGCCGCAGGCGCGCGATGCGGGCGCAGTTGGATTCACATCGGCTTTTGCAGCTCGATCACACTCGCGCGCTCGCCAACTTATTTTTCCAAGAACTGACGCACGGCATTGATGACAGCGTCTGGCTGGTCGCGGTGCGGCGAGTGACCGCACGACTCGAGCTTCAACAGAGTCGCCGCAGGCAGGGCTGCCGCGATGCTGTCGATTTGTGCCATCGTGCCGTATTCGTCGTCCATGCCTTGTATCGCCAGCACCGGGCAGGTGATGTTCGGCAATAACGCGTTGATGTCCCAATCGAGAAACGCGGGATTGAGCCAAATATCGTTCCATCCCCAAAACGCCGAATCTGGATCGCGGTGGTGCCGCGCGAGTTTTGATTTCAGATCGGTGTTCAGATAGACGTCGCGTGTTTTCGCGATGCTGTCGACGGAGAGTTTTTCAACAAAAGTGTGCGGAGCGGCAACGATGATGCTCGCTACATTTTCCGGAAACGATGCCGCATGGATCAACGCAATCGAGCCGCCGTCGCTGTGGCCGAATAGGTGCGGTGGATTGTTGGCAACATCGATACGCAATGCGTCGAGCAGGGCGGGTAGCACCGCACGCGCCTGAACATGCATGAAGTTCACGCCCCATTTTTCGGTCGCTTCGCGCGGTGTAGATTGACCGTAGCCCGGACGCGAATAGACGAGACCACGACATCCTAAGACGTCACAGAGTCTCGCTGGAAAATCGCGCCACATGCTTACTGAGCCGAGGCCCTCGTGAAGAAAGATCATCAGCGGCTTGGCGCGATCATTCGAGCCAACGAACTCGTATTCGATGTCGTACGAACCGCCGTCGGCGAGGACTATGATGTTGGCGGTCATTGTCGTGTATTCACAAACAGGTTAGCCGTGCGACTTGCTTTTTTCCAAATCGCGCAGCTTGAATCGCTGAATTTTTCCGGTCGCCGTCTTCGGAAGTTCGGCCAAAAATTCCAGTTGGCGCGGGTACTTGTAGGGGGCGAGTTTTGCCTTCACGAAAGTCTTCAATTCTTCGGCGAGCGCTTCGCTTGCGCCCTTGGCATCCTTCAAGACGACAAAAGCCTTCGCGCGCGTCAAGCCCGATTCGTCATCCACGCCAATCACTGCGGACTCAAGTACCGCTGGATGCTGCATGAGCGTTGACTCCACTTCAAACGGCGAAACGTATTGTCCGCTCACCTTGAGCATGTCGTCGCTACGTCCGGCGTAAACGTAGTAGCCGTCGGCGTCACGGAAATATTTGTCTCCGCTTTTGGTCCACGCTCCGCGAAAGGTTTCGTCCGACTTCGCGCGGTTGCCCCAGTACATTAACGCCGCAGACGGGCCGGAAATGTACAGGTCTCCCACCTCGTCGTTGCCGGACAAGACGTGACCCATCTCGTCGCGAAGTTCGACCGCGTAGCCGGGCACAGGCTTGCCTGTCGTGCCGTAGCGCAGGTCACCGGGCCGGTTCGACAAGAAGATGTGCAGCATCTCGGTGGAGCCAATGCCGTCGATAATTTCGCAGCCAAACTTCGCGGTCCACTTCTCGCCGATTTCACGGGGAAGCGCCTCGCCAGCAGACGAACACATGCGCAACTTCACCGCTTCGCGCGTGGGCAGATTGGCGGATGCGAGCATGCCAGCGTAGCCTGTCGGTGCGCCGAAGAACACGGTGGGTTGCAGATCGGTGAATCGCTTGAAGCAGGCGTCGGGCGTTGGCCGCTCGGCCATCAAAACGGTCGTTGCGCCGACGGAAAGTGGGAACGAAAGACCATTGCCGAGCCCGTACGCGAAGAAAAGTTTCGCAGCAGAGAAACATACATCTTGTTCCGTCAAACCGAGGACGGGTTTCGCGTAGAGCGCTGCGGTCCAGTAGAGATTTCCGTGGGTGTGGGCGGTCCCTTTGGGGCGCCCGGTGGAGCCTGAGGAATACAACCAGAAACCGATTTCGTCGGCTCCAGTGTTGACCGCTGTTTTTGCTGCCGGTGTGGACTGAACCCACGACTCAAAATCGAGCACATCGGCGGCCACGCCAGTTCCGCGCGAGACGATTATTTTTTTGACTTCGTGCTGGCTCTTTTGCATTGCCGCTTGGAGCGTGGGCAACAGTGCCGCCGACACCAGCGCGACTTGTGCGCGGCTGTGTTCGAGCATGTAGGCGTAGTCGTCAGCGGTGAGGAGCGTGTTCACCGCAACCGGCACGACCCCCGCATGTAGCGCGCCGAGAAACGCGACCGGCCAGTCGTTGCAGTCATGCATCAAGAGCAGCACACGCTCTTCACGACGCACTCCGAGCGCACCTAGCCCGGCGGCGACGCGCCCCACGCGGTCCGCTAAGTCGGCGTACGTTAGCGTTCCTACGTCATCTACATACGCCGCTTTCGTGCTGCGCGACGTGTTTAGTGCGATCAAGTATTGTGCAAAGTTAAAGCGCTCGGGAGGTGGGGCGATAACTGGGTTCATGGACGTGGCTTTCGGAGTTTGCGTCTGTCGGCGATGCGATGGCATGACTGGGATTGCAGCGCGAAGAAACGAATAAATTCGGTTGTGCATGCGCCAGATATACGCGAAAATGCTGGATACCGCATACTGGAAAACGCAATATAATGCATTTTCTGATGAAGAACACAACTTTAACTCCGATTTCTTGCTTCGCGGGGCGATGCTGATGCGCCGCGCTGAGTCTGATATTGCCGCCGCTACAGCCGCCAGCCAAGCCGAACGTGACCCTTTTCTCGTGGCGCTCGGCGAACGAGTGCGCGCGCTGCGCTCACGTCGAGGATTGACGCGGCGTGACCTTGCGACGGCCTCCACCGTTTCCGAGCGTCATCTCGCGAGCCTTGAAGGCGGCGTCGGTAACGCGTCGGTGCTGATTCTGCGGCAAGTAGCGCATTCGCTTGACTGTGAACTGGCCGAGTTGCTCGGCGACGAGACGACGCTCTCACCCGAGTGGCTTCTCATTCGTGATTTGCTACGCCATCGCAGTGACGACGAACTTCGTCGTGGGCGAGTAGCGCTTTCCGAGCTTTACGGCGAGGCTGGAAGCCAGTCGGCGCGCGCCCGACGCATCGCATTGATTGGATTGCGTGGCGCGGGTAAGTCGTCGCTCGGGCTTCGGTTGTCTGAGGCGCTGGACGCGCCGTTTGTGGAGCTCAATCGCGAGATAGAACGCGTGTCAGGCTGCGGCCTGGCGGAGATTCACAATCTCCTAGGGCCGACGGCTTACCGCCGATACGAACGCCGCGCGCTGGAAGAAACGATTCAGCTCTATCCCGATGCCGTGATCGCTACGCCCGGCGGCATTGTGTCCGATGCGTCTACTTTCAATTTATTGCTGTCCAATTGCTTCACGGTGTGGCTCAAAGCCTCGCCTGAAGATCACATGAGTCGCGTCGTAGCACAGGGAGATTTGCGCCCGATGGGAGGCGCTGCGGCGGGCATGCACAGCGAGGCGATGGAAGACCTGAAGCGGATATTGAGCGGCCGCGCAGCGTTCTACGGCAAAGCGGACGTGGCGTTCGACACCACGGGAAAATCGCCTGACGAATGTTTTCAGGCGTTGTTCGCGATCATCAAGGCAGAAACCCAAAAAACGCAGTAAAGTGCATTTACTTGTTGACGTGTGTCAAAAACTGCAATATATTGCGTTTAACGGGTGTCGGCAGCGTTAAGCTAAGTCGACACGCAGCAGACGCCACACGGTTCCAACGCCTTATCGCTGAAAAGCGCTGAAAAGAGATTTCGCATGAATGCCACTGTTACTGCCATCGCGCCGGACGCTACCGCCGCCAAAATTGACTATCGCACTGAGCCCTCACGCTACCACCATTGGTCGATTGCGTTTGACGGTCCGGTCGCCACGCTGTCGATGAACGTCGACGAAAACGCGGGCTTGAAGCCAGGTTACAAGTTGAAGCTCAACAGCTACGACTTGGGTGTCGACATTGAACTTCACGACGCAGTTAACCGCATCCGGTTCGAGCATCCCGAAGTTCGCACCGTCGTGATGACGAGTTCGCGTGACCGCATTTTTTGTTCGGGCGCGAATATCTTCATGCTTGGCGTTTCGAGCCACGCGTGGAAAGTAAATTTCTGCAAATTCACCAACGAGACACGCAACGGCCTCGAAGATTCGAGCAGTCATTCGGGTTTGAAATTTTTGGCGGCTGTGAACGGTGCGTGTGCGGGCGGCGGCTACGAGCTTGCACTGGCGTGCGACGAAATTTTGTTGGTCGATGACCGTTCGTCGTCGGTATCGTTGCCAGAGGTGCCTTTGTTGGGCGTGCTGCCAGGTACCGGCGGCTTAACGCGGGTTACCGACAAGCGTCATGTGCGCCACGACCTTGCGGACATTTTCTGCACGACAACCGAGGGCGTACGTGGCCAAAAAGCGAAGGATTGGCGTTTGGTAGACGAAATCGCCAAGCCTGCAGTGTTCGCGCAAAAGGTGCGTGAACGTGCGCTTGAGTTGGCAGCGAAAAGTGATCGCCCGGCCGACGGAAAAGGCGTCGCGCTGGCTCGCGTTGAGCGCACCGACTCGCCGGATGCATTGCGCTATGCGAACGTCACCGTGGATATTGATCGCGCAAAACGTAACGCGACGTTCACGGTCAAGGCGCCGGTGGGCAAACAACCCGAAACGATTGCGGAAATTGAAGCTGCTGGTGCCGCTTGGTGGCCGTTGGCGATGACGCGTGAATTGGATGACGCGATTTTGTCGATGCGAACCAACGAGCTCGATATCGGCACATGGATCATCAAAACCGAAGGTGATGCAGCGGCGGTGCTCGCGAGTGACGCGACAATGATGAAGCACAAAGATCATTGGTTGGTTCGCGAAACGATTGGCCTGATGCGCCGCACGTTCTCTCGAATTGATGTGTCGTCACGCAGCCTGTTTGCGTTGATCGAAACGGGCTCGTGCTTTGCGGGATCGTTCCTCGAACTCGCGCTGGCGTGTGATCGTAGCTACATGCTCGCGTTGCCGGATGATGCCGCAAAGGCACCGTTGATTACGGTGTCGGACGTGAACTTTGGCTTGCTGCCAATGGCAACCGGACAGCCTCGTCTTGCGCGTCGTTTCTATGAAGAGGTACCGGCGCTTGAAGCCGTTCGCGCGAAAGCGGGGACTTCCTTGGATGCTGATGCGGCGCTAGCGTTGGGCCTTGTCACATCGGCTCCCGACGACATTGATTGGACCGACGAAGTGCGCATTGCGCTGGAAGAGCGCGCCGCGATGTCGCCGGACGCTTTGACGGGCATGGAAGCGAACCTGCGTTTCAACGGCACCGAGAACATGGTGACGCGTGTGTTTGGTCGCCTCACCGCATGGCAAAACTGGATTTTCCAACGGCCTAACGCGGTCGGTGAAAAAGGCGCGCTGAAGCTCTACGGCAAGGGCGAAAAAACGCAGTTTGATTTCAACCGCGTTTGACCAACAGCTGACGAAAAATTATTTGGAGCACGAGCATGAACACCGGTATCAATTACAGCGAAAAAATTCCTAACAACGTCAATCTGTCTGAGGACAAAACGTTGCAACGTGCGCTTGAGCATTGGCAGCCAAACTACCTTTCGTGGTGGAACGACATGGGCCCCGAGGGCGCGATGAACCATGACGTGTATCTACGCACGGCAGTGAGCGTTGATCCGTCCGGTTGGGCGCAATTTGGTCACGTCAAAATGCCTGACTACCGTTGGGGCATTTTCATGAACCCGAAGGAAGAGGGCCGCAATATTCACTTCGGCGAGCACAAGGGCGAGGCCGCGTGGCAAGACGTACCAGGCGAGCACCGCGCGAATCTGCGCCGCATTATCGTGACTCAGGGCGATACGGAGCCGGCGTCAGTTGAGCAGCAGCGTCACCTTGGGTTGACCGCGCCGTCGATGTACGACCTTCGCAATCTTTTCCAGATTAACGTGGAAGAGGGCCGTCACCTCTGGGCGATGGTCTACTTGCTGCACAAACACTTCGGCCGCGACGGTCGCGAAGAAGCCGATGCACTGTTGCAACGTAACTCGGGCGATGCTGACAACCCGCGCATCCTCGGCGCGTTCAACGAAAAAACGCCGGACTGGTTGGCGTTTTTTATGTTCACTTACTTCACGGATCGGGACGGAAAATTCCAGTTGTGCGCACTTGCCGAAAGTGGTTTTGATCCGCTCGCGCGCACCACGAAATTCATGCTCACCGAAGAGGCGCATCACATGTTTGTGGGCGAGAGCGGTATCTCGCGGGTCATCGCGCGCACCTGTGAGGTGATGAACCAATTAAAGACTGATGACCCCGCGAAAGTCCGCGCGGCGGGCGCCATTGATCTCGAAACGATTCAGCGCTATTTGAATTTCCACTTCAGCGTGACCATCGATCTCTTCGGTGCCGACGAATCGAGCAACGCCGCAATCTTCTACAACTCGGGCCTCAAAGGTCGTTTTGAAGAGACCAAACGCGACGACGATCACCAATTGCAGGGCCGCACGTACGGCGTGTTGTCCGTACAGGGCGACGTCCTCGCCGAGCGTCAAGTGCCGATGCTCAATGCGCTGAACGAAGTGCTGCGCGACGATTACATCAAGGATTCGGTCGGTGGCGTGGGCCGTTGGAACAAAGTCATCGAGAAGGCCGGCATTCCGTTCCGTCTCGTCGCGCCGCATAAGGCATTCAACCGCAAGATTGGCATGCTCGCTGGCGTAAAAGTAAGCCCAGAAGGGCGATTGGTTTCTGAAGTTGAATTTGCCGCAAACGAAAAGCGTTGGCTGCCAAGCGCCGAAGATCGCGCGTTCGTGGCCTCGCTCATGGGGCGCGTGGTGGAGCCCGGCAAGTTCGCAGGCTGGATCGCGCCGCCGGTGATGGGCATCAATCGGCAGCCCGTGGACTTTGATTACGTGCGGTTTAACTAGGCGCGTTGGTTCGTTTATCTGTGGGAGCGGTCGGAAGCCACGGGTATCGCGGCTTCTGCGGCTCCCGCAGTTTGGATTGGCGCGGCACAGGAGCTGCTCGTGAGCGTACAAATGTATGCGCAGCACACTTACGGCTTTTTGGCTTTAGCGACAGCTGGTTGGACCTTACAGTCCAATAATTGCGTTAGTCGACATGTGCGTTATGAGCGTTGAAATGACTGCTGGCTGGTCGTTGGAGCTAAAAAGCTGTACGCGGGTTACAGATGTGTTTTGCGAGCCGTCCGCCGCGCACGACCTGCGGTAAAAAGAGGCTCTACAGAGGATTTGCCATGACCGAAATCGTTGCGACCGAAGCGCTCAAACAGCACCTGATTGACCCGGAAATTTGCATTCGTTGCAATACCTGCGAAGAGGCATGCCCGGTGGATGCGATTACGCACGATTCGCGCAATTACGTGGTTGATGCAGACAAATGCAACTTCTGCATGGCCTGCATTTCGCCATGCCCGACTGGCTCGATCGACAACTGGCGCACTGTGCTCAAGATCGCCGCATACACGACGGCGGAACAATTGACGTGGGACGAATTGCCGCCAGAAAAGCCGTTGCCAGACGGAGCCGTCGCGACGAGCAGCGCCGCTGCTTCGAGCGCGCAACCAGTGGCGGAAGCCGAGGAGCTGTCGCAAGCAAACTCAGCCATCTCCGTGGTGTCCGGCTCCACGGTGCCGCCGTGGTCCGCTGCGCATCCTTACGTCAATTTGTACGGCCACAAGGCGCCGGTCGTCGCGACCGTCAGCGGCAATTTTCGTGTTACTGAACTCGGCACCGAGAGCGACACGCACCACATCGTCCTCGATTTCGGTGGCACGCCGTTTCCCGTGCTCGAAGGCCAATCTATTGGCATCATCGCGCCGGGCGTCGATGCGCACGGCCGTGCTCATCATGCGCGCCAATATTCAATCGCCAGCCCCCGTGACGGCGAGCGCCCGAACTACAACAACATTTCGCTCACGGTGAAACGCGTCACCGAAGACTACGACGGCAAACCCGTGCGCGGCGTTGCGTCGAACTACGTGTGCGATTTGCAAAAGGGCGACAAGGTGCAAGTCATCGGCCCGTTCGGCACCAGCTTCTTGATGCCAAACCACGCGAACACCAATTTGCTCATGATCTGCACCGGCACCGGTAGCGCACCGATGCGCGCGATGACTGAGCGCCGCCGCCGCCGTGTCGGCAAAAGCGAAGGCGGCAAACTCATGCTGTTCTTCGGCGCGCGTTCGCAAAAAGAGTTGCCGTACTTCGGCCCGCTCATGAATCTGCCGAAAGATTTCATCGACATCAATTTCGCGTTCTCACGGACCCCGAATCAACCGAAGCGTTACGTACAGGACTTGATGCGTGAGCGCGCTGCGGACATAGCGGCATTACTTAAAGACGCCAATACCTACATCTACGTCTGTGGCCTCAAAGGAATGGAAACCGGCGTGCTCGAAGTGTTGCGCGACGCCGCGATTGCGCACGGCATGGATTGGCAAACGCTGCACGCGGATCTCAAGCGCGACGGGCGCTTGCATTTGGAAACATATTGATTCGTGCCACGCGCGGCTGATGGAAAATAGCCGTTGCCGTTCAAAATAATTCAGGATTTCGCCATGACCCAAGCCTTCATCTGTGACGCCATTCGCACGCCCATCGGACGCTACGGCGGCGCGCTCTCGTCTGTGCGCACGGATGACCTTGGGGCGATTCCGATTCGCGCCTTGATGGCGCGCAATCCCAATGTCGATTGGGCCGCGGTAACAGACGTGCTCTACGGTTGCGCCAACCAAGCGGGCGAAGATAACCGCAACGTCGCGCACATGTCGTCGCTGCTTGCGGGACTGCCGCTTGAGGTGCCCGGCGCAACTATCAACCGTCTGTGCGGTTCCGGTATGGACGCTGTGGGGACGGCGGCACGTGCGATCCGCAGCGGCGAAGCGCATCTGATGATCGCAGGCGGCGTTGAGAGTATGAGCCGCGCGCCATTTGTCATGCCAAAGATGGACAGCGCGTTTAGCCGCAGCAACGCGGTGTACGACACGACGATTGGCTGGCGCTTCATCAACAAACTGATGAAAGAAAAATACGGCGTTGATTCGATGCCAGAGACCGCCGAGAACGTCGCTACGGATTTCAAAATTGATCGTGAATCGCAGGATCGTATGGCGTTGCGCTCGCAGCAGAACGCTGTGAAAGCGCAGCTTGCAGGGTTCTTCGACGCTGAGATCACGCCCGTTTCGATCGCGCAGAAAAAGGGCGACCTGATCATCGTCTCCAAAGACGAACATCCCCGCGATACGTCCATTGAATCGCTCGCAAAACTCAAAGGCGTGGTTCGCCCAGACGGCACGGTGACTGCGGGCAATGCATCGGGCGTGAACGATGGTTCGTGCGCGCTGCTACTGGCCAACGAAGTCTCTGCTGCGAAAAACGGCCTCACGCCACGCGCACGTGTCGTCGGCATGGCCACGGCCGGCGTCGCGCCGCGCATCATGGGTTTTGGCCCCGCGCCGGCTGCGCGCAAGGTGCTCGCCTTGACGGGGCTGACGCTCGCGGAGATGGACGTGATTGAGCTTAACGAAGCATTCGCCGCGCAGGGCCTCGCGGTGCTGCGTGACCTAGGCATCGCTGACGATGACGCTCGCGTCAATCCCAATGGTGGTGCAATCGCGCTGGGGCATCCGCTCGGCGCCAGCGGCGCGCGACTCGTCACCACCGCTGTCAACCAATTGCATCGCACTGGCGGTCGCTACGCGCTGTGCACGATGTGTATCGGTGTCGGACAGGGCATCGCACTAATTGTTGAGCGTGTTTAGCGATGTGGGCGCGACATCCGTCGCATTAAACCAGCCGTAAAGCCCTCGTCGTTTAGGGCGACTGATGTCGCGCCTACCTAGCGTCGGTTTCACTGTGGCAAGCGTTCCAAAATCAGAATTTCTGCATCGTGCGATAAACGCACAAGCAATGGCATGCGAGAATCTCGTCGCGGTTGTTTGTCGACGTTCAAACGAGGAGACCGCGACAGATAAATCAACGTCAGGTCCAAATGCGCGCTCGTAGAAAATGCTGCGAGCCCGGTGCGACCATCAATTCAGGAGGATAGTCATGAAGTTTTCACGTTTGTTCGTAGCGTTTGCAATCGCCGGACTGAGCACGGGCGCATTCGCCGCCAAATACAACCTAAAGTTTGGCCACGCTGTGAACACCACTGACGGGCAGCACGCAGCTGCCGTCAAGATGGCGGAGCTGGTCAAGGCGCGCACCAACGGCGACATTGAGATTACGATCTACCCGTCAAATCAGCTGGGTAACGACGCCGCCATGATTAATGGTATGCGCGGCGGCACGATTGATATCGTGTCCAACGGTGCGTCGAACCACAACGGCATCGTGTCTAATACCGCCGCGCTCGAACTGCCTTTCGTATTCCGTAGCGCGCAACATGCGTACAACGTCCTTGACGGCTCCATTGGGCAAGGCGTGCTGAACGAGCTTGGCGCGCACGGCATTAAGGGATTGGCGTATTGGGAGAACGGCTGGCGCGCGTTCACCAACAACAAGCGTCCGGTGCGTACACCGGACGACTTGAAGGGGCTCAAGATTCGCTCCACACCCAACCCGTATCACATCCAGGCGTTCAAATTGCTGGGCATGAACCCTGCGCCGATGCCAATTTCCGAGCTCTACACGGCGCTCGAAACGGGCACCTTTGACGCACAAGAGCACCCGATCAACGTGACATGGTCGTCGAAGTTCTACGAAGTGCAAAAGCATCTGACGGTGAGTAACCATATTTACTCGCCACTCATCGTTGCGATGAACAAAACGAAGTTCGACAGCCTGCCAGCGAACTACCAAAAGATCATGGTCGACGCCGCGCGTGAAGCCGCGACCTACCAGCGCAACTTGAACGCACAGAACGCGAGCAAAGTGATCGCTGACCTCAAGAAATCCGGGATGCAAGTCGTGGAGACCGTCGACATGGCTCCGTTCCAAAAGATTGTTTCTGATCCGATCGCTAAGACATTTGGTGAAAAGAACGGCGCGGCGCTTTTGAAAGCGATTGAAGCGGTCAAATAGTTCGTCGGTTCCGTTCACCAACGCGCATGCCTTTGTTCTGAAGTCATGCGCGTTTTTATTTTCTGCTCATGAAAAAAATCAACGATCTGTTCTTCAAGCTCGCTGAGGTCACGCTAGTCGTGATGCTCTCGACGATGGTGGTCATGGTGTTTGGCAACGTGGTGCTGCGCTACGGCTTTAACGCGGGCATCATCAGCTCCGAGGAGCTGTCGCGGTTCTTATTCATTTGGATCACGTTTCTCGGTGCGGTGATTGCGATGCGTGAAAACGCGCACCTCGGTCTTGATTCGGTCGTGCGTATGTTGCCGCGCGCCGGTAAGAAAACCTGCTTTGCGATTTCCAATGTGTTGATGCTTGGCTGCTGCGCGTTGATGTTTTACGGAACGTGGCGACAGCACCATATCAACGCGACTACGATGTCAGCGGTTTTAGAAATCCCCATGAGCTGGGTCTATGGCGTCGGCTATGTCGCGAGCATTGCGATGGGCTTGATGCTCGTCGGTAAGTTGGTACGTTTGGCTGCAGGCAAGATTTCGGACGACGAGCTGATTCAAGTGCACGATTCGGAAGACGACGCGACGCCGCATATGCAGCACAACATGGGTGCCTCAGGTAACTCGGGAGCGGTGAAATGACGATTCTCGTTTTCGTCGTTTCGCTTCTGGCCGCGATGGCGCTGGGAATGCCGTTGGCTTTCTCGCTGATCGTGTCAGGCGTGGCGCTGATGCTGCACCTCAACACCTTTGACACGCAAATTATTTCGCAAAATTTGATCAGTGGAGCAGACAACTTTCCGCTGATGGCGGTGCCGTTTTTTATGCTCGCGGGCGAGCTTATGAACGCGGGCGGGCTGAGCCGTCGCATCGTGAACTCGGCAATGGTGTGGGTCGGGCACTTCCGCGGCGGCTTGGGTTATGTTGCAGTGTTTGCCGCGATTGTGATGGCCAGTTTGTCGGGCTCTGCCGTTGCGGACACCGCCGCGTTGGCTGCGGTGTTGATGCCGATGATGAAGAGTGCCGGCTACCGCATGGATCGCTCGGCGGGATTGATCGCTGCGGGGGGCATTATTGCGCCGGTCATTCCGCCGTCTATTGGCTTTATTTTGTTTGGTGTGATCGGCGGCGTCTCGATTTCCAAGCTTTTCATGGCGGGGATTTTCCCTGGCATTTTGATGGGTCTCGCGCTCGTTCTGACGTGGTGGATCGTGGCGCGCAATGACAACGTCCACGTCGCGCCGCGCGTTCCGATGCGTGAAAAGCTCAAGGTAACGGCGAACGCGTTTTGGGCTTACTTGCTGGCTGTCGCCATCATCGGTGGCATGAAGGCGGGAATCTTTACTCCGACCGAAGCGGCCGTTGTGGCGGTGGTGTATTCGCTCTTTGTAGGGTTGTTTATCTATCGCGAACTGAAGTTCAAGGACTTGTATCAGCTCATCCTCAACGCTGGAAAAACCTCGGCGGTTGTGATGTTCCTCGTGGCTGCCGCGTTGGTCTCAGCCTGGCTCATCACGGTTGCGAACATCCCTGCGCAAATTGTTGACCTGATGGAGCCGTTTAAGCAGAACAAAATGCTGTTGATGGCGATGCTCATGTTGCTGGTGTTCATCGTGGGCACCGCGCTCGACTTTGCGCCGACGGTACTCATCTTGACGCCGGTTCTGATGCCACTGGTGCGCAGCGCCGGTATCGATCCGGTTTACTTCGGAGTGTTGTTCATCATCAACAACGCGATCGGATTGCTCACGCCACCGGTGGGCACGGTGCTAAACGTCGTGTGTGGCGTTGGCAAAATTCCCATGCATGAAGTAATCAAAGGCGTGTGGCCGTTCTTGCTATCGCAAGTGGTCGTCATGGCGCTGTTGATTGTGTTCCCGGAACTGGTGATGGTGCCGCTACGGTTTTTGTTGAGTTGAGGCTATTTGTAGGCACGGTGGATGCCGCGCCTACTGCTACTTCGGCAGCGCAACGCCCAAAACGTCAGCGTATCCGGCGAGAGACTGCCACACCACGTCCGGGTAGCTCAGACCCTCCCTGATCGCGGTTTCCTGCAACACGGCCGCTTGATCGCCCGGCATGCGCACGGGTTTGGCGGCGTCAATTGGGCGGTTGGCCCGGCATTGCTCCGACAGGAAATCGGTTTGTTCGATGAACGCCTCGCTACCCGCGAAAAACTCGGGATTAATGACTTGCAGGAACGTGTTTCCGCCCCAGCCTTTGGGCGCGTCCGCGCGGCCGTGGCCCGACAAGCCTTGTGAAAGCGCCTCGATCATGAGCGCCATTCCGAAGCCTTTGTGCCCATATTCTTGCCCGCCTAAAAGCTGCAACGAACCGCGTGGCTCGGCATTCTCCAAGACCGCCGGATTGGTCGTCGGTACGCCGTCTGCATCCAACAGCCACGGATGTTCAAACGATTCGCCTGCTGCGAATTTTTGCCGCGTCATCGACACGGTCGTGATGGATGCGCAAATGTCAACGAGCACCGGATGCTCAGGGCCGGGGTAGCCGATGGCGTATGGGTTCGGCGTGAACAGAGCTTCTGTGCCGCCGTACGGTGCGACACGCTTTCCGGCGGGGTCTGAGTTCGCGATGATCGCGACGAAACCGTTGTCCGCCGCTTGTTTCGCGTGCGCTGCGAGGCACCCGATGTGATGCGATTTCTGGATCGCGAACGTCACCACGCCCATTGTTTTTGCGCGCTCCATCGCAATGTCTATCGCACGATTCATGAGCCACAAACCGGGCAAATAGCCACCATCCCAAACAACCGTCGCACCTAAGTCTTTGAGCACTTTCGGCTCCCCGCGCGTCTGCAACCCGCCGGATTTGATGTCGGCCAAGTACAGCGGCGAAATAGCCAGCCCATGCGTGCGGCGGCCCATCATGTCGGTGAGAATCAGCAAGCGCGCCACGCAGTCCGCCTTCTCGGCATCCATGCCGGCGGCTTTGAATAGCGTGCTTGTGAACTCCGTAAGTTGCGGCACAGAAAATTTCTTAGGGGCGGTCATGCAGTCTCCAGTGGGGTTAGCCGTATCACGTTCTTGGCTCGATTATTGACGACACGCCTGTCGCGTTGCGCTACGCTTGCGTTCTCACAACGTTGAATTCGCTAATCATGAAACTTCGCTCGCTCATTCTCGCGTTGACGGCTTCGTCCACCGCGTTGATCGCTCCGCTTTCAATGGCCCAAGCTTGGCCCACCAAGACTGTGCGCATCGTGGTGCCCGCACCTGCGGGCTCGTCGCTTGATTTTGTGTCGCGCATCCTGAGCGAAAAGCTCAAAGACAAATGGGGCCAAGCGGTCGTTGTCGATCCGAAACCGGGCGCGGGCGGCATGATTGGCGTAGACATCGCGGCCAAATCGACCGACAACCATACGGTGGTGATCGGCTTTCCCGGCCCCACCGCATACGGCCCGTTTCTCTACAAAAAAATGCCGTACGACACGGTGAAAGACTTGGTGCCGATTGTCGTCACTTCGACGCAGCCCAACGTGCTCGCTGTGAATGCAGCGCTGCCGATTAAGAACGTCGCCGAACTCGTTGCCTACGCCAAAGCCAACCCCGGTAAGCTCTCGTACGCGAGCGTCGGCAACGGTTCTTCGTCGCACCTCGCGATGGAGCTTTTCAAGTCCGAAGCTGGCATTGACGCACAACACATCCCATTCAATGGTTCGCCTCCCGCGGCGCTCTCCACGGCGAACGGCGATACACAAATGCTGTTCGCGGTCGCGTCCGGCATCGCACCTCACGTTCAAAGCGGAAAGATTCGCCAGATCGCGGTGACCAGCAGCGGACGATTCGATTCGCTCAAAGAGCTGCCGAGCATCGCGGAAAGTGGCGTGAAGGGCTTTGAGGCCGTCGCCTGGAACGGCCTGTTCGGCCCATCGTCCATGCCGGCAGATGTCGTTAACAAAATCAATGCGGACGTTAGCGCTGTGCTCGCCGACCCGGAGATCAAAGAACGGTTAGTCAAAGCAGGTATGGCCCCAGGTGGCGGCAGCGCGGCATCATTCAAAACCATGCTTGACGCGGACATGAAAAAGTGGGGCGGGATCATTAAGCGACTGGGCGTACAGCTTGACTAGTTGAGCGACTAGCCCGCGGGGCTTGTAGCTTCATTTGGCGCTTAGTCGATATTTTAGGTTTTTCGCTTGTAAACGCCGCTGGACTGTCGTTAGAGGCCAAAAGCTGAAAGTGAGAGCAGCAAAATTTGGACGTCATCA
>ERZ795056.2636-NODE-2636-length-19787-cov-7.625329_pt1 | contig 19787 bp, 19 predicted proteins | sample MGYA00375140_ERZ795056 | MGnify/ENA primary metagenome ERZ795056 (study PRJEB30185, sample SAMN05720227) | activated sludge metagenome | isolation source: Anaerobic digester | place: USA | collected 2015-03-09 ... | reverse complement strand
GGCGGAATCGGGAACCCCGGCGCCCCGGCCAGGTAGTCAGCCGTGACTCCGAACGTCACCTGCGTCGTCAGCCTCGTGAGGATGAAGGCGAACACAACCGCCTGCACGAGATGCAGGGATCCCGCAACAAGGTTGTAGGGACGAAGTCGGCGGATGTTCTCGTCGGCCGTGCGGGGTGTGCGTGCCATGTCGAGCTCCTTTGGGTCGATCTCAGTGCACCGCTATTCGTTCGGGAAGCCCAGTGCCATTGGTCCCGCGGCAACCCAGACCGCTCCGGCACCATCGATCGGACACAGATCACGATCGAACGACCAGATGTCGAATAGCGTACGGCTACAGGGGGGTCTTCTCCGCGACGGTCATCCCGTCGGAGCGCCGAGCAGGCGCTGCCGAAGGATTCGCCGGAGCGAGCATGTGTCCTGCGAAGAACTCGGTGAGCTGCTCGCGCGCATCGAGCGGCAGCACGGCGGCCACGTACTGGTCTGGCCGCACGATGACTATTGCGCCCGATGCGCTGATCTCGCGGTCGCGGAAGATGTCCCGGCCATGTCCCGAGGCGAAGACCTGGTTGATGTCGATAAGCCCGTAGGGCACCTTTGTCGGCATGAAAGCATCCGGGACATCCCCGGGCTCGACGAGGGTGTAGTCCTGCTGGTAGATCACTTTCGTGTCGAAGATGGCGTCGTCGTCACCACCCGCCGGCGTGTACCGTACGCGAGGAGATGCGGCGTCGCGCGACCACCACTGGGCGAAGTCGGCGGTCGGAGTTGCGGTGCGCGCGGGAGCCGCGGCATCGGCGAACACGTAGACACGCCACCGGCCATCGGCCTCGTGGAAGTGGCCGAGGTGGTGCCATCGGTTGTCCGCACGGCGGATCACCTCGGCGGACTTGAATCGCTTGCCGACGGGGAATCCCGGCGCCAGACGCTGGTGCTCGGAGCCGAGAGTGATCATGGACGGCGTGTACTGGGTCATGAAGCCAGCCGGGAACTCCAGGGTCGAGGTGTACCACTGCTCGAGCCCCGCAGGATCCTCCCAGGAGTCGACCGGCAGCGCGAGGAGTCCCGACCACTCCTTGTCGAAGTCGATGAGGTTCTGAGCGACGACCTTGCGCTCGCTGGCATAGGTGGCCAGCAGAGACTCCGGCGCCCGGTGCTCCAGCACGGAGGCCAGCTTCCACGCGAGATTGAAGCCATCCTGGATCGACACGTTCATCCCCTGGCCTGCCTTGGCCGAGTGGGTGTGGCAGGCATCGCCCATGATGAACGCGCGCGGCTGGCGTGTGCCGACGAGTTCGGGCGGAACATCATCGAAGCCATCCGTGATGCGGTGTGCGACCTCGTAGACCGACCACCAGGTCACCGCCCGCACGTCGAGCGAGTATGGGTGGATGATGCGGTTCGCTTTCGCGATGATCGCCTCGATCGGGGTCGCCCGTATGGCACCATCGTCGTCCTCGCCCACCTCGCCGAGGTCGACATAGACGCGAACGAGGTATCCGCCTTCCCGCGGAATCGTGAGGATGTTCCCCGCCTCGTGCGACTGGATCGAGCACTTGACCTGGATGTCGGGGAAGTCGGTGTTCGCGAGGATGTCCATCACACCCCAGGCGTGCATGGAGGCCTCTCCGTGCAGGCGGTGACCGAGCGCGGTGCGCACACGGCTGCGGGCTCCGTCACCACCCACGAGGTACTTTGCGCGGACGGTGCGGATTTCGCCTTCTCGATCTCCGGCGACGTAGCGGACTTGCGCGGAGACCGGGTACTCGGCCTCGGTGTCGATGGCGCAATCGACGAACTCGATTCCGTAGTCCGGCACGAGGCGGCCGGGCGCGCGGGCCGCATCCCGCAGGAAGTAGTCGAGGATTCGGGACTGGTTGACGTAGATGTGCGGAAACTCACTCATCCCTGTCGCGTCATCCGCGGCGCGTGAGGCACGAACGATCACGCTGGGATCGTCGGGGTCGGGCTTCCAGAAGCACATCTCGACGTTGCGGTAGGCCTCGTCGACGACTTCGGTGGCGAAGCCGAACGCCTGGAAGGTCTCCACCGATCGGGCCTGGATGCCGTCGGCCTGTCCCACTTCGAGGCGTCCCGCGCGCTGTTCGATGGCGCGCACGTTGATGGAGGGGAACCTCGACAGCTGCGCGGCGACGACAACTGCCGCGGGCCCGGTGCCGACGATGAGAACATCCATCTCGTCGGGGAGCTCGGCCGGTCGGTCGATGCCGAAGCCCGCGGCGGGCTTGATCCGCGGATCGGTGGCCTCGTAACCGCGAAGGTGGATCTGCATCTCTGGTCTTCCTCACTGATCAACAACCTTGTTGACTGACCCAAGCATCCATGTTCACTATATGAATACAATGGTCAAATAACGGCTTTCACTGTAGGTCATGTCGACCCCTGAGGGAAGCGTCAGGGAAGGATGTGTGCGTGGAGAAGCACGAGCGTGCGGCCGACGCCGGATCGCAGACGCTGTCGCGCGGCCTCGCCGCGCTCGCGCTCATCGGCGAGAGCCGCATCCCGTTGACCATCAACGACCTCGCCGCGGCGCTCGGAGTCAACCGGTCGGCGGCGTACAGGCTCGTGCGCACGCTGGAGCGCCACCGCTTCGTGCAACGAAGCCTGAGCGGCGACCTCACTCTCGGCGTGCGCCTGGCGGCCTTCGGTCAGAGCGTGTCCCGTGACCTTCAGGCCGCGGCATTGCCCGAACTGCAGCGAGTTGCCGATGACCTCCAGATGACGGCGTTCCTCGTGGTCTTCGATGGCGAGGAGGCGGTGACACTGCTGAGCGTCGAACCTCGGAATGCGGCCACCTTCGTCGCGCAACGACCGGGTCGACGGCACCCCATCGGGCGTGGATCACCTGGACGGGTGATCCAGTCCATCGTGGATCCGGCACACCACCCGCCGGCACGCTACGAACTGAGCCACGACGAGGTCATCCCCGGCCTGTCCGCGATCGCTGTGCCGCTGCGGTCGGGCCGTGCGGCGTCGATCGCCGTGCTCTACGCGACGCGACCCGTGGAGGTCGAGCTCATCGTCGTTCGGCTCGAAGCCGCATCCACTCTCATCTCCGCGACGGGCTAGTAGCGCCCGAGGTTAGTCGGCTCGCGACTGTTCGAGGTGACCGCCGGTCAGCAGCTCTCGTAGTGGTGCGCGGGTTCGCCCTGCGGCGCGAGTCCGCGATCGCGCAGGATCGTGATGGTCGGGGTCGCGGCATCCGCGCAGACCTCGACGAACGGTCGCCGCAGCGCGTCCGTGTACTCGATGTCGATCACTCGCCCGCCGTAGACGTCTGTGTACGCTCCGCACTCCTCGAACTGATCGCACTCCTCGACGACCGCGAAGTCGAAACCGATCGTGTCCGGCCCGACCCGGCCGAGCTCCGAGGTGTTCTTCTGTCCCGCCGACAGGCCGAGTTCGTGCGCCCGGTCAACCAGCAGGCTCGCGAACGCGATCGCGTCGTCGAGCGTCAGGTGGTCGTCTGAACGGGTGTACGAGTCGAGATTGTCGAACTCGACCGCATCGAAGCCCGAGGCCGCGCAGGTCGCGATCGCCTGCTCGATTCGGGATGCCGCGGCAGCGCGCTTCTCGGCGGTCGAGATGTCGATCACGTTCTCATCCGGCCAATTCGGGTCTACGAGTCTCTGCTGCCCGTCGTGCAGCACGAGGTCGTCGGGCCATTGGTCGCCCGGTTGAGTCTGGAAGCCGTTGATGTAGCAGATCGAGTAAGCACCGGCGAGGGGCTCCTCGGTACTGTCGCGGGCCACGAGCGTCACGCCGGCCGGGGGAGGATAGGCGCCGCCCAGCTGGTAGTCGGCCGTGGCATCGACGGGGAACGGCGCGCCATCGGGCGCCGGGTCGGGGGCACTGGGAGGCGAGGTGCACCCGGTGAGCATCAGCGCGAAGGCGAGGCCGACGGCCGCGGCGGCCCGAGCCGGCACGTTGGCCCTTACCCGGGTCACCGCCCGCGCCAGGTGACCAGCACGTGCAGCAGCGGCAGCGCGGATGCCCCCATCAGCACCCAGCTGAGCACCGGGTCGCTCGGGCGCAGCAGCACCCCCGCGAAGAGCAGTGCCGCGAACACGATCGCCGACGCGACGCGACCCACCGATCGCTCGATGGTACGCAGTCGCCGATCGAGGTCGGGGGTGCGCACGGCGACCTGCCCGCGGTCGATCCGCGCGGTCAGTTCGTCGAGGCGCTTCGGCAGCCGGGCGAGCGTGTTCGCGTAGCCGAGGGCCTGTTGGGCGAGCTCGCGGATGGTGCCCGTGCCGCTGTTGTTGAGCACGGTGCGAGCGAACGGGTCGACGGCATCCCACATGTTGAAATCGCGGTTGAGGGCGCTCGTCACACCGGAGATGAGCGAGATGGTGCGGATGAGCAGCAGGAAGCTCTCGGGCAGTTGGAAAGGCAGCGCCCGGATGGTCTCACCGAACTGCAGCGCGAACCTCTCCAGTTCGCGCGGGTCGACCCGCTGCAGCTCCGCGACGCCCATGCCGCCGAAGCGGTCGAACAGTGTCGTCATCGCCCGCTCGAGCTCCTCGGTGTCCGCAGACTTCAGCAGCACGCCGAGGTTCTCCATGGCGGAGATGAGGGAGCGCCCGTCACGAGCAACGGCGGCGAGGATGAATTCGCGCAGGCCCGACCGCAGCGAGTCGGAGATCTCGCCCATCATGCCGAAGTCGATGAACGTCAGTCGCCAGCCGTCGCCCTCGCCGGGCGTGGGGGTGACGAAGATGTTGCCCGGGTGCGGGTCGGCGTGGAAGAAGCCGGCCACGAAGATCTGTTGGAAGGTGGCGCGCGCGAGGGCTTGAGCGACCTCGGCGGGGTCGATGCCCGCTGCGGTGAGCGATGCGACATCCGTGATCTTGATGGCGGTCACGTCGGAGAGGGTGAGCACCCGCAGCGCGGTGCGATCCCAGACGACGACGGGTGCGCCGACGCTCGGGTCGTCGGCGAAGTCGGCGGCGAAGCGCTCGGCGTTGCCGGCCTCGTGCAGGTAGTCGATCTCCTCGAGGCTGGTGGCTGCGAACTCCTCGACGAGTGCGGGCGCATCGGCGCGTGACGACACGAGGCGCACGCGCGAGAGCCAGCGGGCAACGCGCCGAAGCGCCGCGAGGTCGACGGCGACGATCGCCTCGATGCCCGGTCGCTGCACCTTGACGACGACCTCCTCGAAGCCGAGGTCGGCCGCGATGGCCGGCGACAGGCGTGCACGATGGGCCTGTCCGAGGGATGCCGCGGCGATGGGCACCGGCTCGAACGAGGCGTAGGCCAGCTCCAGCGGCATCCCGAGTTCGTTCTCGGTCTGCACTCGAATGCGCTCGAACGACTCGGGTGCGACCTCGTCCTGAAGGCCTTCGAGCGCCTTGGTGATCTCGGGTGGAAGTATGTCGAGGCGCGACGACAAGAACTGTCCCACCTTGATCATCAATCCGCCGAGGTCGGCGGCGAGCACATAGAAGCGATTGGCGAGTTTCTCGAGGCGGCGTACTCGACCGCGCGCGGCGAGCCGGCCGAGTCCGATCCGGGGCAGCACCAGTTCGAACCACCAGGCCTGCGCCAACGCGCGCGAGGCGAACCGCATGATGCGGCGGTAGCGCGCCCGGAACGGGCGGCCGGTCGGTGGTGCGGTGAGTGGGCCGCTAGCGGGCGGCATCCCCTCAGTCCTCGGCGAGGATCGCGTAGATCTTGCGACGCGCCTCGTCGATGACCTCGACCGCACGCTCGGTCTGCTCCGGGGTGCCCTGAGCGACCTGAGCGATGGCCTGTGCGAGCTTCGCGCCCGCCTTCGGTACCGCGACGTTGTGCTCGGTACGCCACGAGCGGCGCGGCTCCCACGGCTCGGGGCCGCTGGAGAACTCGGCCGCGGCCTCCTTGCCCGCGTCGGTCAGCGAGTAGACCTTGCGCTCGCCCACCTGCTCGGAGGTGACGAGTCCCTCGTCGGCGAGCAGCTGCAGCGTCGGGTAGATCGAACCGGGGCTGGGCTTCCACGCACCGCGCGTGCTCTTCTCGATCGACTGGATGATCTGGTAGCCGTGCATCGGCTCCTCGGTGAGGGCGACGAGGATGGCGGTGCGGATGTCGCCGCGCCCCATGCGTCCCGAGACCCGGGGGGCGAACGCCTCACGGAGACCGTCGACGGCCTCCCACAGGTCGAATCCCGCAGAAGATGATGTGCGCATGATGTGTCCTTTCTGGACTGAGGTGGCGGATGCTCCGCGATCGCCGGCGACTGTCAGCGATAGTTAACGATACATCGCTGAGTAAACCCTGCCGGACGCCGTGGGGATGGGCGAGACTGGACTCATGCCCGCAGCATCCCTCTCTCTTCTCGACCCCACCAATGATGTGCACGCGCGTGCCCTTGCTCGCCTCGGCGAGGAACGCATCGCGTGGTTCACGACGATCGGCCGCGACGGCTTTCCGCACGCCGTGCCGGTGTGGTTCATCGTGCACGACGACAGCGTGCTCGTGCTCAGCGAGCCCGCCACGGCGAAGGTGCGCAACCTGCGCGCCAATGATCACGCCCTCGTGCACCTCGAGGCGGGCGCCGACGGCGAGCACCTCACGGTGCTGCAGGGCCGGGCCACGATCTCAGATCGCCCGGCGACCCAGTGGATCGACGAGATCGGGGCGGTGTACGAGGCCAAGTACCGCAGCGGTCTCGCCGGCATCAGCCTCACCCTCGAGACCATGGCGGCGAAGTACTCGAGCGTCATCCAGTTGCGGCCGGAGAAACTCATCGCCTGGTAGCGATCACTTTTCGAGAAGTGCCGTGACGGGGGCTGCGGCTAGTCTGGCCGGGAGCCCGAGCGAGGAGCCCCGATGTCCGCGACCCCCCACCCAGCCGATTCCCACGACCTGATCCGCGTGCAGGGCGCGCGGGAGAACAACCTGCGCAACGTCAGCGTCGACATTCCGAAGCGTCGGCTCACCCTGTTCACCGGGGTGTCCGGTTCGGGCAAGAGCTCGCTGGTGTTCGGCACGATCGCGGCCGAGTCGCAGCGCATGATCAACGAGACCTACAGCGCATTCGTGCAGGGCTTCATGCCCAGCCAGTCCCGGCCCGATGTCGACGTGCTCGAGGGGCTGACCACCGCGATCATCGTCGATCAGGAGCGGATGGGTGCCAACATCCGCTCGACCGTGGGCACCGCCACCGACGCGAACGCGATGCTGCGCATCCTGTTCTCCCGTCTGGGTCAGCCGCACATCGGTTCGCCGAACGCCTTCTCATTCAACATTCCCACCAGCCAGACCAGCGGCGTGCGCACGAGCAGCACCGGCGAGACCACGGTGATCGAGAACGAGACCTACCTGGGCGGCATGTGCCCGCGCTGCGAGGGCACGGGCAACGTCACCGATATCGATCTGACGCAGCTCTTCGACGACACCAAGTCGCTCGAACAGGGCGCGCTCACGATCCCCGGCTACACCGTCGACGGATGGTACGTGCGCATCTTCACCGCCTCCGGCTTCATGGATCCGGCCAAGCCGATTCGCGAGTACACCGAGCAGGAGAGACAGGACTTCCTCTACAAGGAGCCCGTCAAGGTGCGCATCGACAACATCAACATGACCTACGAGGGGCTCATCCCCAAGGTCACCAAGTCGATGCTGTCCAAGGACGTCGACGCGATGCAGCCGCACATCCGCGCCTTCGTCGAACGAGCGGTGACGTTCACCGCCTGCCCCGACTGCGGCGGCACGCGACTCAACGCCGGCGCCCGCTCATCCAAGATCGGCGGCCTGAACATCGCGGATGCCTGCGCGCTGCAGATCAGCGACCTCGCCGACTGGGTGCGCAGTCTCGATGAGCCGACCGTCGCACCGCTGCTCGCGACCCTGCAGCAGATCCTCGATTCCTTCGTGATGATCGGACTCGGCTACCTGTCGCTGGACCGACCGTCGGGCACCCTCTCCGGCGGGGAGTCCCAGCGCACCAAGATGATCCGTCACCTGGGGTCGTCGCTCACCGACGTCACCTACGTGTTCGACGAGCCGACCGTCGGGTTGCACCCGCACGACATCCAGCGCATGAACGAGCTCCTGCTCGCCCTTCGCGACAAGGGCAACACCGTGCTCGTGGTGGAGCACAAGCCCGAGACCATCGAGATCGCCGACCACGTGGTCGACCTCGGTCCCGGCGCCGGCACCGCGGGCGGCGAGCTCGTGTACGAGGGAACAGTGGCGGGGCTGCGATCAAGCGGCACGCTCACGGGCCGGCACCTGGATGACCGGGCAGCGCTCAAGGCTTCGGTGCGGGCATCCACGGGCACGATGGAGGTTCGCGGCGCGACCTCACACAACCTGCAGGGCGTCGATGTGGACATCCCCCTCGGGGTGCTGGTGGTCGTCACCGGTGTTGCGGGCTCGGGCAAGAGCTCGCTCATCCACGGCTCCGTGTCGAAGCGGGAGGGCGTGGTCGCCGTCGATCAGAGCGCCATCCGCGGGTCGCGTCGCAGCAACCCCGCGACCTACACCGGTCTGCTCGACCCGATCCGCACGGCGTTCGCCAAGGCCAACGGTGTCAAGCCCGCCCTGTTCAGCGCGAACTCGGAGGGGGCGTGCGGCAACTGCAACGGCGCGGGCATGATCTTCACCGACCTCGGCGTTATGGCGAGCGTCTCCAGCGTGTGCGAGGTCTGCGAGGGCCGGCGGTTCGACGCGTCCGTGCTCGGGTACAAGCTCGGTGGGCGCGACATCAGCGAGGTTCTGGCCATGCCGGTTACCGAGGCCGAGGAGTTCTTCGGCGCAGGCGACGCCAAGCTGCCTGCCGCGCACGCGATCCTTGCCAGGCTCGCGGATGTCGGCCTCGGCTACCTGAGTCTCGGCCAGCCGCTCACCACGCTGTCCGGCGGCGAGCGGCAGCGCCTCAAGCTCGCCACCCAGATGGCCGACAAGGGCGATGTCTACGTGCTGGATGAGCCGACCGCGGGCCTGCACCTCGCCGACGTGGAGAACCTGCTCGGCCTGCTCGACCGACTCGTCGACTCCGGCAAGTCTGTCATCGTGATCGAACACCACCAGGCCGTCATGGCCCACGGTGACTGGATCATCGACCTCGGCCCCGGCGCCGGCCACGATGGCGGTCGGATCGTGTTCGAGGGCACGCCCGCCGACCTGGTGGTAGCGCGCTCGACTCTCACGGGCCAGCACTTGGCGACGTACGTGGGCGCCTAGCCGCCCACCTCGTCGAGGCGTCGAGCGAAGAAATCCCGCTCGGGTTGCGTGGGCGCCCCAGCCAACGCAACGCGGTAGAAGGCCGCTGCCTTGCTGTAGTCGCCGAGTCGACGAAACAGGTCGGCGCGCGCCGCCGGCAGCAGATAGTAGCCATCGAGGGCTCCGGATGCCGCGACCCGCTCCAACGCCGAAAGCCCGACCTGCGGGCCGCTCGCCATGCCCACCGCGACGGCGCGATTCAGCTCGACGATCGGGCTCGGTGTCACGGTCAGCAGCCGGTCGTAGAGCGCGACGATCGTCTGCCAGTCGGTCGCGGCCGCGGATTCCGCGGTCGCGTGCACGGCTGCGATCGCGGCTTGCAGCCGGTACGGGCCGGGTTCGGCCCCGCGGCCCGCGCCGTTGAGCAACTCGCCGGCCTCGGCGATGGCCGCGGCATCCCAGAGGCTGCGGTCCTGCTCCTCGAGGGTGAGGGGCACTGCCTCTGCGTCGAGGCGCGCGCGGCGGCGCGAGTGTTGCAGGAGCATGAGGGCGAGGAGCCCGGTGACCTCGGGCTCGCCGGGCATCAGCTGCGCGAGCGCGCGCGTCACGCGGATCGCCTCGTCGGCGATGCTCGTGTGAGCCACCACCGAGTAGCCCTCGTTGAAGGCCAGGTACAGCACCGCGAGCACTCCGCTGAGTCGTTCTGCGAGCAGGTGCGCCTCGGGCACCCGGTACGGGATCGCCGCTTCGGTGATCTTGCGCTTGGCCCGCACTATTCGCTGGGCGATCGTCGCCTCCGACACGAGGAACGCCCGCGCGATCTGGGCGGTCGTCAGGCCACCCACGGTGCGCAGGGTCAGCGCGACACGCGCCTCGAGGCTGAGCGCCGGGTGGCAGCAGGTGAAGATGAGCCGCAATCGGTCGTCGGGGAAGTCGGACAGCTCGGGGTCGAGGTGCTCCAACTCGGTCACCGCCGTCATCTCCTCCAGCTTGCGGGCCAATGTCGCCGCGCGCCGCAGGCGGTCGAGGGCTCGGTTCTTTGCCACAGTGGTAAGCCACGCGCCGGGGTTGGTGGGGATGCCGTCGCGAGGCCACGTCGCCAGCGCGGCCTCGAACGCCTCCGCCGTGCAGTCCTCCGCGAGCGACCAGTCGCCGGTGACACGGATCAGAGTGGACACCACGCGAGCCCACTCCGATCCGTGCGCGGTGGCCACCGCGTCAGCGACCGCCGGAGCTACTCCTCGAACGGCCACACCGGTCGCAGTTCGATCCGCCCGAATCGTGCCATCGGGTGCTTCGAGGCGATCTCGATCGCTTCGTCGAGGTCGGCGGCCTCGAGCATGTCGTAGCCGGCGATCCACTCCTTCGACTCCGTGAAGGGTCCGTCGGTGACCAGGACCTCGCCATTGCGCACCCGCACGAGCGTGGCATCCTCGATGGGACGAAGCCGATCACCGTGCAGGTTGACGCCTCGGGCGACCATCTCGGCCACCCACTCCTGGATGTTGTCCTGCGCGGGATCGTACGGCTCGGCCTCCGGATCGGTGGCGACGAACATCATGTACTTCATCGGTGTCTCCTTCGTTGATCACACGTTATGACAGGGCGACGAAGGGGCACACCGTTTTTCGACATCCGGCATCACAGCACCCGGATCCACACCGGCGCGGGGATCCGGTCGATCCACCGGATGTCCCGGCCCGCTTGCTCCTCGTCGCGAACGTCCGTCGCCTCGGCCATGCACACCTCCCGACGCGGTCACCCCGGTGGTGTCCGCTCGTGAGGACGACGAACGACGGAAGGCCGAATCGACAGCGCGCGTCAGTAGCTGGTGCGGCGCCCGTCAGACGTGTCGGCGATGAAGCGTGCGGCGATCTCCTCCGTCGAGCGCGCGAGAAGCGACACATCGGCGGCCACGAGGATGAAGTCGATACCGCCATCGATGTAGCGCTCGGCTAGAGCGGGGGCGAAGGCGTTCACTCCGACGGGACGACCGGCCTGCCGTGCACGAGCGATGACGTGCTCGACGGCGGCGACAACATCGGGGTGGTCCTGTTGGCCGAGCAGTCCCATGCTTGCGGCTAGATCGGACGGGCCCACGAACACCCCGTCGATGCCGTCGACCGACAGGATCTCGTCGATGTTGCCGACGGCGGCGCCGGTTTCGACCTGCACGAACAGGGAGATGAACTCGCCCGCCCGGTGCAGGTAGTTGTCGACCCGGTTCCACCGGGAGGCCCTGGCGAGCGCGCTGCCCACGCCGCGCATCCCGAGCGGGGGATAGCGCACCGCTCGCACCAGCTGTTCCGCGTCGGCCGCAGTGTTCACCATCGGCACCAGGAGGTTCTGCACGCCGAGGTCGAGGTATTGCTTGATCAGGTTGGGATCGCCGTGCGGTGTACGCACCACCGGCGTCGCGGGATAGCCCTGCACCGCGTGGAGCTGAGCGAGGATCGACTCGAGGCCGTTGGGGGCGTGTTCGGAATCGATGAGGACCCAGTCGACTCCTGACCCCGCGCAGATCTCGGCGACCGTCGGGCTTCCCGAGCACACCCAGACGCCCACCAGGGTGCGAGTCGAATCCCGAAGGCGAGACGCGAACGAAAGCGGTGGCTCTAGACGAACTGACATGTGATGGCTCCGAGTGGTCCGTAGTCGGCGTGGACGGTATCGCCTTTGTACACCCACATCGGCCGGGTGAACGATCCGGCGAGGATGATCTCGCCCGCAACCATCGAGTCGCCGTGGGCGTAGATCTTGTTGGCGAGCCAGTGCACCCCCGCCGCGGGATGACCCAGCACCGCCGCCGCCACCCCCGTCTCCTCGATCGTCTCGTTGCGATAGAGGAGGGCAGCGACCCACCGTAGGTCGACGTCGGACGGCTTGGTCGGGGTGCCGCCGACGACCATCGCCCCCATGGCCGCATTGTCGGAGATCGTGTCCACGATGGTCCTGCCCTCCATCTCGATGTTCGAGCTGAGGATCTCGAGCGCGGGGATGACGTAGGCCGTCGCATCCAGCACATCGGTGATTGTGCAGTTCGGGCCGCTGAGCGGTCTGCCCAAGACGAAGGCGAGTTCGACCTCGATGCGGGTGTTGATGTACTGGTCGATCTCGATGCGCGCACCCGTTTGGTAGACCATGTCGTCGAAGATCACCCCGTAGTCGGGCTCGCTGATGCCCGTGGCCACCTGCATCACCTTCGAGGTGAGCCCGATCTTGCGGCCCACGAGGCGACTGCCGCCGGCACGTTTGCGGTCGGCCCAGATGCGCTGGATCGCGTAGGAGTCCTCGACAGTCATGCCCGGATGGCGGGCCGTGATGAGGGGGATCGGCACCCCGCTTCGCTGGGCTTCGAGGAGCTCATCCGCGATCGCGGTCAAGGTAGCGTCGTCAAGCATCGTGCGCTCCGCTCATGTAGTCACACCATTCTCAGAGCTGATGACCGAGCTTGAAGCCCTCGGTCGTCTCGCCCTTGCGAGTGTAGGAGAAGCCGTCGGCACCGATCGTCTCCTCGAGTTCGCTCGGCTCAGCGCGCTTGACCACGGGCTGCACATTGCCCTCGAGGTCGAGCACGAGCGAGGCATCCGTGTACCAGCTCGGAACGACGGCGTTGCCCCACCAGTCGCGACGCTGGTTGTCGTGCACGTCCCATGACACGAGCGGGTTGTCGGGGTCTCCGGTGTAGTAGTCCTGCGTGTAGATCTCGACGCGGTGACCGTCGGGATCGCGCAGGTACAGGTAGAAGGCGTTGGACACCCCGTGACGTCCGGGTCCGCGCTCGATGTGGTCGGACAGCCTCAGCGCTCCGAGCTTGTCGCAGATGGCGATGATGTTGTGCTTCTCGTGGGTCGCGAACGCCACGTGGTGCATGCGCGGGCCATCGCCACCTGTCATCGCGGTGTCGTGAACGGTCGGCTTGCGCCGAATCCACGCCGCGTAGACCGTTCCCTGATCGTCGCGGATGTCCTCGGTGACGCGGAAGCCCAGCGACTCCATGAAGCCGACGGCGCGCGGCACCTCGGGGGTGACCTGGTTGAAGTGGTCGAGGCGCACGAGGGCGCCGGGCGACTGCAGGTCGTAGCGCCAGGCCAGGCGCTCCACGTGGGTGGTCTCGTAGAAGAACTCGTAGGGAAAGCCGAGAGGATCCACGACGCGCAGCGAGTCGCCGATGCCCTTGACGAAGCCGCCGGCGCGACGGTCGGTCGGGCATCCGAGCTCGGTGTAGAACGCTTCGGCTGCGTCGACCTCCTCGGGACTGCGCACTCGGAACGAGAAGGCGGCGACGGCGGCAACCGGTCCCTTGCGCAGCACCAGATTGTGGTGGATGAACTCCTCGAAGGAGCGCAGGTAGATGGCCTCGTCATCCTCCTCGGTGACAACGAGTCCGAGCACGTCGACGTAGAACTCGCGCGACTTGGCCAGGTCTGTGACGACGAGTTCCATGTACGCGCAGCGCAGGATGTCGGGCGCCGGGCTGGTGGGGACGGGGATGGGGCTGGACAAGGTGTTCTCCTCTTCGAGTGTCTGGGGGCTATCGGGTGGCGCCGAAACGCGCTGTGTGCACCGGTCCGAGCGTGATGTGGACCGCCTGCTGGTCGGTGTAGAAGTCGATGCTGCGGTAGCCGCCCTCGTGGCCGAGACCGCTGGCCTTGACTCCGCCGAACGGGGTGCGCAGGTCGCGCACGTTGTGGGAGTTGAGCCACACCATGCCGGCCTCGACGTTCTGGGCGAACGTGTGGGCGCGCGTCAGGTCGTTCGTCCAGATGTAGCCGGCGAGGCCGTAGCGCACACCATTGGCGAGCGCGAGGGCCTCCTCGTCGGTATCGAACGGGGTGATCGCCACGACCGGTCCGAAGATCTCCTCCTGGAAGATCCGGGCGGTCGGTGCGACGTCGGCGAACACCGTCGGTGAGACGTAGTTGCCCTCGTCCAGCCCCTCCGGGCGCGAACCGCCCGCAAGAAGTCGACCCTCGGTCTTGCCGACCTCCACGTAGCTCATGACCTTGGCGTAGTGCTCGGGATGCACTAGCGCACCCACCTCGGTCTTCGGGTCGTGCGGGTCGCCGACCACGATGTTCTTGGCGCGCTCGGCATAGCGGGTGCAGAACTCGTCGTAGATCGAGCGCTCGACGAGGATGCGCGAGCCGGCCGTGCAGCGTTCGCCGTTGAGGGAGAAGACACCGAAGAGGGTCGAGTCGATCGCGGCATCCAGATCGGCGTCGGCGAAGACGACCGCAGGGGATTTACCCCCCAGTTCCATGGACATGCCCTTGAGGTTGTCGGCGCACGAGCGGTAGATGATCTTGCCCGTTGTGGTCTCACCGGTGAAGGAGATGAGGGGAACGTCGGGGTGGGCCACGAGAGAGGCGCCTGCCTCTTCGCCGATGCCGTTGACGAGGTTGAACACGCCATCGGGCACACCGGCCTCGCGGAAGATCTCGGCCCAGAGGCTCGCGGAGAGCGGGGTGAACTCGGCGGGCTTCAGCACCACGGTGCATCCCGAGGCCAGGGCGGGCGCGAGCTTCCAGCTCTCCAGCATGAACGGGGTGTTCCACGGTGTGATGAGGCCCGCAACACCGACCGGCTTGCGGTTGACGTAGTTGAGCTGAGTGCCGGGCACCTTGTACGCGTCGTCGGCCTGAGCGACGATCAGGTCGGCGAAGAAGCGGAAGTTCTCCGCGGCGCGCTGGGCCTGCCCGAGCGCCTGGGTGATGGGCAGCCCGGTGTCGAAGGTCTCGAGCTCTGCGAGGCGTGCATCGCGCTCCTCGACCAGGTCGGCGATGCGGTTCAGAATGCGGAACCGGTCGCGCGGCTTCAGGCGCGGCCACGGCCCGCTGTCGAATGCCTGCTTCGCCGCGGCGACGGCACGGTCGATGTCCGCCTTCTGGCCAGCGGCGCAGGTCGCGTAGTTCTGGTTGGACACGGGGTCGAGCACGTCGAAGGTCTCCCCGCCGATGCTGTCGACCCACTGGCCGTCGATGAAGTGCTGGAGATGGGTGGGAAGGTCTTCGGGAACGTGGTGCTGTGTCATCGGTGCTCCAAGGGGTATGGGTTTCGGTCGCGTCGCGACTCAGGACTGCTGCGACTTCTGGTACTCGAGGTACTCGTGAAGAGTCGCGAGGCGATGGGAGCGGGCGGCGATCTCGATCTCGAGCGCCGGCGCCTTCGCCTCGATGAGGTCGAGGATGTGGTCGTGCTCTTCGACGGAACGCTGGGCGCGCCCGGGAACGAAAGCGAACGTCGACTCACGGATAGTTGCGAGCCTGTTCCACCCGCGGTGCACCAGATCGAGGATGTGCAGGTTACTGCAGTGCTCGAAGATCACCGCGTGGAACTCGTGGTTGAGTTCCGTGAAGCGCTTGGGATCGAAGTGCTCCAGGCACTCCCGCATCTCGACGTTGATCGAGCGCGCCAGCACGAGATCGCCGGGCGTCACGTTCGGTGCGGCCATCGCCGTCGCCATTCCCTCGACCAGGCTCAGGGTCTCCATCGTGTACTGGTATTCGCGGGCATCCGTGGCAACTACCTGGGCGCCGACGTTCGCGGTGAAGGTGACGAGCCCCTCTGCCTCGAGGCGTCGGATCGCCTCCCGCACCGGAACCACGCTCACCTGGAGCTCGTTGGCGATCTGGCCGAGCACCAGGCGGTAGCCGGGACCGAAGCTGCCGTCGGTGATCTTCGACTTGATCTCGAGGTAGGCGCGCTCCGACTTGTTGATGCCGACGGATGCGGTCACGACTCCTCCACACTGGCTCGGTACTTCTCGCGCCACTCAGGGCTGAGGGGGAACAGCTTCTCCACCGGTTCGCCCGCGGCCACGTGTGCTGCGATGAACGCCTCCTCCTTCTCCTGTGCGATCGCCTCGTCGACGAGATCGGCGATCAGGGAGGGCGGAATCACGAGCACACCGTCGTCGTCGCCGACGATGACGTCCCCCGGCTGCACGGCGGCGCCGCCGCAGCCAATCGTGGTGTCGTACTCCCACGGCACGTGCTTGCGGCCGAGCACTGCCGGATGACCTCCCGCGTGGTAGGTCGGGATGCCGAGTTCGGTGACCACGGCAAGGTCGCGCACGCCACCGTCAGTGACAATTCCGGCGGCTCCGAGGTGCTTCGCCCTGATCGCGAGGATGTCGCCGAGGGTTCCCGAGCCGGAGTCGCCGCGCGCCTCGATGACGACGACGTCGTCGGGCCTCAGGGAGTCGAAGAGCCGCTTCTGGGCGTTGTATCCGCCGCCGAAGCGATCGAACAGGTCCTCCCGGTTGGGGATGTAGCGCAGGGTGCGCGCAAGCCCGACCAGTCGTGCGCCGGGCCGGGTCGCGATCAGACCATCGATCGAGACGTTGTTGAAACCGCGCTTGCGTAGCAGTGAGCTCAGGGTCGCGGTCGCGACCGAGTTGATCTTGGCCTTCAGGTGCTCCGTGAGGATGCTCGCCTCCTCTGGCAGTCCCGCCGCGGCGCGTGATCCCCACGCCTCCTCCCGCTGGAGGTCGTCTACCTTCGGTCCGGCGCTGAAGGCAGGCAACTCGTGGACTCCCTGCGTCACCGTGGTCACGAGTCGGCCCGAGCTCAGGGCACCGTCAGCGGTGGTCACCTCGACTTCGACCACGTCGCCGGGGACGACGACGGAGGAGCCCGCCGGCGTTCCCGTGAGGATGACGTCCCCGGGCTCGAGGGTGATGAGCTGGGAGACATCGGCCACGAGCAGGCCGAGGGAGAACGTGAGGTCGGCGGTGGTGTCATCCTGGGCCACGGTCCCGTTCACCCAGGTGCGCACTCGAAGTTTCGCGGGATCGACGGACCGGGCGTCGATGATCGACGGGCCGAGCGGAGTGAACCCGTCACCGCCCTTCGAGCGGAAGTTGGATCCCTTGTCCACATAGCGAAGGTCGTAGACCCCGAAGTCGTTTGCCGCGGTGATGCCGGACACCGCATCCCAGCCCTCCTCGGGTGACACGCGACGCGTCGGACGACCGATGATGAGGGCGATCTCGCCTTCGAAGGCGAGCAGTTCGGTGCCCGCGGGGCGTTCGATGGTGCCGCCAGTCGCGGCAACCGACGTAGCGGGCTTCAGAAAGTAGGAGGGGTGAGCGGGGCCCCGCCCGCGCTGGGCAATCCGCGAGGGGTAGTTGAGGTGCATCGCGATGATCTTGCCGGGGCGGAAGTCGTGCCCAAGGTCTGACGTACTCATGAACTCTCCGCCTCGTCGCGATCGAATATTTGAAATGGTATACGATCTGCCGAGGCTGTCAACACTGCTCGATGGTGGTCGGGGCCCCACCCGGCCGGAGCGAGGGGCCTAGACTGACGCCACACCCGCACAACGACGTCAGGAGCACACCGTGGCCGCACTATCCCGATCGCGCCGATCAGCTTCAGGAATCGCTCTCATAGTTTCCGGTGCGCTGTTCCTTCTCGCCGTCGTGCTCCCTCTGGCCGGGGTCGCCGTGCCCTGGTTAGCAGCCTTGGCCTACGCCGCGCTCGCCGTCGGCCTCGTGATCCTCGCCCTGGGTGCCGTCAACAACACGATCGCAAAGGTGTCGCTGCTCGTCGGCGCCGTCGGGTTCGCGATTCTCGCGCTCGCCGGTCTGGGTCTGGGTCTTCCGGGCGTTCTGACCACAATCGGCGCTGTGATCGCGGCCCTGGGCTTCCTCGTCGGCGCGATCGTGCTGTACGTGGGCAAGGAGATCACCAACACGGCGGCGATCATCTTCGTCGTTGCGGCAATCCTCGCGGCCGTCATCCTTCTCGGAGTTGCCGCCGCGCTGGGTCTCGGAGCCATCGCGACGATCCTCACCGTGGCGCTGGGAATCGCGCTCGTGGTCGCCGGCGTCTACTTCCGTCGCGCAGAGAACCGCCGCTAGCACGCCCGCACACGTTCGCTGACGGCATAGCCGCCAGCGACATCGTAGGGTCGCCCCGCGCGGTTGGGACGACCATGGAAATGAAACTTGAAGTGCTGACCGTGCCCGTCACCGATGTGGATCGGGCCAAGGAGTTCTACGAAAGACTCGGGTTCCGACTCGATATCGACTTTGTTGGAGAAGACGGCTTTCGCGTGGTTCAGTTCACTCCGCCCGGATCGCAGGCCTCCATCATCATCGGCAGCGGAATAACGGATGCCGGGCCGGGCTCTGTGGAGAACCTCCACTTGGTTGTGAGCGACATCGTGCACGCTCGCACGGAACTCGCCGGCCGGGGAATCGATGTGAGCGAGGTCTGGCATGACGCGGGTGGCATCTTCCACCACAGCGGAGGCCGCGCCCGCGCGGAGGGACCCGCGCCGGACCGGGCGGACTACGGATCGTTCGTATCCTTCAGCGATCCTGACGGCAACGGCTGGGTCGTGCAGGAGATCGTGAACCGGGCGCCGGGACGATGAGTGTGGACGCCGGCTTCGTCGCCGTCCTCACCGACCTGCTCGAATCGACGGACGTCGCGCATCGTGCGTACGAGGAGGCCCATGGTCCCGCACCCGAGTGGCCCCAGTGGTACGCCGCTCGAATGGTCCGTGCGCTCGGCGACTCGTACCGGGAGCAGGACATTCTTTCGGCGCTTCTCAGTGCTGCCACCGCGCACGGTGTGCACGAACAGGTCACCGGACGGCCGGATCCCGAGTGGGCGTCGTGGTACGCGGAGCACATGGCCGCCCGCCTGTCGCGGGACTGGTACGCCTCCGCAGCCGAGGAGGAGGCAATCTGGGACGCGTAGCGACGGGCTCAGGCTCGTCGCATCCGAATCGCTCGCACGGTCAATTGCACTGCCGACACCAGCAGCAAGGCCGCGAACAGGTAGGACGACACTGCGGGTGACATGACGAACGCAAGGGCCGCCCCACCGAATGAGGCGACCGTCGCGGCGACTCCCACGATGAGTCCCGCCCGCACGTCGACCAGGCGGTTGCGCGTGTTGTTGACCGAGCCGGTGACGGCGGTGGGAATCATGAACAGCAGCGATGTTCCCTTGGCGATCAGGTCGCCCAGGCCGAACACCGCGATCAGCGCAGGAACAGCGATCACGCCGCCGCCGATTCCGAACAGACCGGATGCGACGCCGACGAACAGGCCCATCGCCACAAGACCGAGCGCCGCGAGCACGCTCGGCTCAAGGTGCCCCGAGCTGCGGTCTGGAATCACGAGCACCATGCGGATGGCCACGACCACGAGCAGCGCGATGAACCCCCACCGCAGCACGCCGAGGGGGAGTTGTTTGAGTAGACGGGTGCCGTAGAGCGATCCGACCACACCGCCGATCCCGAGGAACAGGGCCGCGAACACGTCCACCTGGCTGGCGATCAGATAGGTGGCCGATCCCGCGATCGCCGTCGGCACGATCGCGAGCAGCGAGGTCGCGGCGGCCTGGCGCTGGTTCATCTTCGCCAACCCGATGAGCAGAGGCACCATGAGGATGCCACCCCCCACGCCGAACGCGCCGGAGAGCACCCCGCCGATCACCCCGACGAGCGCGAGTATCCACCACGACGGTCGGAATGCGGTCTCGGATTCGGCGGGTGCGGTCACACGTTTCAGGTTAGCTGTCGGCGGTCGGGGGCTCAGCCCCTCCCCAGCAGGGAGATACGTGCGGCGAAGTCGGAGAACAGCAGGCGGGTGTCGAC
>ERZ795056.2634-NODE-2634-length-19789-cov-7.382740_pt1 | contig 19789 bp, 14 predicted proteins | sample MGYA00375140_ERZ795056 | MGnify/ENA primary metagenome ERZ795056 (study PRJEB30185, sample SAMN05720227) | activated sludge metagenome | isolation source: Anaerobic digester | place: USA | collected 2015-03-09 ... | reverse complement strand
AGTCTCCGTGAACCCCGGCAAACAAGCCGCCACCCGCGACATCCGCCCCGGCGAGAAGATGGTCGTGCTCCGCCCGACCCACTCCAAGCAACCGCCGGCCCAAGACCACTTGGCAGCCCCCGAGCAAGTACTCGTCGATTTGCTGGTCGATACCGAGGCCTTGAGCCTCATGGACACCGCCGAAGCGCGGGCCGCGGCCTTCGAGGCGGCGAACAGCGGCTCCATTAAGATCGCTGATATGAAACGTTTTGCGGAAGCAAAGTACCTGAAGTGGGACGAGATATGGCCAGTTAACTAACGCCACTTTCCCAAGAAAAAAGGCGTTGGTTAATCACACGAATTCCGATGTTTCCCGCCTCCGTTTACACCCGGGCTTGGGCCGACCAAGCGCGCAAGAAACTGGGGAACTGCGACCCGGGGTTGTTGGAGAAATGCGTGCGGGCATTGACGCTGCTGGGGCACTTGGCGGACAGCGGGCTGCCCTTTCTGTTCAAGGGCGGCACGAGCCTCCTCCTTCACCTGCCGAAAGTCCGCCGCCTCTCCATCGACATCGATATCGTCTCGCCGGCCGCCAACTCCGAGTTGGGCCGCGTCGTGGCACAGATCGGGCAAAGCACGCCGTTCACCCGCTGGGAAGAAAACATCCGAGGCACGGCCCCAAACTCCGACCGCGAGCCCTTGCCGCAAAGGCGGCATTTCAAATTCTGGTTCCCCAGCGAGCGCGCCCAGAACCGCGAAGACTACATCCTGCTCGATGTCGTTCAGGAAGCGCACTGCCCACACGCCACAATCCGGCGCCCCATCGCCACCTCGTTCCTTCAGCCGGAACGGGAAATCACCGTTACGCTGCCGACCATCGAAAGCCTGCTCGGTGACAAGCTCACCGCCTTCGCCCCCACGACGACCGGCGTGAAACTGCGCAAGCCCAACAACGAGGAAGGCGAGGTCATGCAGGTCGCGAAACAACTCTTCGACGTCGGCGTGCTCTTCGAACACGCGACCGACTTCGACCAAGTCGCCCGCACCTACGACGGCGTCCAAGCCCAAGAGTCCGGCTACCGCGAGAACCTCCACAGTCGCGACGCCACCTTGGCCGACACGCTCAACGCCTGCCTCGGTTTCACCGGCATGCGCGTGCGTGGCGCGCCGGCCACGCTCTACCCCGACGCAGACCTGCTGCTCGCCGGGTTCCAACGGCTTCAGGGGCATCTGACGCAACGTCCCCCCGACGAAAACGGCCGCCGTGTCTTCGCGGCCCGGGCGGCCGTGCTCGCCGCCCACCTGCGCACCCACCGTTTCTTCGATTTCGCCTCCGCCCGCTACACCGGCAGCGCGCAGCAACTCGTCGCGCTGCGGAGTGCCTCGCTCAACGGCCATCCCTACGCGTGGCTCGACGGCCTCAAAGCGGTTAACCCAGAAGCCTACTACTATTGGCATCTTGCAATGACCGCCCTATCTGAAATCGCGTAACCAAGCTGTCCGCCAAGGTGCCCCGGGCAGGGGCAAGCGCCATCTACGCGGCGCGATTCTGCGCCGCGCAAAGGCCCAAGTCTTCCAGTATCTCCATTCCCTCGGTGGGCACTAGAGGTCGCAATTTGCGACCTCAAATTCGCAAGCAGATATCAATCAGCCAACCGCCTCTAACTGGCCGCAGACGAAAACCAGTTTCCGCACGCATCGCGGCACAAGCTACCCCCTAGGCTCGGGCCAGGATTCACTCCGTCCCCACCCTCAACCGCCGACCAGCGTCGCGTCCTCACCCGAGGAACGAGCACCCTCGCCCCGGTTGACGCCGGCGGGGGCTTGCGCCATCAAACCGGCATGATACTCCGCCGCCCCGCCGCCATCGCGTTTGCCGCCTCCGAAGGATTCCTCGACCGGCTCGCCTGTGTGATCGGCGCCGTCTGCGCCGCCCAAGGGCCCGAATTTTTCCAGCAGTATCTCCAGCGACTCGGCGGACACCTCGACGAGGCGCGCCGCCAACTCGCCGGTTTCGAGCAGGCCGCCCACGCCGCCGGCAAACCGCTCGACGATTTCGCCACCGATGTCGTCGCCAATCCCGACCCGGGACTGGCGAAACTCGGGGCCTCGATCCAGGACACTATCGAACGCGTCGACGAGCTCACCGCCGCCCAGCACGCCCTCGTCGACGCCTCGGTGTGGACGCGCCCCTTTGCCTTTCTCGGGCACCTGCAGACCGACATCGCGCGGGCGACCTTGCAGGTGTTCAAGCCCGCCGTGCCGACGACGATGGAGGGCGCGTTCTACGCGGCGGTGGGCGTCGCGCTGGCGTTTTCCGTCTGGCACTTCGCGATCCGGCTGCCCGTCCGGCGATTCCTCGGCCCCACCGAGGGCCGGAAAGTGAAATCCAAACTGGTGAGCGCTTAGGACGCGAAAAAGAGGCAAGGGTGAAAGGGCAGATGCGGCGAGGCGGCCCGGTGTCGCCGATCACAAACCATGTCCCAAAGTGTGGCCAACACTTCGAGCGAGCTGCGACTCAGCTCGCGCAGCTGCGGCAGTGCTGCACTTCGAGGTTGAAGTGCACCAGCTCTTCGTGGACGCACAGCCGCTCCCGGTATTCCTCGGCCGTGCGCGCGCGATGCGTGACGATCGTCGCCACGACCGCGAACTGGCCCACGCCGACGCGTTGCACGTGCAGATCGGCCACGGCGGAGTCGCCGTCGCCCTCGATTGCCTCGCGGATCTCGCGCACGACGGGCTGGTCCATCTCGGAATCGAGCAGGATGAGCCCGGTCTCGCGCAGGAGACCGATCGCCCATTTGCCGATCACGACCGCGCCGAGCAGGCCCACCAGCGCATCGAGCCAGGCCCAGCCGGCGTACTTGCCCGCGAGCAGCGCGGCGATGGCAAAGACGGAGGTCAACGCATCCGCGAGCACATGCACGTACGCCGCGCGCAGATTCAGGTCCTCGCCCGAAGCCCCGTGGTGATCCGCATGGCTGCCCTCGGCGTGGTCGTGCGCGTGCCCGTGATCATGGCCGTGGTCGTGACCATGGCCGAGCAGCCAGGCGCTCAGCAGATTGAAACCCAGCCCGATGGCCGCCACCACCAGCGCCTGGTCAAAAGCGATCGACTCCGGGTGCAGCCAGCGCTGGACCGATTCCCACACCATGCCCAGGGCCACGACGCCCAGAATCAGCGCACTGGCGAACCCTCCGAGCGGCCCCACCTTGCCGGTGCCAAACGAAAATCGCGGGTCGCCCGCATGCTCGCGCGCGTAGCGATAGGTAAACGCCGCGATCCCGAGCGCCGCCGCATGCGTGCCCATGTGCCAGCCATCCGCCAGCAATGCCAGCGAACCGCTCCACCAGCCCACCGCGATCTCCACCACCATCATCCCCAGCGTGAGCCAGAGCACGATCCGCGTGCGGCTCTCTCCCTTCGCCGAGCCGAGGGCAAAGGCGTGGTTGTGGCGCAGACTGATCAGTGAGGTGCAGTGAGGCATGGTGTCAGGATTTGCGTAGGTGATCGGGAATCGGCCGGCGTCCTTTCGCACCGCACGCACTGCAACCACAGTCGAGCCCGGCGCGCCGACGCCGCCACATCGCCACCGCAAAATACGCCACCGCGCCCCCGAGCGCCACCAGCACCAGCAGACTGTCGAGATGCGCCTCCATGGATCTTACGCCAACCCGAGCAGGCGCCCCCCTTGGTAGACCACAAACGCCGCACCCCACGCGAGCACCGTCATGTAGGCGAGCTGCAACAAGGGCCACTTCCACGAGCCAGTCTCGCGGCGCACCACCGCACTCGTCGGCAGGCACTGCATCGCCAGCACGTAAAACACCATCAACCCGAAGATCACCAGCGGCGTGTACACGGGCGATCCGTCCGGCCGCGTCTCCGCGAGCATGCGGTCTCGCATCTGCTCGATGTCCTCCCCTCCGTTTTCCACCGCGTAGATGATCGACATCGTGCCGACGAACACCTCGCGCGCCGTGAACGAGCTGAGGATGCCCACGCCGATCTTCCAATCGAAGCCCAGCGGACGGATGGCGGGCTCGATCGCGTGGCCCAGCTGACCAGCGTACGAAGTGGCGAGCGCCTCGGCGGCCGTCGCCTCCGGGTTTTGCGGTTTCGGGTAGGTCGAGAGGGCCCAGACCACGACCGAGATCGCCAGGATGGCGGTGCCGGCACGTTTGAGAAACATCACGGCGCGCTCCCACATGCGCATGGCCGTGGCTCGCACGGAGGGCCGGTGATACGGCGGCATCTCCAGCAGCAGCAGCGAGTGCTCTCCCTTGAAAAGCGTGCGGCGAAACACCCATGCCATCGTGAAGGCCGCGACGATTCCGATCACATAAAGCAGCACCATCATGCCCGCCTTTTCCCACGCCCCACCCGCGGGTAGCAGCATCGCGATGAGCAACGCGTACACCGGCAGGCGCGCCGAGCAGCTCACCAGCGGCGAGACGAGGATCGTCACCAACCGGTCGCGATGGCTATCGATCGTGCGCGCCGCCATGATGCCCGGAATCGCACAGGCAAACGAGCTGAGCAGCGGCACAAACGACTTCCCGTGCAGCCCCACCCGGCTCATGAGCCGGTCCACGATGAACGCCGCACGCGCCATGTACCCGGTGTCCTCCAGCAGCCCGAGGAAGAAAAACAGGATCAGAATCTGCGGCAGAAAGATGACCACACCGCCCACGCCGGCGAGCGCCCCGTTGATCACCAGATCACGGAAATCACCCGGCGGGATGACTGACGCAGCCCAGCCGGACACGCCTGCCTGCGCGGCCTCGATCCAGCCCATCGGAATCTCCGCGAGCCGGAAGATCGCGAAAAACATCAGCGCCATCACGCCGAGGAAAAAGACCCAGCCCCAGACGCGATGCGTCAACCAATCGTCGAGCCGCTCGCTCACCGTGGCCTGCGCGGAGTTGCGCGCGTGTTGCGCATCCGTGGCGAGCTCCTCGGCCCAGGTGTACCGCGCCTGGACGGCCGCAGAGATGCGATCGATCCCCGCGCTCGCCAGCTGCTCGCGGGCGACGGCCAGCTCGGCGGCGACGGCTGCGGGCAGCGGCGTCCCCACGTCGTCCTCGACTGCGGAAATCAACAGAAGCGCCTCGGCCACGGCAGCTCGGGGACCGACAAGCCCCTCGCGCACGAGGACCGCACCGAGGGCACCGGCGGCCGACTCCAGGACCTCGGGCAACGGAGCGCGCGCGGGCGTCGCCCCGCCCAGTTGCGACTGGATGGCCTGCTTGAGTTCGACGACTCCCTTTTTCTTGGAGGCGACGACGGGGACGACCGGGCAACCGAGACGCCGTGCGAGCGCCGCCGGATCGGTCGCGAGCCCATAGCGCTCGGCGATGTCCACCATGTTGAGCGCCACGACCATCGGCAGCCCCAGCTCGGCGAGTTGCGCGGTCAGGTACAGATTACGCTCGAGGTTGGAGGCATCGACCACGCAAAGGATCAGATCGGGGACCGGCGTATCGGCCTGGCGGCCGAGGATGACATTGCGCGCCACGGCCTCGTCGATCGAGCGGGTCTGGAGCGAGTAGGTGCCGGGCAGATCGAGCAGATCGTAGGGATCGCCATGCGGCCCGTGAAAACGCCCCACCTTTTTCTCGACCGTGATGCCCGGGTAGTTGCCCACACGCTGGCGCATGCCGGTGAGCGCATTGAAAAGGGAGGTCTTGCCGCTGTTGGGATTGCCCGCGATGGCAATGGTGTGGATGGCCCGGCCTTGCGCGGGCGACTCCTCATGAGCGGAAGAGGCGGTCTTGGACATGGAAAACAGTGGGCGAAAATCGATGCGTTGTAAAACCGGGGGGCTCAGGAGGCGGCAGCCACATGGATGCACGCCGCCTCACTCCGGCGAATCGCCAGATTCGACCCGCGCACGCGGATCTGAAGCGGGTCGCCGAGAGGGGCGTAGCGCACCACGATACACTCGGCTCCGATGGCCAGCCCCATCTCCAGTAGCCGTTGGAGGATGTCCGGCGGCAGATCGATGGCGGTGATCCGGACGCGGGTGCCCACGGGCTGGCCGGCGAGGACGGAGGGTGCGGAGGTCGGTGTCGTCATGAGTGCAGCAAACAGTCGGCTATGTTGGAGGAATTCCCCGAGCCTAGGCCAGCTGCATTCACACGGCATTTCCACCCGTCGGCCCCGCCACGGAAAAACCCTGCGACAGGCGCGCAGAAGCGCCCTTACCTCCGCGCAGCCGTAAGGACGCTAAGTGCATGACAGAAAACGGGCTCACTTCGGCGCTACGCCACGGCGGGCGATGTGTGGCGGGAGCCGTCCGGGAGCCGGGGGCGTGAAACGCGAGCAGGCGTCGCACCCGCATGCCTGGCCCCGCCGGCGGCGGAGCCAGGCCCCGATGACAAAATAGGCGACCGCGCCGGCCAGCGCCCCCACCACCAATAGACTATCGAGCCAGTGGTTCATGGGAGACTCAGGCCAGGCCGAGCAATCGCCCGCCCTGATAGACCAGCGTCGCCGCGCCCCAGGCCAGCACGGTCATGTAGCCGAGTTGAAACAAGGCCCACTTCCACGAGCCAAGCTCGCGCCGGACCACGGCGGTCGTCGGCAGGCACTGCATCGCCAGCACATAGAACACGAGCAGACTCACGCACAGCAGAGGCGTGTACAACGGCGTGCCGTCGTCGCGTGTCTCGCCCAGCATGGCCTCGCGCAGCGCCCCCGTGTCCTCCTCGCCGTTCTCGATCGAGTAGATGATGGACATGGTGCCCACGAAGACCTCGCGGGCCGCAAACGAGCTGATCACGCCCACCCCGATTTTCCAGTCGCCCCCCATCGGGGTCAGCACCGGTTCGATCGCGTGGCCGAGCCGTCCGGCCACGCTGTACGCCAGCGCATCCGAGGCCGAGGCATCCGGATCGGGGTGCTTCGGATAAGTCGAAAGTGCCCAGATGATGATCGAGATCGCGAGGATGGCGGTGCCCGCGCGCTTGAGGAACATGACCGAGCGCTCCCACATCCGGTGCAGGGTCACGCGCAGCGAGGGGCGCCGGTACGGCGGCATCTCCAGCAACAGCAGCGAGTGCTCGCCCTTGAAGAGCGTCTTGCGGAACAGCCAGGCCATGGCAAACGCGGCCCCGAGCCCGAGCAGGTACAGCCCGAGCATGATGCCGGTCCTCGTCCATGCCGAGTAAGCCGCGGGCAGCAGCACCGCGATCAACAGCGCATAGACGGGCAGACGCGCCGAACAGCTCACCAGCGGCACCACCAGCGTCGTGACAAAGCGGTCCTTCTTATTGTCGATCGTGCGCGCGGCCATGATGCCCGGGATCGCGCAGGCGAAACCGCTGAGCATCGGCACGAACGACTTTCCGTGCAGCCCCACCTTGCTCATCAGCCGGTCCATGATGAACGCCGCGCGCGCCATGTACCCGGTGTCCTCCAGCAGCCCGAGGAAGAAAAACAGGATCAGAATCTGCGGCAGAAAGATGACCACACCGCCCACGCCCGCGATGACGCCGTCGATCACCAGATCGCGAAAATCGCCCTCGGGCAATGCACCCGCAGCCCAGCCACTCACCAACTCTTGGGCCGCCTCGATCCAGCCCATCGGAAACTCCGCGAGCCGGAACATCGCAAAGAACATCAGCGCCATCACGCCGAGGAAAAACACCCAGCCCCACACGCGGTGGGTGAGCACGGCATCGATGCGGTCGCTCGTGGCGGCATTGGCGCCGTGGCGACGCTGCGCCGCGGTGGCCAGCTCCTGCGCCCACGCGTAGCGCGCCTGCACCGCCGCCGACAGCCGGTCGAGCCCGGCGGACTCCAGCGCACGCCGGGCCTCATCGACGTGCGGACGCACCGACGGGTGGACCGCCTCGTCGATCGAGGTATCGCACGCCGAGAGCAGCAGCAGGGCCTCGGCAAACGCGAAACGCGGCGGCACGCCCTGCTCGCGCGCCAACCGGCCTCCGAGCCCGGCCGCGGCCGCCTCCAGCACGGCCGGCAGCGGGGCGCGTTGCGGCGCCACCCCGCGCAGCTGCGCCGTGATGGCCTGACGGAGCTCGACGAGCCCCTTGCGCGCAGGCGCCACGACCGGCACCACGGGACAGCCCAGACGGCGCGCCAACGCCGCGGGGTCGGTCCGCAATCCATTGCGCTCCGCGAGGTCCACCATCGTCAACGCGACGACCATGGGCAGGCCGAGCTCGGCGAGCTGGGCCGTCAGATACAGGTTACGCTCCAGATTCGAGGCGTCGACGATGCTCACGATCACATCGGGAGCCGCCGTGTCGGCGATGCGCCCGAGGATGGCATCGCGGGCGACCGCCTCGTCGGGCGAGCGCGTTTGCAGCGAGTAGGTGCCGGGCAGATCGAGGATGTCGATGGGCTCGCCATGGGCGCCGGCGAAGCGGCCGAGCAGTTTTTCGACGGTGACGCCCGGGTAGTTGCCCACCTTCTGGCGCATGCCGGTGAGGGCGTTGAAGAGCGTGCTCTTGCCGCTGTTGGGATTGCCGGCGATGACGACGGTGCGCACCACGGAGGCGCGCGCAGGCCGCTTGACTGGTTCGAGTGTGGAAGAGTCCATGGCGCTTAATCCTGGAGGCTGACGGAGATGCCCGCGGCCTCGGCCGCGCGCAGGGACAGGCTGTAGCCACGCACGCGGATCTCCATGGGGTCGCCCAGCGGCGCGTAGCGCACGACGGTGCACTCGGTGCCGACGGTGAGCCCCATCTCAAGCAGGCGTTGGTGGACGGACGGTTCGAGAGCGAATCCGGTGAACTTCACGCGGCGGCCGACGGGCTGGCCGGCGAGCGTTTTCTGAGGGGGAGCAGTGTACATCGGCGGTCCTCGTTAGAAAGCGAACTCGGTGCGCAGGCCTACGACCGTCGCCGTCTCGCGGCGACCGGAGTCGGCATCGCGGGCGGGCTCGAAGAGCCATTGCGCGTCGGCCTGCAGCGCCCACCAGGGCGTGAGCTGGGCGCGGTAGGTGAGTTCGAGCGCGGTCTCGGTGCCGGCAGGCGCCTCGTCTCCGCTGGCGCGGCGGAACTCGCGGCCGAAATGCGTGCAGGCGACCGCGAGGCCGGCGATGTCATCGTCGCGCCCCGGGATCGGGCCGAACCAGTTGAGGCCGGCGTCGGCGTAGGTGGAGACGACCGCGCGATCGGACTGCGGGCTCACGCCGGCGCGCCAGAAGGCGCCGAGCAGGGGCTTGTCCTCGGCGCGGCTCGCGAGGGTGATGTCGTGCACGACGTAGAAGCTGTACAGTCCGCGCGTGGTGGCGTCGTCGCGGCCGTCGGCCAGCGATTCGAAGTCATCGAAGCGGGCGCTGTGGTAGGCGCCGCCAAGGCGGACGGTGTTGGGCAGGCTCGCGAGTTGGCCGGTCCATGCAGCCTCGGTAAACACGACCAACCCGGCACCGTCGGTCCATTCGAAGCCGTGGTTGTCCTTTTCATCGAGTCCGGGACCGCCGTAGTACAGCCCGGTCTGCCAGGACCAGGCGTCGTTCAACGTGGTTTGCACGAGCAGGCCGGGCGAGGCGACGGCGTAGATCGGAAACGCGCCGGAGCCGCCATAACGACCGGCGAGCGGCGTGGCCACCTGCGAGGGCATGGCGCCGAAGGCCGAGTTGGCAAAGAGACCGGAATATTCGGAGCCCATGAACTCGTCGTCGATGGCGAGCTGGCCGAGCTTGAGGGTGTGCGCGCCGTCGGCCCAAGACTGGCGGTAGTGGAGGTTGAAAATGCGCCACGCATCGCCGGCGTGGATGCCGCTGACCGGGTTGGCCGCGCCGGTGTAATCGGCAACGCTCACTTCCTCGTGCTGGTTTTTATTGCCCAGCACCTGCGCGACGAGCGCGCTGTCGGCTGGTCCGCCGAGGCGGGCGAGGTCCACTTCGAGCGTGAGATCGGCGAGGACATTCCAGAGCCCCCCCGTGCGCAGACCGCCATCGACGGTGCGCCAATACTCGCCGGTGATCGTAAGCGAAGGCTGTACGATCGGCGCGGCGGCGTCGGCCACGGGCGCCTCGTCGGCTTTGGCCACAGTGCCGGCCGAGGCCGCGAGCCAAAGGGCGAGCCAGATCGCGAGGCGGCTCGGCGCCGGCTTCCGTTTGAGTGAGTTGAGGGTGCTTGGATCGGTGTTCATTGATGAAAATGGTGCGCTCAAAAACGCGAGACTGTGTTTCAATATCACAGGCAATAAGCGCAAGTTCAGAGTGGGATTCAGTCTCATGAACAACACTTAAGCATTCCCCTGTGGTCACTTGCGCGATTAATTTCCCTTCATTCGCAGACAAGCCGGTTAAAGGCCCTCTCATCCGTCAGCAGGTGGCATGCCGCCGGGGTACCACGACAGAGCCTTGCGTTATCCCGCGCGGCCAAGAGACTTGGGCAACCTCCATGATCCCGGTCTACCTCCTGACGACTTTTCTCAGCGCCACGCTGTTGTTCATGGTACAGCCGCTGTTTGCGAAAATGGTGCTGCCGCTGCTCGGCGGCGCTCCCGGCGTCTGGAACACCGCGATGCTCTTCTTCCAGGCGTGCCTGCTCGGCGGTTATGCCTTTGCCCACTTCGGGCCGCGGATTCTCGGTGCGCGTGCGCATGCGCTCGTGCAGATCGTCCTCGTCGGGCTGCCGGTCCTCACCCTCCCGCTGGCGATCCCCGCCGGCGCCGATCCCACCAGCGCCGCCAACCCCACGATCTGGCTGCTCGGCTTCATGGCGCTGACGATCGGCGCGCCCTTTTTCGCGCTCTCCACCACGAGCCCCACCATCCAGCACTGGCTGGGCGCAAGCGGCCACGCCCGCGCGGCCAACCCGTACTTTCTCTACATCGCCAGCAACATCGGCAGCCTGCTCTCTCTGCTCGCCTACCCTGTCCTTATCGAGCCGCTCTCCAGCCTCCAGTTTCAGCGCCAGGCCTGGGCCATCGGCTACACCGCCGTCGCGGTCCTCACCCTCGTCTCGGCCATCCTCTACCTGCGCCGCGCGCGCACCGCACCGACCCGCGCCAGCACCGCCGACACGCCCGACCGTGCCGCCCCGGACAACGCGTCCGCGCCCACGTGGCGGTTACGCGGACTATGGGTGCTCGGCGCGTTCATCCCGTCGAGCCTGCTGCTGGGAGTCACCACCTTCGTCAGCAGCGAGGTCGCCGCCGTGCCCCTGCTCTGGGTGATCCCGATGGCGCTGTACCTGGTCACGTTCATCCTCGCCTTTTCGAGCTCCCGCACGCCCTCCGATGCGGGCCTGCGGCGCGCACTCGTGCTGCTCACCATCCCGCTCCTGCTGGTCATCGGCCTCGGGCAACGCATCCAACCCATCGCCGCGCTCATCCTGCTCAACCTGGCCGTCTTTTTCATCGCCGCCCTCCTCTGCCACCGACGGCTCTCCGACACGCGCCCGGCCCCGCGCCACCTCACCGAGTTCTACCTCTGGCTCTCCTTTGGCGGCGCCCTCGGCGGCGGCTTCAACGCCCTGCTCGCGCCCCTCGTGTTCGACACACACCTTGAGTATCCGCTCGTGCTGCTGCTCGCCTGCGCCTTCGCGCCCGGCCTGCGCGCCGCGACACCCTCCGGGCGCAAGGCGCTCCTCGCGCCCGCGGCCACGCTCGCCTGCGCCGCGCTCGCGCTCCTCCTGATCGCACGCACCGGCACCGCCGCCACACCCGGCGTGCCCCTGCTGTTCATGTTCATCCCGGCCATCGCCTGCTACCTCGCCTCGCAACACGCGCACGCGTTTGCCGCGAGCCTCGCGATCCTGTTCTTCGCCGGACAGACCGTACACACGACGCCCGGGCGCCAGCTCGGCATCGAGCGCAGTTTCTTCGGCATCAACCGAGTGACCGAGGACTCCGGCACCGGCTTCCGCTATCTCTACCACGGGCTCACGATCCACGGCATCCAGAGCACCCAGCCCGCGCTGCGCCGCACCGCCTTTTCGTGCTACCACGACGCCAGCCCGTCGGGCCGCGTGCTCTCCGCGCTCCGCGAAAACCCGGCCGCGCGCATCGGCGTGGTCGGCCTCGGCGCTGGCTCGCTGGCCGTCTACGCGGCCCCGGGCCAGGCGTGGACGTTTTTCGAGATCGACCCGGTCGTCGCGCGCATCGCCGCCGACCCCGCGCAATTCACCTTTCTCGCCGACATGCCCGCGCCCCCGCGACTCGTGATCGGCGACGCCCGCCTCACGCTCCAACGCGAAGCCGACGGCGCCCTCGACCTGCTCGTGATCGATGCCTTCAGCTCCGACGCCATCCCCGTGCACCTGATCACACGGGAAGCCTTTGCACTCTATCAACAAAAGCTCCGCGACGGCGGCGTGCTTCTCTGCCACGTCTCCAACAACCACCTCGACCTCGAGCCCATCGTCGGCGGCATCGCGGCCGACCTCGGTTGGGAGGCACGCACCTTCACGGACGGAGCCAGCGACGACCAAGGCCGCATGGCCTCCACCTGGATGCTGCTCTCGCGCTCGCGCCCAGCGCTCCTCGCACCGGGCGACCGCAACTGGGCCCCCGCACGCGCCTGCCCTCCCGGGCAGATCTGGCGCGACGACTACTCCTCGATCCTCCGCGTGATGCGCTGGCACTGAGGCCATGCGCCCACGCACGAGGGCGGCGGCTCACTCGGCCGCATCGAGGTACTTGCGCAGGTCGGGGATCTCCTTCACGCGCCGCCCGCCCTGCTTGCGGGCGAGATACGGATCCGGCTCCTCCGGCTCTTCAGGCTCCTCGGTCGGGTTGACCAGCTCCTCGATGTCGGCATCCTCGCCGGTCTCGTCGATGAACACCGTACCCGGCGACAATTCGTAGTGCTCGACCGGCTCGGACGACTCCACCTCGTCGAACAGATGTGCGATGCGCCGTGCCTGCGGCTCCAGCACCATCAGCGGATTTTTCACGCCGCCGTGCTTCACCATCTCAAACAGGCATGGGAGGAACTGCGCCTGATAACGCTTCTGGAAATCGCCCATCCATTTGTTGGAGACGCCATCGCGCTGGTGCAGCAGGACCACATCCGAGAAATGCACGCAGGCATCGTACCAGGCCAGCAGCGCCGAGTGCTTCTCCGCCAGCCGGCAGTGCACCACGCACAGCACGCGCCCGATCTCGCCGCCGACCGACGCGAGCCAGCCGTGAAACGACTCGACCTGGTCAACCGGGTTGGCGCGCCCATCCGTCACGAAAAACACCGGGCCTGCGCCCTCCGGCAACGCCGGCGCCTCGATCTGACGCTCCGGCAGCCAGCGCCAGCGCACCACCTGGCCAAGCTTCGCGTCATGCTCCGACGGCTGTTCGGCGTCCGAGAGAAACGTCGCCGGCCGGTCCGTCTCCGCCAGCCCGCCCGCGATCAGGTCCGCGAGCACTTCGCGCCGGCCGGAACCGGCCGCGCCGAGTATGAGATACACCAAGGTTTTTTCCGCTGCCATGTGGTAAGACTGCTCGGGCTGATGCGCGGGCGGGCCGCGCGCGCCCTTCGGGTTAACGACTCAGGTTTTTGAAAAGACCGCACTGCGCGTGCTGCCGCATCCAGTGGTCCACCAGCACCAGCGAGGTCATCGCCTCGACGATGGGCACCGCGCGCGGCACCACACAGGGGTCGTGCCGGCCGCGGCCGATCAGCTCGGTCTCCTGTCCGTGGATATCCACCGTGGGCTGCGGCTGCAGGATCGTGGCGGTGGGTTTGAACGCCACACGGAACACGATCTCCTCGCCGTTGCTGATGCCGCCCTGCACGCCGCCGCTGCGGTTGGTGCGAGTGTGCACGGCGCCGTCGCGCATCTCGAAAAGGTCGTTGTGCTCGGAGCCGCGCATGCGCGAGCCCGCAAAGCCGCTGCCGATCTCGAAGCCCTTGGTCGCCGGCAGCGAGAGCATCGCCTTGGCGAGGTCGGCCTCCAGCCGGTCAAACACCGGCTCGCCCAGGCCGGCGGGCACGCCGCGCACGCGGCACTCGATCACGCCGCCCACGGAGTCGCCGTCGGAGCGCACCGACTTGATGCGCTCGATCATCTTCTGCGCCGTCTCCGGGTGCGGGCAGCGCACCGCGCTCGCCTCCACTTCGGCGAGCGTGGGAAACGCCGCCAGCGCCTCCGCCGGCATCGCCAGATCGTGGATCTGGGTGACGAAGGCCCGCACGATCAGCGGGTGCTCCGGCGTCGCCAGCGTGAGCAGTTTCTTCGCGATCGCACCGGCCGCCACGCGGCCGATCGTCTCGCGCGCCGAGCTGCGCCCGCCGCCCTGATGGTCGCGAATGCCAAACTTCGACTGATAGGTGAAATCGGCGTGCGAGGGGCGGAACTTGTCGCGCATCTCGGAGTAGGCGCTGGAGCGGTGGTCGGCGTTGCGCACCATCATCGAGAGCGAGGTGCCCGTCGTGCGCCCTTCGAAGACGCCCGAGAGAAACTCCACTTTGTCCTCCTCTTTGCGCGGGGTCACGATGTCGCTCTGCCCCGGCCGGCGCCGGTCGAGCTCGGCCTGGATGTCTTCCACCGTCAGCGGGAGATTCGGCGGGCAGCCATCGATCACCACGCCGACCGCCGGGCCATGGCTCTCGCCCCAGGTGGTCACGGTAAAGAGTTTTCCAAACGTATTGGGCATCTTGCCCGGCAGCGTGGGCACCTGAAGTCTCGCCGCAAGCGGCAACTTTTTGCGCGCCGAGGCGTCACTACCGCCGCAACCGCTCCTCGATAACACGGTTTACAAGCTCCTCCGCTTCCCTCCATCCTCTGCGTTCCCGGCCAAACCCTTTCGTTTCCATTTATCTAGCATGAGTCCCCTCCGCTCCTGGCTCGCCGCCATCCTGCTCTGCGCCACAGCCAGCCTTTCCGCCCAGTCGCCAGCCACGCCTCCGCCCGCGCCGGCCAAGTCCGACACGATCCTCGTCAAGCTGCCCGACGCCTCCCTCGACAGCGTGCTGGAGCTGCTGGAGCGCATCACCGGGCGCACCGTGCTCCGCCCCGCCGCCCTTCCGCAGGCCACCTGCAACCTCGTCATGAGCCAGCCGGTCACCAAGGCCGAGGCCGTCCAGGCCATCGAGACCGTCCTCGCGCTCAACCAGATCGGCATCGCCCCGCTCGGCGAGAAGTTCCTCAAGGTCGTCGCCCTCAACCAGGTCAAAAACGAGTCTCCCACCTTCATCGAGGGTACCACGCTCGACCTCCCCCCCAGCAGCAAGGTCGCCTCCAAGCTCTTCCAACTCGAGTTCCTCCGCGCCGCCGAATTTGCCGGGCAGACGCAAAACATCCTCAACCCCTTCGTGCAGGGCGGCGTCCAGGTCTTTGAAAAGGGCAACGCGCTCCTCATCACCGACACCGTCAGCAATCTCCAGCGCATCGAAAATCTCCTGCGCATCGTCGATCGCCCGGCCGACCTCGCCAACCTCACCCCGAAGTTTTACCCGCTCCAGTACACCAAGGCCAGCGACCTCGCCACGCGCATCCAGACACTCACCCAGAGCCAGCAGCTCCAGGCCATCGTCGGCACCAGCGTCACCTTCGCCGCCGACGACCGCACCAACCAGCTCATCGTCATCGCCGACGCCCGCCAGCAGCCCCTCATCGCCGAGCTCATCGCCAAGCTCGACATCAAGGGCGACTCCAACACCCGCACCGAGCTCATCTATCTCAAAAACGCCACCGCCAAGGACGTCGCCACCCTGCTGACCACCATCATCAGCGGCCAGTCCACCGCCGCCCAAAAAGCCGGCCAGTCCTCCGCCCGTGCCGGCAGTGCCGCGCAGCCCCAGCCCGCCAACGCAAACGCCAAGCCCGCCACCACGACCGCCTCCCCCGACGGCGGCAGCGCCTCCACCGAGTTTAGCTCCCTCATCACCGTCACCGCCGACGAGCGCACCAACGCCGTCGTCGTCAACGGCACCCTCGACGACATCCGCCTCATCAAGGAACTCGTCGACAAGATCGACGTCGTCCTCCCGCAGGTCCGCATCGAGGTCGTCGTCGCCGAAGTCACCCTCAACGACGACGACGCCACCGGCATCAGCTCCCTCGGCCTGAAGGTGGAAAACAACACCCTCACCGGCTTCACCGGCTCCACCCCCGGCCTCTCCGCCGGCGGCAGCGGCACCGACAGTTTCGCCACCATCGCCCGCCCCGGAAACCACAACCAGCTCTCCGGCGTCATCGCGCTCAGCGCCTCCCGCACCAAGTCCAACGTCTCCATCCTCGCCAACCCCACCCTCGTCACCACGCACAACAAGGAGGCCCGCCTCTTCGTCGGCGAGTCGCGCCCCACCTTCGGCCAGATCCAGACGGTCGACAACACCACCTCCACCTCCTCCACCTCGGCCTCCGCGCTGCGCTCCAGCATCAGCCAGACCGAGGCCGGCATCGAGCTCACCATCAAACCGCTCATCGGCAGCGACGGCACCGTGCAGCTCGAAGTCGACCAGAAGTTCAACGCCTTTGGCGCCGACGTGAACCTCGGCTCCGACCTCAAGCAGCCCACCGTCAACAAGCGCGAGACGAAGTCCTTCCTCAGCGTCTCCGACAAGGAGATCGTCGTCCTCGGCGGCTACCAGAGCAACTCCACCACCAAGACCCGCGAGCGCTTCGGCCCCATCCCCCTCATCGGCGACCTCATCGGCAAACGCAGCAAGGGCATCATCCGCACCGAGCTCATGGTCTTCATCCGCCCCCACGTCATCCGCGGCGTCGCCAACACCACCGCCGACACCATGGAAAAACTCTCCGAGTACCCCACGCTCACCATCCCGCAAAAGACCATCACGCCCGAGAAAGCGGACGAGCCCGCCAAGGCCAAGCCCGCCGACACCAAGCACGGCAAGCGCTAAACCCCGACACGCCTCCCGCGCATGCCTTCGCCCAGCGTAGTCTCCGATCTCCCCGAATCGCTCGCCAGCCGTCTCACCGACGAGCAGCGCCTGGCCCTCGCCGAGGCGCCTCTCGGCGAACGCCTCGCCGTCCTCGCCCCGCTCCTCGGGCTGACCGATGCCGAGGCCCTCGCCTCGCTCGCCCAGAGCACCGGCCTCACCGTCGCGAGCAACCTCGCCACCGATCCCGCCACCCGCGGCCTCCTCCCGGCTCGCCTCGCCTACGAGTACCAGACCATTCCCATCGCGTTTGCCACCGACGACGGCGCGCCCGTCGAGCACACGCCGACGACGCCCCTGCACCTCGCCACCGTCTGGCCACCCAGCGACATCGTCGTCGACTGGGTCCGCACCTTCACCCCGCGCCCGCTCGTCTGGCACCTCGCCGTCCCGGAACGCGTTCACCAGCTCATCGTCGAAACCTTCGGCGTCGGCTCCGGCTCCCTCGAAGATTCCGACGACGGCTACGTCGCCCCCGAGGTCGCCCAGCAGGCCGAGGAGGTCGTCGATGAAGACGCCGCCGTCGTCCGCTTCGTCAGCGACGTCATCGCGCAGGCCATCGCCGACCAGGCCACCGACATCCATTTCGAGCCCCAGGAGGGCCAGCTCCGCATCCGCTACCGCGTCGACGGCCTGCTCGTCCCCGTGCCCGTGCCGGAGAACCTCCGCCGCTTCCAGGACGCCATCATCTCGCGCCTCAAAATCATGGCGCGCCTCAACATCTCCGAGAAACGCCTCCCGCAGGACGGCCGCATCAACTTCAAGACCGGCGGCGCCAACCTCGACATCCGCGTCTCCACCGTCCCCACCATCTACGCCGAGTCCATCTCGCTGCGCCTCCTCAACACCAAGAAGGAGGCCTACTCGATGGCCAAGCTCGGCATGAGCGACGAGGAGCAGCGCCAGATCGTCCGCGTGCTCAACTACCCGCACGGCATCATCCTCGTCACCGGCCCCACCGGCTCCGGCAAGAGCACCTCGCTCAACGCATTCCTGCGCGAGATCAACTCCACCGACCTGCGCATCATCACCATCGAGGACCCCATCGAGTACGAGGTCCCCGGCGCCAACCAGATGCAGGTCCGTCCCGAGATCGGCCTCACCTTCGCCAGCGCCCTGCGCCACGTCCTCCGCCAGGACCCCGACGTCATCATGGTCGGCGAAATCCGCGACCGCGAAACCGCCGACATCGCCATCCGCGCCTCGCTCACCGGCCACTTGGTGTTCTCCACCCTGCACACCAACGACGCCCCCGGCGCCATCACCCGCTTGATCGACATGGGCATCGAGCCCTTCCTCGTCACCTCCGCCATTGAGCTGGTCATCGCGCAACGCCTCGTGCGTCGCCTCTGTCCCGAGTGCGCCAAGCCCCAGCCCGTCAACCGTACCAAGCTCCGCGACACCCTCGAAGTCCTCGGGCTCGATCCCACCGAGGCCGACCGCGTCGATACGCTCATGTCGCCGTGCGGCTGCGACCGCTGCCGCGGCAGCGGCTACCGCGGGCGCATCGGCCTCTTCGAGATCCTCACGCCCACCGAGGAGATCCACGACCTCGTGCTCAAACGCGAGAGCACCCGGGCCCTCTCCGCCTGCGCCCGCGGCCAGGGCATGCGCACCCTCCAGCAAAGCGGCTGGGAAAAGATTCTCGCCGGCTACACCACCATGGAGGAGGTCCTCCGCGTGATCACCGTCACGGAGAAATAGCCCCGTGCCCAAGTTCACCTACACCGCACGCGACCGCCAGGGCGCCACCTCCAGCGCCACCCTCGAAGCCCCCAGCCGGCGCGATGCCCTCCGCCTGCTCGCCGCACGCGGCCTCACGCCCCTCCGGCTCGATGAGTCCAGCGCCGCCGCCAAAGCCCCCGCGCGCAAACCCGGCTCGACCAAGTCCGCCTCCGCGCAACCGGTCTCCGAGCCGCCCGTCGCCGCCTCCGCCGTCAAGCTCCGCAGCCGCGAGCGCCTGCCGTTTCTCCAGGCCCTCCACGACCTCACCAGCAGCGGCCTCTCCGCCGGCGAGGCCGTTCGCCTGCTCTCCGTGCGCCTCAAGGAGCCCGCCCTGCGCGCCCTCTGCGGCGGCCTCTGGGAACGCCTCAGCGAGGGCGCCCCGCTCTCCCGCGCCATGGCCGCGTACCCGCACGTCTTCGACGCCTCCTCCGTCAACCTCATCGCCGCCGCCGAGGCCACCGGCTCCATCAACTCCACCCTCGGCCGCCTCATCGAACACCTCACCGAGGTCCGCGAGCTCCGCCGCCAGTTGCTCAACGCCATGGCCTACCCGCTCTTCATGATGTGCGTGGCCGGCGGCGTCATCATCCTCTTCCTCACCTACCTCCTCCCCAAGCTCCAGGTCCTCTTCACCTCGCTCGGCGGACGCCTCCCGTTTTCCACGCAACTGCTCATCGGCGCCTCCGACCTCGCCCTGCACTACGGCATCTTCCTCGTGATCGGCGCCGTCTTCTTCCTCGCCTCCGCCTGGCGCTGGCGCGCCTCCGAGGCCGGCCGCGCCGCCAGCGACGCCTGGCTCCTCCGCCTCCCCGTCGTCGGCTCCTTCGTCACCGCACAGACCGTCCTCGCCATCAGCCAGACGCTCTCCGTGCTCCTGGAAAACGGCATCACCACCGTCGAAGCCCTCAAGATGACCGAGCGCCAGATCGACAACCGCGTGCACCGCGCCGCCTTTGCCGACGCCATCGACCGCGTCATGGAAGGCGAATCCCTCTCGCTCGCCCTCGGCCACACCGGCTGTTTCCCCGACCTCGTGATCGACCGCCTCACCGTCGGCGAAAACACCGGCAACATCGTCCCCAGCCTCAAAGACATCGCCCGCAACTACCAGGCGCGCGTCTCGCAACAGCTCCAGGGGATGACGCGCGTCTTTGCCAGCGCCATGCTGCTGGCCGTGTTCGTCTTCGTGGGCTTCCTGGCCTTCGCGATCTTCAGCGCCGTCCTCCAGCTCAGCGCCAGCTTCAAGCTCTGAGCCCCGCT
>ERZ795056.2633-NODE-2633-length-19797-cov-4.512815_pt1 | contig 19797 bp, 15 predicted proteins | sample MGYA00375140_ERZ795056 | MGnify/ENA primary metagenome ERZ795056 (study PRJEB30185, sample SAMN05720227) | activated sludge metagenome | isolation source: Anaerobic digester | place: USA | collected 2015-03-09 ... | reverse complement strand
CCTATTGAAAGGGATTCTATGTCTTGAAATGTTAATCCCGAAATATGCTGCCAAAGGTCCCTCAACCCAAAAGTAGCCGTCATACTGATAAAAACAAATCCATAGGACCAATTCATTCGAAGCGCTGGGCCGATAATAAAGTCAGAGGAATTTTCTTCAACAAGACTTCCTTCATCTTTAAAAGATCGACTTACATAGGCAGCACTACCGCCAAAACCTGATGTTATATTCCCCCCCCAAAGGGTTCCTGAATTCCAGGTTTTAAAATATGAAATCTGATGGGCCGTTTGGTAGTAATAAAAATTTCTAACTCCAGAACCATTCCAAGAATATAGGGAGTCTCCTGAAGAATAACTGACCTCGAGAGCCGGAATCACTCGACCTGCCGTTAGGGAATTCATTCCAACGCCTAACTCAACCACTGCAAAGACCGTCGGGCTAAGTAATAAAATGAAAATCAAAAATAGCATTCTAGAAAATGAACAATTTTTCATATTAAATACGATAAATTATGTTCTAAATAATGCAAGAAAAAGAATCGACTTAGCCCTACCCTTGACTAAATAAACATAACTGCTATCGTCTTTAAATCGCGAAACAAAAGGGAGAACACCATGTTGTCGAATCAGACTCTGAAAAAAGTATTGGATGTGGGCTTGTCGACGGGAGCAGATTTTGCAGAGGTTTTTGCTGAAGATACATTTTCCAGTGAATTGTCATTACTGAATGGTAGCCCGAGAAAAGCCATTGTCGGTCAAATGTATGGTGCGAGTATTCGTTTGTTTTTTGGCAGTGAAACAATTTTTGTTACAACCAATGATCTCAGTGAAGCGGGCTTAACAAAGGCCGCCAAACAAGCGGCGCAAGCGCGGGGCAGTGGACGCCCGAAACAAATGGCCGAACCTTTTTCGCCAACTTCATTTGATCAAATTCATATCTATGGCTCAAAACCCTGGGAGTCCGACCGAAATGAAAAACTTAATTTTTTACAGTCTTTAGATCAGATCTCAAGAAATGAAAGTTCCCTGGTCGTTCAAGTTGAACCCCATCTTTTAGAAAAATCACAAAAAATTCAAGTGGCCAACTCGATGGGAATGTTAGGAAGCGATGAGAGAAACTACACACGCCTCTTTTTAAAAGTCTCGGTCGAAAGTGAAGGCCAAAAAGAAGAAGGCATTGAAAATGTTGGCTGGCTTGGAACCAGTGAAAATTTAGAAACTTTGGACAAAACCAGCTTTGTAAAAAAAGCAGTTTCTACTGCTTTGAAACTGCTTTCGGCTCAGTTTGCTCCGGCCGGAGAAATGCCCGTTGTTTTAGATAATGGTTTTGGTGGAGTTATTTTTCATGAGGCCTGTGGCCATGGTTTAGAAACCACAAGTGTTGCCAAAGGGGCTTCTGTATTCTGTGATCTTCTAGAAAAAAAGGTAGCCCATTCCAGCGTGACGGCCATTGATGATGGAACCATTGCCAACTCTTGGGGATCGTTAAGCATGGACGACGAAGGGCGGTTGACACAAAAAACAGTTCTAATAGAAAATGGGATTTTGAAAAGTTATCTTGTAGATGAAAAAGGAGCCCGTCAAACAGGTTACACACCCACAGGAAGTGCACGCCGACAATCTTATAAAATTGCACCAACCTCACGCATGCGCAATACCTATATCGCTCCGGGAGAGTACAGTTTAGAGCAACTCATTGGTGATATTGATTATGGTATTTATGCAAAAAAAATGGGCGGAGGATCTGTTTCCCCAGGTTCTGGTGAATTTAATTTTTCTATTGTTGAAGCCTACCTGATTAAAAATGGAAAAATTGCAGAAATTGTAAAAGGCGCGAGCCTTATCGGCAAAGGGATTGAAACCCTGGGACGGATCGAAAAAGTCGGTCGAGATCTTAAGCTGAGTGCTGGAATGTGTGGTTCTAGTAGTGGAAATATTCCTGTCACTGTTGGACAACCTCCCCTCTTAGTTTCTAAAATTTTAGTAGGAGGTCGAGCATGAATCAGGATATTGTGAGATCTACATTTAAAAATATTTGTCATCTCGCTCAAAATAAAAATGTCGAAGTTGAACTTTTGATTGAAGGAAGAGATTCCTTTTCTGCAACCTATCGAAAAAGTGAACTTGAAAAATTCAATTCAATTGCAAGTGCCGTGGCAGGGTTTCGCGTTTTATTTCAAGGTAGCACGGGATATGCCTTTACTGAAAAATTAGAATCTGAATCTCTTCTTAGAACCTATGAAATTGCCTTTGAGAACGCCCAATTTTTAGGCCAAGGAAAAGGAAAAAACCAAGGCCAAGACAAAGCACAAGACAAGACTTATCATTTAGTCCCTCCCGGCATCTATGAAAAGATGGACTTTTTATTTAATTCTGATCTTGAAACTCATTCAATAGAAGAAAAACTTGAGGTAGCAAAAATTTTGGAGTCCGAAGCTTTGGCTGTGGACGCTCGAGTGAAGACGGTTTCCTATAGTGGATTTAGTCACAGCAAAGGTTGGACCTGGATCCTCAATAGTCAGGGTATTGATGCGCAATACGAAACTAACGGCATTTCTGGTTATGCTTATTCCTTAGTCAAAGAAGGTGAACAAAGTAAAGAGCAAGGTGAATCTAAATGGACACGACACTGGGAAGAGCTCGAACCAAAGAAAATTGCTCAATTGAGTGCTCATAGAGCTTTAGAACTGTTGGGAGCCAAGTCCATACCCTCTGGAACTTACACCGTCCTCTTTGAAAATGATGTCGCTGCAAAATTATTTGAATTGGTTACTCACTATTTTTCAGCCAAAGAAGTATTTAATAAAACCTCTTGGCTTACTGGAAAACTGAATCAACCTCTTTTTTCAAGTGAACTCACTTTGATGGATGACCCCTATTATTCACTTGGATCCAACTCTCGTCCCTTTGATTCTGAGGGTTCTCCCTCTCAAAAAACGATCCTCATTGAACAAGGAATTGTGTCCTATTGGTTAGCTAACTCCGAGTACGCAGCGAAAATGAATATTCATAATACATCTCACGCAAGCCGATCCCCCACAAGTGAGCTCAGTATTGCCCCCTCCAATTTAGTCGTCAAAAAAGGTCCCTTTGCATTTGAAGATCTTTTGAAAAAAGATGAAACTATTATTTTTATCAACTCAATGAAAGGATTCCATGCCGGAGTGAAGCTCGCCACGGGTGATTTTTCAATTCAATCCTCTGGGTTTTTGTATCGCAGCGGAAAAAAAGTTCACCCAATCGAAGAGATTGTCGTCTCGGGACATTTAGTTGAAACCTTTAAAAACATCGAAGGACTCAGCGATCGATATGCCGACTCCGCCAGCTCTGTCTTTGTTCCTGATATTTTAGTCAAGGGCGTCTCTATCGCGGGTAAAGGCTAGTACCTACCCTTTGGCCGGTCCTTAAACATGACCGCGAATCCTTTCGATGAAGCCCAAGAGTGCTGGAAAAAATAAAACCGTGAGCACAGAGCCCAAAGCAAGTCCCCAGCCAATCGACAGAGCTAGGCCCATCACAAAACCATCCGCTCCCCCTATTCCATAGGCTGTCGGAAATAATCCCAATACGGTGGTGAGGGAGGTTAGAATGATAGGTCGAAGACGCGTGGAGGCCGCATCCACAAGAGCCACCTCTACGGACTTACCCTCTTTACGAAGGCTATTAAAAAAATCTATATACACAATGGCATTATTCACAATCACTCCAGCCAAAGCGACCATACCCACAACAGCCAAAAAACTGATGGGACGACCATGTAAAAATAAGGCCCAAATCGTTCCGGCCAATCCTAATGGAATAGCAGCCATCACAATTAAAGGTTGTATCAGATTTCCAAAAGTCAAAATTAATATAGAAAAAATCATAATCGCTGCAAAACCAAAGGACGCAAATAAACTTCCCATGCTCTCACGAGTGTCTTCGTCTTCGCCGCCAAAACTGATTTTATATCCTGGATATTTATTTGAAATTCCATTGATTCGAGTTTTTAGCTCCGCATTCGCTTTTGCCGCCGTCGATGTTAATAGATCGACTTGAGCAGAGACATTGATCAGTCTTTTAAATTTTTCATGTTGCACAACTAAACGAGAGGGCGCCTCATCCCGTTGAGTCAGTTGATCCAATGGAATTAATCCTCCGTTTTTAGCACCGACTAATACCTGTGCTAATTGTTTATCTTTATCTAACTTTTTTGGTTCCAATTTGACTCGCAAATTAATTTCTTCATCCAGAGTGCGCGTCGTTGTGGCGACGACTCCCGCAAAAGCCGCTCGTAAGGTTTGAGAAATATCTGATGTGCTCAACCCCACCTGACTTAATTTCGATTCATCAGGAATCACTCGAATTTCTTTTTTTCCAATCACTTCAGAATCCTCAATATCCGTTACACCTTGAATTTGTGATAATTCTTTTTTTAAATCATCCGCCATTTGTCGAATCACTTTAAAATCATCACCTAAAATATTCACAGAAACAGGTCGACCTTGTGGAGGTCCCCCTTTAACCATTTCAAATTGAATTCTCAAAGCCCCCACAGGAAGTGGAATTTTTTTTCTTAAATCTTCAACCACCTCAGAGACCCGACGAATCCTTTGATTTTCAGGAGTTAAATTCACTCTCAATTGAGCATAATGCTTCGCTCGTTTCGTTAAAGGATCATTGGGATCATTTTGTTGTATTCCAATTTGAGTTACAAAATCGGCTAATTCCTCTTTTGGAATCTCTTTTAGATAAGGCTCGACTTGCTCTACTAGTTTGATCATATCTTCAAAGCTTGCTCCCACGGGACCATCCACTCGAACAAAAAACGAATAGATTCCATCGGGTGGGAAAAGCATAAATTTCATATTTTTAGCAACCACGCCTGTGATTCCTAAAAAAACTACAAACACGCTAATGGTTTTTATTTTATTTTTAACAGTCCAAAAAATAATATTTCGATAATAAGGTAAAACACGATCATACCAATGCACCTTAGAATCTTCATTTTTTTCAAATAATCCCTTAGCTTCGGATCGCTTTAACTTTCGACCCACAATATCTTTAAAATGACCTGGAGCCACTAAAAAGGATTCTATAAGTGATATCAATAAAGGAACAATCACCATCACTGGAATCTCAAAAATAAATTTTCCAAAAATTCCGGACATAAACATCATAGGAGAAAAGGCCGCAATAGTAGTTAAAACCGAAGCCGTAACTGCAGGAACCATTTCCGCAGTTCCATCTACAATGGCTATATCTAAATCTTCACCGTTAGAAAATCGCCGATACACATTTTCCACAACAACAATGGCATCATCGACGAGCATACCCGAGACGATGATAAGCCCAATCAGACTAATCAAATTGATTGAAAACCCCATTTTGTAAAGTAAAAAAATACTTCCTAACATTGAAAATGGGATTCCCAGGGCCACGACCAAGGCCACACGAAAAGGTAAAAAGAAAGCCAATACGATCAGAACTAATAAAATTCCAACCATCATATTGCCACTCAGAATAGAAATTCTATTTTTTAAATACTGAGTAAAATCATTTACAAAACGAAAATCCACACTTGCAGGAAAATCTTTTTTTAGTTCTTCCATGCGGGACCGGACGACCTCAACCACTTTAAGAGCATCGGCTTTTTCTTTTTTTGTTATAACCATACTAAAAGAAGGTGTTCCATTGGTGCGGTAAATAATGGTTGGATCTTCTAACTTTTCAAAAACACGAGCCACATCTTTTATTTGAACTCCATAACCATCAAAATTGGATCGCAAATACGTTTTTAAAATTTCATCAGGACTTTTGTATTCTCCATCCACACGTACAGAAACTTCTCTGCTGTCTTCTAAAATCATATCTCCTGAGGGGGATTGTATATTTTGAGCTTTAAGCGCCTGTATAACTTGAGATAATGAAATTTGTTTATCTCTCAATTTTTTTTGATTCACTTCAACGATCCACTCTTGTTTTTGCCAAGCCTGTTTGATCACATTGGCAACACCAGGTAGCAAAGACAATTCATCTGCGACCTTACGGGCATGGGCACGCAGTTCAGATTCTGACAAACTTTCACTATATAAAGAGACCTCAATGACGGGAGATTGACCTGACTCTAAGATCGTGACTATGGGCTTATCCGCTTCGGCTGGCAAATCCTCTACACGATCAATAGCACTTTGAATATCTTGGTTGGTTTTATCAATTTTTCGGGCGTCAGGATCTAAAGTGATCACCACCGAAGCCCGATTATCGACGGCATTACTTTGAACTTTTTTAATGCCATCCACTTCACGAATGGCTTGCTCTAGTGGATTGATCACTAATTTTTCAATTTGTTCTGGCGAAGCTCCTGGCATCACCACAGTTACGGTGGTAATATCAAAACTCACATTTGGAAATAAATCTTTACGAATCACAAACAAAGTGACAAAACCCACCAACAAAACAACGACAGTCAGTAAATTACCAAATAAAGTTTGTTTATAAAAAAAACGAATCAAAGACTTCATCAGTTCCCCCTACATCTCATCCGGAGTTGGAATTCCTAAAATTTGCAATCCTTGAGTTAATATTTTTTCTGTCGCCAAAACCAATGTCATTCGAGAGGACTCAATAGCTTCGGACTCTCCTAAAATACGATGAGCATGATAAAAGTGACTAAAATCACTACAAACTTCTAAAAGATATTGAGCTAAAAAATTGGGCTTAAAATGATTAAAGGAAATTTTTAAAACATGATCTAATTGCAAAAGTCGAAAGAGAAGTTTTTGCTCTTCTGGGCTCTGAAGTAAAGTTTCAAAACTCTCTTTAACAGGCTTACCAAATTTTCTCATTAAACTACGGCACCGCACAACCGTGTACTGAACGTAGGGCCCACTGTCCCCCTCAATACTGATGGCTCGATCCCAATCAAACTCTACATTTTTAGATCGATCATTAACAAGATCATTAAATATGACAGCTCCAATGGCTACCTGCTGAGTTACCAGTTCTTTGTGATTTAAATTAGGATTTTTTTCTTCAATCATTTCTCGAACTAGATCCATGGACTGATTTAAAATATCTTCAAATAAAACAATTTTTCCCTGACGTGTTGAAAGCTTACCATCCTTAAATCGATAAAGACCAAAGGTGATGTGAAACATCTCTTTAGCCCACTCATAACCCATCTTTTCTAAAACACGAAAAACCTGTTTAAAATGTAAAGTCTGATCTTGACCAACCACATAAAGTAATTTGTGAGCTTTCATTTCTTCATGACGATAGATCGCTGCAGCCAGATCCCGAGTGGCATAAATTGAAGCTCCATCGCTTTTTTTAATCAAACAAGGTGGCATGTTTTCTTTTTCATCGAAAAAAACAACTTGAGCCCCTTCACTTTCTTGAAGTAGATTTTTATCTTTTAACCGTTGGACCACATCTTCGAGCTTGTCATTGTAGAAAGACTCACCCAATACAAATTTATGATGAATTCCTAAAATTTTATAAAGCCTAGAAAAATCGGCCATTGAGTACTTAATAATCAGTTCCCAAATTTGACGGGTTTCTAGATCGCCCTCTTCTAGACGACGAAATTGCTCGGTCCCTTTTTGAACCAAAGTTGGATCTTTTTCTGCCTCTTCATGAAATCGAATATATATTTTTAAAAAGGCATCAATCGGCCTTTCAGAAAAATCATATTCAGAGCCCCACTGTTTATAGGCCCAAGCGAGTTTTCCAAATTGACTGCCCCAATCACCTAAATGATTGATGCTAAGAACTTCATATCCTTGTGATTCGGCTAAATTACAAATGGCATTTCCAATCATCGTCGCACGAAGGTGCCCCACATGCATCGGTTTTGCTACGTTGGGAGAAGAAAAATCAACAGCTACCTTTTGACCAACACCCTCTTGCGAAAATCCAATTTGCTTTTTAGAGAGAATCCCTGAAACCACGTTTTCTTGAAAAAAAGAACTCTGCAGAGTTATATTAAGATAACCTCCAACGGCTTGTACTTTTTCTATTCCATAATTGATTCGATTTTTTGATTGTAACTCTTCGGAACCTAATTTTTCTGAACCTAATTTTTCTGAATACTCTTTTTCAATTTGAGCTTGTAAGTTTTTAGCTAGCTCCATGGGATTCGTTTTTTCTAGTTTAGCCATTTGAAAAAGTGGAAGCGACAGATGACCATGTTCATAGACCTTAGGCACTTCTAACAAATTATAAATCTGAGCTTCGTCAAGATTTATTTTTGATTTTAAATAGAGAGAAATCGTTTTTTTAATATCATTAAGCATTTCAAAAAATTAACACATCCTTTCCTTAATTTCCAATGAAAATACTTGACCCCGTCTTAAGCAAAACTTATTTTTCTTTCTCCGCAGAGGGGATATCATGAATAAAGCTCAATTAGTTGAACTTGTTGCCGAGAGAACTAAAACAACTCGAAATCAATCCGAACTTATTTTAGATGCAGCTATCGAAGTCATTCAATCCACAGTTTCAAAGGGACAAGATGTTAAACTGGTTGGTTTTGGAACATTTTCTCGACTTTTACGAAAGTCTAGAACTGGACGCAATCCAAAAACAGGAGAAAGTGTGAAAATTCCAGGCATGCGTGTTCCGCGATTTAAACCTGGAAAAGAATTTAAAGAAACTGTAAAATAAAACGTATTATAATCAGCCCAGAGTCTAACCCTTCTTCAGAAGGGCTTTTTCCATATTAGACCTCGTTCATAAATGGCAGCTACTAAAAATCATCATCATCAACGGCTGCAGACTCACCCATTCCGCGCACTTCTTCGATGAAGTTAGTGTCTTCTTCAAAGTCAGAATCTCCGGCAGATTCATCTATTTCTAATTCTTGAATTGCAGATAAAAAGTCTTTTTCAGTGCGAAGATCTTTGCGGATCACTTCTAAAAATTTATCGGGGTATCGTGATGTCAACTCATCCACATACCTCTGAAGTTTTCCATCGGCCAAAATTTTACGACGGACCTGAATCTTTTTCCATAAAAGTAAATAATGAAATCGACAATAGCCATCCACTAATCCAATTTGATCACAATCTTTGGCTCGACAGTATCTACGCCCCTCGGCATCAGTTAGAACCACCTCAGCATCTTCATCGGATTTAGACTCAGAAGTCCAGACGGCGACAACAGAGGCAGAGGACTCGATCTCTCCCTCCTCGTCTTCAACCATTTCGAGTTCAGCAGCATATTCGATCATCTCATCTTGGCCTAAATCTAAATCGGAATCAGCTTCAAGCAAAGAGTCTTCAAGTTCGTTTTTCTTTGCCGGTTTTTGAGTTTTATTTTCTTTAATCAATTTTGATTTAGCATTTTCGGAGGATGTGGCCACCTTGTTTAATGGACCCTTCCCCACAGGAGCTGTTGTTTTTTCTTTTAAAGTGGTTTTTGAAGTGATCTTATCCTTAGTTGAACTTTTATTTGAACTCTTTTGGACAGCTTTAATATCTTGTTTTTTGGGAGCAGATTTTAATTCTACCTTAACGCCTTGTGTTGACATTGGTGCTGGTTTTGATTTCGATTTTGAAGCCAGTTTTCCCTTCGGGATTTCTTTAACGACTTCTTTTGATTTCCCCAATGGTTTCTTAAGTTTAACAGGTTGCTTTTTTTTCATATAACGCTAAGCTCCATTTTTACGCAGTGAACCACAAAGTGGTATTTCTTGCTAAAAAACGTTTCTACGGATTCACAACTATGTCAAATTATTTTAATGATATGGATCCATCAACGCTATGTATCACTATGCGTCCAGGGTCCGACTCTGTCTCTGGATCTTGCCGAAAGGATTTCTCTAAAAGCCCTCTTTGGACCTTGAAACCTAAAGGCAAAATCAACTCTCCTTTTTGAGTTTTAAGTCTTAATTTTTTTTTAGATAATTCCTTTGAAACCATCTTCACCGCAGCCGATTGAGTTGTGATTTGTACATCTAATCCCTGACTTGACTTAGACTCACTAAGTACAACAGTTCCTTCTTTCGAATTTCCCTCTAGACTCCCCGAACTTTCTGAAAGTTGAAAGCCACCCTTTTCGATTTTAAATTTAATCTGAGCATGACTTTCTTGCATTTTATATTGAGTTTCGTATCCCTCTAAAGAAACACGCCCTTCGCATTGACTCAAATTCAAAAATCCAACACTTTGATTCCAACTAAGATCACCTGAAAACTGATTTAAACTTCCTTTTCCATTATAAACAAAAACTTCATAGTTCCCTTTAAGCTCAGATCCTTTAAATTCAAGGTTTTGCCCCAGCAATTTTAAATCTCCAATGGTTTTCACAAGATTCAATCGACCCTCAATTATGTTTATATCTTTTTTTCCTTTCCATCCCTGAATATCCACACTGCCTCTGAGTAAACTCAACTCAATGGGAACTCCTACAGGATGAATCAATGTAATCACGGGCAACTGCTCAATTTTTTTTTCTTTCATTAAAAATTCATTTCCATACGCTGCAAAATCAGTCGGCCAATCTTTAAGTCTTATCTGAATCTGTTTGTCTTTTTTTTCTGCAACATAATGAGATTCACTAGAATTTTCATACAAGCCTTGAACAATTAACATTTTCTGATCACCCTGAAGAAATCTAACCTGTGCTGATCCAACCCACAGACTTATTTTTTCAACGTCTGCTAAGGGCAGCTCAATACGAGCTGAAAATGCAGGACTCGAAATTAGAACAAAACCCATTGACAAAATTATTTGATTCAACATACTCACCACCCCTTTTTTAATCCTGCCTTAGAATAATTTAAAAATCGAATGTTTTCCTCTACAACTTCCAATTTCATAAGGAGCCTACTTGCTTTTCATTTTTCCAAGCTCAAAAAAACCAACATAACGCCCTGGGCATTGTCCCCCAACCCGAAGAAGAGTTCTATTTGAGTTGAATATAAAAAGGAGAGACCTTATGGAAAAAATAGTTATCGTGGCCGCCACACGCACGGCCGTTGGTTCCTTTCTAGGACAATTTTCAAACACACCCGCTCCAAAACTCGGTGCGGAAGTCATCCGAACGCTTCTTCAGAAAACACAAATCAATCCTGCGGATGTTCAAGAATGCATTATGGGCGAAGTTCTAACTGCAGGCGTAGGCCAAGCGCCAGCTCGACAAGCCGCTCTTTACGCTGGTTTAACTCCTGCTACCGCTTGTATGACCATTAATAAAGTCTGCGGTTCGGGGTTAAAAGCGGTGATGTTAGCGGCTGACTCTATTCAATTGGGTCACAGTCAAATTGTGATCGCCGGTGGACAAGAAAATATGTCCTTGTCTCCGTACATTTTAGAAAATGCCAGATCAGGACTTCGCATGGGGCACCAAACACTGACGGACACCATGATTAAAGATGGCTTGTGGGATCCCTACAAAAACTTTCACATGGGTAATGCCGCCGAGATTTGCGTTAAAGAAAATCATTTCAGCCGCGAAGAACAGGATCAATTTGCCGTAGAATCCTACGAAAAAGCCCAAAAAGCTTGGGCTCAAAATCTTTTTTCAGAAGAGATCACAAACATCACACTGGAAAGCAAAAAAGGCCCCTTGATAGTCAACAAAGATGAAGAACCCTTTAAAACACAATTTGATAAAATTCCCACTCTTAAACCCGCCTTTGAAAAAACAGGAACAATTACGGCGGCCAATGCTTCAAAAATTAATGATGGGGCCAGTGCAATGATGCTCATGTCTGAAGGTGAAGCCCGACGTCGAGGACTTAAACCCTTGGCCTCTATCGTGGCCCAAGCGACCTTTGCTCAAGATCCAACTTACTTCACCACAGCACCTGTTGGTGCCATAAAATTAGCACTCCAAAAATCCAATTTAAAAATTTCTGATATTGATTTTTGGGAAATCAATGAAGCCTTTGCTGTGGTCACTCAGTTTGCAATGAAGCAACTAGAAATTCCAAAAGAAAAAATAAATGTCCATGGTGGTGCCGTGGCTATTGGTCACCCCATCGGAGCCAGTGGGGCGCGCATTTTAACAACCCTCATACACGCACTGAAAACTCATCAGAAAAGATATGGCCTAGCCACATTATGTATTGGTGGGGGTGAAGCGGTTGCCTTGATTGTAGAAAGGAATTCTTAGACTATGAACTCTACAAACTTTGAATCTTCCACACCACTGAAGTCTAAAAAAGTTTATAAAAATGCGATGGAGGCTCTTACTGGTGTTCAAGACGGAATGACTCTTCTATTGGGTGGATTTGGGCTCTGTGGAATTCCAGAAAACTCCATCATGGCGCTAAGGGAAATGGGAGTTAAAAACCTGACCTGCGTTTCTAATAATGCCGGAGTTGATGATTTTGGGTTAGGCTTATTACTACAAAAACATCAAATAAAAAAAATGATTTCCTCCTATGTTGGAGAAAATATTATTTTTGAAAAACAATTTATTTCTGGAGAACTCGACGTTGAGCTCTGCCCTCAAGGCACCCTTGCCGAACGGCTCCGTGCCGGAGGAGCCGGAATCCCTGGATTTTACACACCTACGGGAGTTGGAACTCCCATTGCTGAGGGAAAAGAATCTCGAATTTTTGACGGCCGAGAGTATATTTTAGAAAAAGCAATTCTTGGAGACTTTGCTTTTGTCAAAGCTTGGAAGGGTGACAAGTTTGGCAATTTGATTTTCCGTAAGACGGCTCGAAATTTTAATCCCATGGTAGCGACCGCAGGTAAAATCACCGTGGCCGAGGTTGAAGAATTGGTTGAAATTGGAGAATTAGAACCCGATCAAATTCACACGCCTGGAATTTTTGTTCAAAGAATTTTTAAGGGCACTCAATACCAAAAAAGAATCGAACAACGAACCATTACTAAAATTTAGAGGTCAATATGCCACTCACACGAGAACAAATAGCAAAAAGAATTTCAATGGAAGTCGAAGATGGATATGTCGTTAATTTGGGAATTGGAATTCCCACACTGGTTGCAAATTACATCCCCAAAGATAAATTTGTCATGCTTCAAAGTGAAAATGGTCTGCTCGGTATGGGCCCCTTTCCCACAGAAGATCAAGTGGATGCGGATCTGATCAATGCCGGAAAACAAACTATCACCACAGCACCGGGCTCAAGTTTTTTTTCAAGTGCAGATAGTTTTGCGATGATCCGAGGGGGCCATGTCGACCTAACCGTTCTTGGAGCTATGGAAGTGGACCAACAAGGCAATATTGCCAATTGGATGGTCCCCGGTAAAATGGTCAAGGGCATGGGGGGCGCTATGGACCTTGTGGCCGGCGCTAAAAATGTCATCGTAGCCATGCAACACACGGACAAAGAAGGAAATTCAAAACTCAGAACACTTTGCACGCTTCCCCTGACGGGCGTTAAATGCATCAAAAAAATTGTTTCTGATTTTGGGGTCATTGAAGTGGGTCCAGAGGGTTTTATTTTAAAAGAATATGCTCCCGATCTAAGTCCTGAAAAAGTTGTGGCTGCGACCGAAGGAAAAATCCTTGTAGACAAGAATGTGAAACCTATGTCGATATAGTCATATGGCAGAGAATAAAAAAATCCCTAAAGATTATTATCTTTTTAGAGAAGGTGACGCTCCAGACTCTATGTACATTGTTAAAAGCGGTGGCTTTGCGATTACAAAAACAAAGGGAAGCTCAGAGATTGTCCTTGCTGAAATTAAAGCCGGAGCCATGGTTGGAGAAATGGCACTTTTTGATCTTAAGCCTCGAAGTGCCAATGTAAAGGCCCTTAAGGATTCGGAAGTGATTTCACTCCCCTATGATAATCTTTTAAGCCAACTCGAAGCATTACCTGTTTGGGTTAAAGCTATCTTAAGAAATCTCAATGAAAATTTAAGAGAGGCAAATAAAAAAATTAAAATTTTAGAAAATACGTCTGCTGATGAGGATCGATTTCCACCCCATGTTGTTAACAAACTACTTTCAATTTTAAATTATGTTTTTTTACGGTTTGGAAAAGATGACGAAAAAGGAAAGTTTCTCAACTCAATGACTTTACGCAATCAAACGATTCAGGTTTTTCAAGAGCCCACAAATAAAATGCAAAGCATGGTGAACAGTCTTACAGAAATGGGATATATTACAACACAAGATGTGGGAGATGGGACTCAACGTATATTAAACCATCGACCCGATGACCTTTTTCGTTTTGCCGAATGGTACAATGAATGGCTTTTTAAACAAGAAAAAGATCGTTTACCTTCTCTTAAAGAAGAAGAAGTTAAAACATTAAAAGGACTTATTCATTTTGCTAAAAAAATCGAAGTGGATAAAAAAGGATTTAGAAAAGTAAATCTCAACAATGTTCAAAATGAATCTGTAAAAGAACTTGGTGGTTTACTTAAAATTGAAGATGTAAATTCTTTGGTTGAAAAGAAATATCTTAACGACAAGGTCATGGACGAATCCGGAGTTTCTGTATTTATCAACCTTGAAGAATTAGAACCCCAGGCAAATCACTGGGATATCGTCAATATCTTCAAACGCAAACTCCGCTAAGGCCAATTCTGTCACTCTTTGTTAAAGTTTTAGACATTCCGTTATTACGTTAAAAATAATGAGCCTATAAGCGGGTCCATTTGTTGCATAATTTTAAAGAATGAGAAAATTAAATATGCAACATTACTTAAAACGAACCTATAGAATCTTTTTAGACTCAAAAACTATTGTTGTGTATCTTTTGTTAATTGGGCTCCTAACTGAGAACACCCTAGCTTTACCGATCTGCCGACCCATTATTCAGGAACAGACCTTAACTAAAAAATCAATTCCAGCGGAGCTCGTAACTGGTGAACTCAGTTTAGAGAAAATTCAACGACTTACATTGACCCTTGAAGGGCTCACCACTTCACAAAGAGTGCGTTTTTTTAGAGTTTTCAGCTCTCACAACCTCTCCAAATTAAAATCACAAATTGAATCAGGAAGAATGCCTCCCGACCTCCTTCGTTTTGTAGAACAGAACCCACTTTTAGAAGTTATTTTATTAGATCTCATAGCTCTAAATCAATACATTCCAGGAGGTTTAAAAACTTATGTTGACGATTCCGCCGAAATTCTCGTCATGCGATGGTTGAAACAACAGGAACAGAATTATTCAAATCATCAATATTTATCTCAATTCGCAGGAAAAGGGAGAGTCTTAGGCGAATCCTTTCAATATTCTATAACTCAAACACTGCGGAATTTAATTGAATCAGCAACATTAGAATATCAAGGAATCAATTTTAAATCTACAATCTGGGAACGTATGGGAAATCGAATCGGTCGATTCTTTTTTCCTCTTTATGGACGTGTCAAAGATGTTATTGATGTTGTTCAGACCTATCAAAGACAACTGGACGATATGCTCGCAGTGGATGCCGTGGTTGAAATCGCTGGAATTCGCGAAGCCAGTCGTTATCACTTAACCGAAACAGAAGTTCAAAAACTTCTCAATTTAAAACTCGATACACCAGAGCAAATGGATCAGATTCTGAAAGATTTAAGGCATATTTTTGGAGAGAGTTTAGATTATACAAATGCGATCAATGTTATGTATTTAAAAATCCGAACAATCCAAAAAAAAATAGATGGCATCAATATTGATAAGGCAAAATTAAATCATGACGATAATGAAATTAAATCTTTAGATGAAATGAATCGTCTTCTTAATCTAGCTTTAAAAAGACTTAATAAGCCCCCTCGTACAGAAAAAGAATATTTATCAAAAGAGTTACAACTTTATTTTGATGGATTTTCATTTAGAGTAACTGCTTATCGACACTCTTATTTATCCTTTACTGAAAAAACTTCAAATGAATCCTATACCGTTGAACGAAGAAGAACAGAATCCGTTCCAGACGGAAAAGACTCTCAGGGAAATACAAAATACAAAACAAGGGTCTATTATGAAGATGATACAGTCTATCCATCCTATGAAACCATTCTTAGCGGAAACTATGATACTGGCGATCGATTTGTTTCAGGACTTGATTCAATAAAAGACCGCACTTCGCAAATGACAAAAAATGAGCGTCCTTATAGAAAACAAATATCCGAAGTAGAGCAATTAATTTCAGAAATTGTTGATTCCTATTCAGCAAGCACGTTAACCGATAAACAAAAAAAAGAAATTCTTAAAAATCTGAATAGATTGACTTTAGCCATTGAAATCACTTTACCTCAATTAAAATTATATTCAAAATGGACCGAATCGCAAATTCGAAGTCAGTATTCAAATGATGAAACAGAGATTTTTCGTGGCCGTAATGAGTGGATGGTGAAAAGACTTGAAAATAGCATTCGATTGATGAAGGTCCTCGCTGTACAAATTGAAAAAGGAGAAAAAAGTCTTTCTATTCCCCACTCTCAAAATGATTATTCCGATTGGCTGGCAGAACTAAAATCCTATCGAAATAAAAATTATGCGATTAAAACAACTTTAGGTGTAACCAATCTTGGCACTGGAGTCGGATATATTTACAGCCCTGAGTTCAAAAGCATGATTGATGGGGTGATCCTTCAGATTCCATTTTTAAGTGATTTACTTCAAAAGAGTTTTTAAAATCCATCTTGACTTAAGAATTACAAATAGTTAATTTTATTCTTTTCTGTGGGGGGAAATAAATGAAAAAATATCAATTTGGCGAAGATGTCGCAGGCTTTTCAATTCCAGTTTTAAATGAACGAGAGGTCCGAGCTGCTGCGGGTTTACTTTTTATCTTTGTTTTCTTAGCTATGCAAAGAGTGGTTTTTTTATGGGATTTTACATTTTTAAAATTTGTTTCAACTTTTTTTCTGGCCGATTTTATTTTACGTGTTTTTGTAAGTCCTAGATTTTCTCCTAGCCTAATTTTAGGCAGACTTATCGTTCGCAATCAAACCCCAGAGTATGTTGGGGCCGAGCAAAAGAAATTTGCCTGGACCATCGGTGTAATTCTAGGTGCAATTATGTTTATCTCTTTAAATATTTTAAATACACACAGTCCAATCTCTGGCTTGATTTGTATGATCTGTTTGTTGTTTTTATTTTTAGAAACAGCCTTCGGTATTTGTTTAGGATGCAAAATGTATCCCTTAGTTTATAGAAAAAAACCTCAGTACTGTCCTGGTGAAATTTGTGAACTAAAAGACAAACAACCCATTCAGTTCACTTCTAAATCGCAATTCATTGTGTTGACTATTTTTATATTGATTTTCCTGGCTACTATTCCGGCCTTAAAAGAACATTACAGCAAAGAGCCAACTCTTTCCTTTGGAATGGAAAAGCCCCCCATGTTCCAAGAGCGAACGCAAGAGGAGCCTTAACCCCTTACTCAACACATTCCAGCTCTACAGCCTCTTTAATAATAAGATTTTTTTGATCAATTATTTCACTTCTAGTGTACTCAACATTTTTAGTTTTTGATGAGATCATATGCTGAACAACAACTGATTTTCCATTTTCTTTTGGCAAATCTTTATGAAATGAAATAGTTGTTTGAATTTGATGACGATTTTTTTTGAACTGAAATAAGTATCTAGGATCTTTATTAGACACCATAAGTAGTGCTCCGCCTAAACCATTACCGAGGTCGTCACTTTCAAACACAGTCTTAAAATCCTCAGGATTTATGAATACTGTTTTATCGATATTAAATGAACCATCTGTATTGTGTCCAAAAATGGTTGCTTTACACTTTACGCTGGCTGCTTGAGTGTAAATTGAAGCAACTAATACACTCAAAAATACTGTAATTTTCATGCTTATATCTCCTCTTTGTTAAATTGATTAAATTAAATTTGAATTTAAATCAGAACGTCATCTACAAGGACGTTCTGATGTTTTACTAACTAAAACCCCAAAACATATTAAAATGTGTTCACAGGGAGCGAACACTCTGTACTTTTTTCACAGGAATTAAAGTGTACTGTCACATAAACCTTCCCCTAGACTTAATGCCTTGCATTATGTATACAGGCCTAATGCAATCAATTTACAATTATTCCAATTACCGTAAGTACTTAAGTGATACATTAAAAGACCGAATGGCCACCAATGGTTCCTATTCTTTGAGATCCTTTGCTAAAAATTTAGGACTCGCCCCTTCAATGCTTTCAGAAGTGATCAGTGGTAAAAAAAATCTGTCTAACAAATTCTCTGCAAAAATTAGCGAACAACTCAAGTTAACAAATAGAAAATCCAAATACTTTCAATTGCTCGTTCAATTTGAAACGACACAAAATGAAGAGGTAAAATCTATTATCCAAGAAAGTCTTCGCTTATTGAATCCACAAAAGCGAAATGTATTTGAGTTAAACGTTGAGCAATTTCAACTGATCGTAAAGTGGTATCATTTTGCAATTCTAGAGATGACATTTTTGAATTACGAACTAACCCCTCACTTTATATCTCAATCATTGGGTATTGCGGAAAGTGAGGCAAAACAAGCCCTTGAGTTGTTGATTCACTTAGAATTTTTAGAAGCAATTTCTAAAAACAAATATCAAAAAAAATCTAAGAAAATTTTAGTCCAATCATCTCAACCAAATCTTGCGTTGCGAGAGTTTCATCGAACCATGTTATTGAAAGCTCAGGCGAGCTTAACAAATCAATCTTTTCAAGAAAAAATTATTGGCTCTGAGACTATACCCATAAATATTGCAGATATAGAAAAAGCCAAAGCAATAATAGAAGATTGTTTTGAGCGAATTATTATGCTTTCAGAGCAATCTGAAAACAAACAACATGTATACCATTTAGGTATTCAGTTTTTTAAACTCACTACGGGGATTCGATGAAGAATTTTTTAGTATTTTATATAGTTTTTTTATTTTCAATGTCAGTTAAGACTCAAGAATTAACCCCAGAACCTACTATTGATTTTAAAATTCTAAAAGCATTCAAGAGAAGTCATGTTGATACAATTGAAGACAAAAAATTAATACAATCGCAATTGCACGGCCTTCAAATTGAATCTGAAAATGTTTATCGAATGTTTGAATTTTCAAGGCCTATTCATCTAACGCAAGGTGGAGAAGGTTCAGGAACACGTGGCGGCGGCTCAGGAGTAGCCCAGATTTCAAATGAGGGTGCTATAATATCAGTTGATGCCTTAGAGATATACAGAAGTAAAAATCGCGATCAGTACTCTGGTTTTTTTTCTATAAATCCAAATTATGAGGCTAAGCCAGATCACTTAACAGAAGAGCAATGGAGCGAAGAAATTATTGATATAGTATTGCAAAAATTAAAGGCTGTTCTTCCAGAAGTCAGTCAACTGTTACAACAAACTCGAGAAGATTTAAATATCTCCAACTGGATTGACTCCCATTCAAGATTACCACTGATAGATGACTATATTGGAAATACAATGGAATCTAAACAAGTTCAAATTGCTTATCGAATGTATGATCAATTTGTATATGATAAGTTTTTATTTGAGAAGATGCTGGGACTCAGTCGGGCCGCCATTAAACTTCATGAGTTTATTTATGCCTTTTCAAACACCAATCAATCCCTTACAACTCAACGATTCGTTTCTTTATTATTGAGTACTGACTTAGATAGCCAATTAAAAGCCCTAAAGGACTTCAAAAAGGCAAGACTCACAAAACAAGAAATAAACAATTTGCCTATTCTTAGTTTGCTTATTCGGTTAAATTTAAGTCGGCTAAGTGTAGAAGCCTCTCTCCCTGAGGGACTTCAGATTGGAGAGTTTTCACCCAATGTCTTTTATTCTTGTGGGAAAATTCAAAACATCGAATTTGATAAGACTAATAATGAAATGAAATTATGGATTTTAAATCCATCAGATAAAATTTCAAACGTGATTTTATCTGACAAAAAACA
>ERZ795056.2632-NODE-2632-length-19797-cov-4.991136_pt1 | contig 19797 bp, 16 predicted proteins | sample MGYA00375140_ERZ795056 | MGnify/ENA primary metagenome ERZ795056 (study PRJEB30185, sample SAMN05720227) | activated sludge metagenome | isolation source: Anaerobic digester | place: USA | collected 2015-03-09 ... | reverse complement strand
TCCAGGAGAGCATGCGCGATGAGGGGATGAGGGGAAGAAGCGCTCCGCCGGAATATACCACCATATTCACGCCGCCGGAATAATTGTACACCTGTGATTGAGCGCCAAACTGCAGGGTCACTATCTTATTAACGGCGCAGCCGGCCGTGACATCAACATCGTACCGGTCGGCATTGCTGATGCGCGGGTTTGCGTAACCCGCGTAACCCGGTGATGCCCAGAGATACTGCCCGGACGCGCGGTAACCCCTCTGGACCGAAAACAGGAAAGTACCGGAAAGAGACCACCGGTCGGAAAACGCCCAGGAGAGCACGGGCCCGAAGAAAAGCGTCGAATCCCGCAGGGAAAACGTCGAGAGAGCACTGTTGCAGAAATCCTGGTCGTGTCCCCTGATATAGTTTTCGAAATACGGGGCCCACCAGATGTACTGGACAACCGGCCCTATGCTGAACGTGGCCGCCCGGCCCTGCCGGAAGCCCGCGGCCGCGATCATGATGACCGCGGCCAGGATGATTATTCCCGTCGCTCGTTTCATGAATTCCCCCATCTCTTCCGCCGTTACAGGTCCCGGCCGGTTATTCTCCGGTACGCCACGAGCACCGATTCGTTGCCCACGTCGCCGCCCGCGCCGGGTGCTGCGATCGAGTCCCCCACCAGAAACAGGTTCGAGATGTCCGGGACAGCGGTACCGGGCCGCCGGTCGTCTGTCTGGTGCGTGTTTATCTGCGCGCCGTCTACCATCCTCAGGCAGCTCTCCCTCTTCCAGAGGATGTGATCGTCTATACCGGGGAAATACTTGCGGATAGCGCTCCAGAGCTCGTCCTTTCTCTGCATCCGCAGGGCGCTGTCCCGCACGTCCTCCATCGTCACCGGGTAGAGCATGGTGAGGATCTGTCCCCCTTCCGGCGCCAGGCCGGGGACCAGGTTCGACGTAATGAGTCCGTAGGTCATGGGGCTATATGTATACAGGAGGCCGTCGTAATCGGCTATCCTGCTTTTCAGGGCGATATCGAAGAAGATGCCCGATGTCGGGACAAGCTCCTTGCAGAGCCGGACATACTCCCTGTCAAACCGCGCCTCGGGCAGGACCGTGAAAAGCTCCTGCACCGGGAGGTTTATTATCACACGGTCCGCAACGATCTTTTTTTTACCGGCCACGACGCCGGAGGCCTTGTTTTTCCCCAGTATAACCGATTCGACTTTGGCCCCGTACCGGATCGACCCGTTTTTTTGGATTTCGCGTATAATGGCATCATACACGGGCTTCCATCCGCCGGACAGGTATTCCGCCGAATGGCCGGTGGCGAACACCTTCCGCAGATTTCTGAACATTTCGCCCGCCGAGGTCTTCTCGAAAAACGGGCAGACCATGACCGAGGCGCTCAGGAGCTCCAGGTAGCGGCGCACCCCGCCCTGTATCTTGTTCAGGTTCATCCAGTCGCGGAGGGACATATCAACGGGTATGTTGAGTTTATCCTTCTTTATCTTCAATAGAAGGCTGACGAGCCGGATTTTTTCCGCGAAGGAGAAGAGATCGCTCTTGAAGATGCCGCCGGGGCTGGTGGGGAAGAGAACTTTTTTCCCGTTCTGGTCTATAAGGTATGAAGTCCCGAGCTTGGTAAAGGACACCGCGTGGCCGATCTGCCGCATGATTTTCGCCAGGGCGCTCTCGGGGCCGAACCTTGTAAGGTGCACTCCGTAGTCCATCACGTAACCGTCGCGCTCGAGAAGAAGCGCGCGGCCGCCGGGGAAGCTGTTTTTCTCGAAAACGGTCACCTCGTCGCCGTCATGGGCGAGGAGCGCACCCAGCAGCAGTCCGTTGATACCGGCCCCGACAATGATTGTCCTGGTCACGATGCACCTCCTTTAATAACGCCTGATTGTAAAGCAATTCGCGCGTCCGGGCCGGTCGTCCTTCCTGAGGCCCGGTCCCGCCTTGACCCGCCCGCCCAGCATGACAAGGAGCGGCGCGCGGACCGCCTCGATCTTCTGGAGCGGATTTTCGCCCAGCACCACCAGGTCGGCGTTCTTGCCCTCACGCACCTCGCCGATCGAGTCGCCCGCGCCGATGATGGACGCGTTGTTGACCGTTGCAAAGCGGAGTATATCCTCGTGCCTGAAGCCGATGCGGGACATGAACGCCATCTCACGCCAGAGCGAGCCATGGTAATGGAACGGGACCCCGGAGTCGGTGCCGCAGCCCATGAGTATGCCGGCATCCTTCATCCTGCGCGCGTTCTGCGGTGCGTGCAGGAGATACTCGAAGCCGACCTCGGGGTCGGTCATGAACTTCTTCTGCTTCGGCATGCCGGCGCAACCCGGGTCCCGGAACCAGCCAATGGAAGCCATGTTCAGGGCGTGGAGATACGGATCAAACCCGCCGAGACTGGCGGCATTGAAGTAATCGTACTTGATCCTGAGCTCGTTCTCTATGAAGGGGGTTCGGTACCTCTCCGGCAGAGTGTCGTACCGCTCGCTGAAGGCGAAATTGTGCCCGATCTGCAGGGTCGGCACGATCGTGATCTTTTTGGCCGCCATGGTGTTTATGTCTTCGTCGGAGAGAAGCGCATCCCCGGTACAATGCTCCATCGAATGCACCGGGTACTTGAGCGCGCGCTTCAGGCCGAACTGCATCAGGCTGTGCATCGCAACAGGCACCCCTTTTTTGTCCGCGAAATCAAAGACCGCGGCCAGGTCTTCATCAGCATACACGGGGATTTTTCCCCTGCCGCAGATCAGGGACCTGTCGTCCATCGTCAGCTTGATGAATGAGGCGCCGGATTCCAGGTTTTCGGCCAGGAGCCGCAGGAGCTCTTTGCGGCTCGTGAAAGCGAGGTTCATCCTCCCCGTGATTCCCTCGGAAAGTGGACCGAATATGGAGATTTCCGAGGGCTTGACGTCCGGGTGCCCGCCGTTTATGTTCATGATGCCGTTGCAGTATATGACCCGCGGACCGGTGAGCCCGCCCAATTCATAATCCTTCAGGAGATCGCGCATCATCCGGGGAAAGCTCCCCATGTCGCGCACCGTAGTGACGCCGGCATTGATCTGCATCAAACCGTTGTTTTTTATCTGGCTTATCTGCCGGGAAAGGTCGCCGATCCGAAAATCGGCGCACGACTGAAGGGTAAGGTGGCAGTGGCCGTCGATCAGGCCGGGGATCACATGGCACCCGTTCGCGTCGATCGACCCCGTCATAGCGTCATGTTCGGGCCGATACGGCTCGATAGCGGTTATAACGCCCCTGTCCATGGTTATGGTCCTGCCCGGAACCGTCGCCCCCCGCGACACGTCCACCACGGAGCAGTTCGCTATGCGCAGGGGCATGCCGTAGTCCACTTCCGGCAGGGCCGCCGCATGGGCGGGCGTTTCCTTCATGAAATCGGGGAGCAGGGCCGTCGCCAGCGTGGCGGCGGAATACTTCAGAAAATCGCGCCTGTTGAAGCCGTGTTTCTTGTCAATCATGGTAATATACTCTGACACCTGTTAACAATAAAATTACATTCTCAATGCAAACAACCTCTATATCTCTGCGCCTTTGCGAGAAACAATGCGGATGCCGTCACCCCCGCTCCTTCTTCACCGCCAGGTACAGCGCCAGCATCACGAAGCCCAGCGGCGCATCGGTAAACATGATGGCCAGATTCGCCAGTGTGTTCCAGGAGGTATCGGGAAAGATAAACCCGGCAATGAAAAACCCGAGCCCGAACAGCGAGGACGTGAATTTCGCAACCGCCAGGGGAACAGCCATGCGGTAGTTGCTCTTCACGTCCCGGTAGATCATGATTGAGAGCGCCGTAATCGTTACCATCATCGAGACCGTAAGTGAGAGCCAGAACTTTCCCGCATCGGCCGCGAGCGGCAGGGACGGGAACAGTGCCCTGGACATCCCGTTCATCATGCCGAACATGATGTCCGGCAGGCATATGAAAACGAGTACCGCGCCGATGAACATGATCGCGTACATGAGCCCGGCGTATTTCATGAGTGTTTCGCTTCTGGTGAGCTGCATTTATTTCCTCTTCCTTCAGAATTTTGATATTTCTTGCAGATTCGTTGCCGCTGTCCTTCATGTCATCGCGAGCGAAGCTCAGCGCGCCTCGGCTACGCTCGGCAACCGACCGGTCCCTGAGCGCAGTCGAAGGGTGCTTCGCCGCCCTCAACATGATGGCTCCCCGCAATGACATGTTATGAGAGCCGGGCTATTTCCCGAACTTCTTCGCAATACCCCCGGCGATATACGTTGCCAGGGTCATGATGGTCACCTGCGGGTTCACGCCCAGCGACGTGGGGACCACGCTCCCGTCGGCGACGTACAGGTTCTTCACGCCGAAGACCTCCCCGCTCCCGTCAACCACACCGTCGTCCCTGCGCGCCGCCATCCGGCACGTCCCCAGCGGATGGAAGGCCAGTATCTCGAGATGGCTCGGGCGGACCTTCATGGTGAGGAGCCTTTCAGCGTCCTCCATCGACTCGAGCCAGGGCATCTTCGAGATGCCGGTGAAGACCTTTTCCGCTCCGGCAGCAAAAAAAATCCGCGCCGTGTATGCCAGGGCCTTCTTGAATTTTTCCATGTCGTCGCGCTGGATAAGGTACTTCGACATGATCAGTCGGGAGGGACGCCAGCGGTACACCCTGCCCTCGGTGGAATCGTGGATCATGATGCCAAAGGCCGCGATATACGGCAGCCTGACAGCCAGCTCCTTGTGCTTTTTGCCTATGCCGGGCATGGCGGAGAGCATCATCGACGGATGGATGAATATCCCCTCGAGGGCGATACCCTCGTCATGATAATCGTCCACATAAGCCCCCTGGGAAACGCCCTTCCAGCCCTCGACCTTTTCCTTCATGATGGCGCACACCCTGCCCGCAGGATGTATCTGGAGGTGCCTCCCGATGTGCCGGTTCCTGACCCCGCTCTTCCGGAGGAATTGCGGGGTTATAAGGGTCCCGCACGCCACCACGACGGTGCGGCAGGAGACTTCCATGGGATATGCTTTTCTATCGCCGCGGGAGGGATCCACCAGCGCGGCGCGCACGCCGCGTACCGTCCCCTTCCGGATGACGAGCTTTTCCGCCCGGCAGTTCGCGTAGACACGGGCCCCCGCCGCGACCGCCTTCGGTATGTAGGTGATGTCCGTGCTCTGCTTGGCCCCATCGGTGCACCCGAACTGGCAGGTCCCGGCGCCCACGCATTCCCTCACGTTGTGGCGCAGGGGCCGGCAGTGGAGCCCGAGCCGGTCGCAGCCGCGCTTGATGATGCGCGCGCAATTGCCCAGCACGTCCCAGGAGAGGGTCGTGACGTGTATTTCTTTCTCGACCCGCGTAAAAAAGGGTTCGAGATTTTCCGCCGTGAGGTTGTCCAGCCCCAGCAGGGTCTGCCATTTCTTCAGTATCGCGTCCGGCGTCCTGAAACAGGTGGCCGAGTTTATAGCCGTTGTGCCGCCTATGCACTTGCCTAGCGTAACCGAGACGGGTGGATTCCCCATCGTCGCGGTGAGACCGCCGTCCCGCCACATGGTCGTAAGGCTGCGCACCGGCTTACCGTCCCAGTCACGCGGGGTGAAATACCCGCCCTCTTCCAGCACGACGACCGTCAGGCCCCGCTCGGCAAGCTCCTTGGCCGCGACCGCGCCTCCCGCGCCGGTGCCAATGACGCATACGTCGCACTCCTCTGCGACCCTGCCGGTGTAGTCCCTGAATTGCCTGATGATACCCGTCTTTTCCATACTATCTCTTTACAGTCTTTGCGCGCGTTCGGCCAACCGCGCGCCCCTTTTTCTTCCCGCCGACGTGGCCCAGGTGTGAATAGCCGATGAGCGCGGCGTTTTCGTCGATATCGTAAAATGCGAGCATGGTGACCATTTTCAGCATGAGGGCAATGGTGCGCCGGTAATAGAGGCGGCTTTCCTCGAAGGTGTCCAGGTATGCAGTTGCCTCTTCATCGCTCATACGTGTCAAGCGCTTCCCGGCGCTGAAAAGCGCCCCGTACTCGATGTAACGGAGCAGGAACGGGAAACCCATCCTGACAAGCGGATTGAACGCACCGATATAGGCTTCGGCCCGGGGAAGAAGATCGAAGTCGGCGGCGCCGGGCCCGAAAGCCCCTCCCCGCGGAATGATCGCGTTCATGATAGCGCTCATGATCGCTCCTTTTTTTCCTGAGAATAATGTTAATTTTGCCATGGAGGTCTCTTCGATATCAGCCGTCAACGGGCATCGTTGATACTGTGGTTGACCCGCCTTGCATCGCTGCGGGAACATTGAATACTCATGCCGGCATGTCATATTCCATCGATCATGCCGAATCGCTACATTCACATAAAAACCCGAGAGCGTTTTGTCAACCAACAATTGGCGAGGGTCCAAAAAAGGATTCCCGGGACATGGAATCCGCGATACTCCGCATCATGGTATCGTGCATAAAAAAATCCTTTTCAAAATTTCGCCGCTGGTATTAATGGGCAGATTATGAAGCGCACCAGGATAATCATCGTGACCGATTCAGTCTCCATGCCGCGCGCGGAGATACGATACGAGGACACCTGGATATACCTTTTAAAAAAAGAGTTCCCGCATTACGATATCATCGACCGCCCCGGGCGGGGAAGCACAACGACGCGCCTTGTCACAGAGGGAGGGGGCGGGGTCGACCTCCTGGAGATGTACCTGCCCGACATCGTCATTACCCAGCTGGGGATGGCGGACTGCGCGCCCCGGCTCTTCAACAAGCGCGGGCTTGAATACCGCATTGTCAGCAGGACGCTTCCCGAATGGGCCCGCAGGCGGTATATCAGCTGGGTGAAAAAGCACAGGGTCCGTGATCCGGAGGTGACCGAGGTCCCGCCCGATGAATTCAGGAACAATATCATCGGCTTTTACCGCCGCGCCCAGGCCGTCGGTGCGCGGGTACTGGTCATACCCATACTGCCGGCGATGGACCTCATGGTGAAGAAAAGTCCGCACGTGCAGAACAACGTGGAACGGTACAACGGGATCTACCGCGAGGTGGCGGCGCAGTTCCCCAACGTGAAGATCGTAGACCCGTTCCGGGACAATGGCGGCATAGACATTAACTCCATGGCCATCGACGAGGTGCACGTCAATTCAAAGGGCCTGAAGATGATTTTCGAATGCCTGAAGCCGCTCCTGTAGCGGAATGCACCCGGATTTTACTCTCCCGTCAAATTATTTATTTACTTTTAAAGCGCGCCTCTATATAATGTCACCGGTACGCCCTGATCATTCCCGTACGGGACCGGTCAACTCTGGGCCAGGGTACGTCATGAACCTCACAAAAAAGATAATGGTCATCGTCGCCTTCTGTCTGATATTATCCGTCGGCGCAGTCATCATAATTGCAAAAATCTTCGACAAGACAGAGGAGCAGCTCCTCCAGAAATGCCGCATCGAGTCGCTTATCGGCGCAAAGGTCATGAATACATTCATGGAGCTCATGATCCACACGAACCAGCTCACCCTGGACCAGCTCATGGACACCAATTACGTATGGATCGAGGGGACCAGCCCGAAAAAATACCGGACCCAGTATGACCGGATCTTCGATGACACGATCCAGAAAGTGGAGGACGAATTCCTCAATGACGAGGACGTGATCTTCTCGATCCTGATCGACAGGAACGGCTACGTCCCGACGCACAATTCCAAGTTTTCAAGGCCGCAATCCGCCAGCAAGCAGGAGAACCTCTATTACAGCCGCTCCAAGAGAAATTTCGCGGACAAGCCGGAAATCAAGGAGGTCCTTAAATACCGGGGGGACGGGACCGTCAAGTACCTTTACACCCGGGATACCGGCGAGATGATGTGGAACATCGGTGCACCTATACCGCTGCGAGACAAGCACTGGGGAGCGTTCCTGGTGGGCATATCCCTGCACCGCGTCGACATTATCAAGAACCAGATGATAATCATTACGGTTACGATCATGATCATCATACTGAGCTTCACGCTCCTCATGATCCTTGCAGTGATACCGCAGAAATACCTGGTCCCCTCACCCGCCGCGACGGGACAGGCGGCGGCCCCGGGCGAGCCGCAGACACCCCCGAAGGAAGGCTGAGCGGCCGCAGACCGCGCCGGCCGTTACTCTCTCGCACCGTCCATCAGCTGCGCTGTCACGCATTCGTGCACAGCCGCTTGAAATACACTGCAAAAACAACGTTAAGGAGTAATACCATGGGCACGATCAGCTATGGACTTGAAGGAAAAATAGCCGTTGTCACCGGCGGAAGCCGCGGCATAGGACTTGAGCTGGCAAAAAAGCTTCTTGAGGAAAAGGCGAAGGTGGTAATTTGCGGCAGGAAAAAAGAAAACCTGGACGCGGCTGCGGCCGCCCTTGGCGGAGGCGCCGACCTCCTCACGGTAACCGCTCATATCGCGAAAGAGGAGGACGTGAATGCCCTCTTTGACCAGGTCCTGCAGCGCTTTCAGACCGTGGACATTCTGATCAACAACGTGGGCATGAACCTGCTCACTGCGTCAACCGCCGACACGGACGTCGCCCTCTGGCAGAAAATAATCGACACGAACCTGACCGGCACCTTCATCTGCTCACGCAAGGCGGCTGCAATCATGAAAGCCAACAAGAGGGGGAACATCGTGAATATATCGTCCATCGCCGGCCGCAAGGCATCGCCGGGCATGGGCATATACGGGATCGCCAAGGCCGGCGTGGAGATGATGACCAGGGTTCTTGCGGCGGAGCTCGCCTCGTACAATATACGCGTCAACGCGGTCGCGCCTGCAATGGTGCGGACGGAATTCAGCAAACCCTTCTGGTCCAACGACGGGATCAGGGAACAGGTCGTGCGGAGCATCCCGCTGGGCCGGATCGCCGAGCCCATGGACGTGGTCCATCCCGCCCTCTTTCTCGCCTCGGACGCGTCGGCCTTCATTACGGGTCAGACAATCGTGGTCGACGGAGGCGCGACCGCGATCTGATATCCCTGAAACAGCGGTGGCCGGAAATATCCGGCCACCTGGCATATCATTACTGGTATTCGAGCGGGATTAACTACTTGCCCTGTTCCCCGAGCTTTGTCTGCAGAGTGTAGTATGCCTTTTTCGCCTCTTCCCGCACGCTCTTGTTCAGGTCCTCGCGGGCCTTTTCCAGGGGTTTGAGCGAAGCGAAATCCACTATATGCTCGAGCGCTTTAACGGCTTCAAGGCGGATATCATAGTATGGATCATTGATCATGCGCGCGAGCGTGTTGATCGAGCCCTTGTCGCGCATGAGGTTCAGCGCTTTCACTGCTTCAAATCGAACATTTTTGTATTCATCGCTCGTGGCCTTATGGACCAGCGGCAGCGCTTCCTTGAACTTGTGCTTGCCGATGTAGATGAGAGCATCCACCTTGGAGGCCACACCCTCGTTCATGCGTTTGACCATCATCATGAGAGGAGCGTCGTTGAGGGCCTTGGTTGCCTTCTCCGTGCCGAACCCTTCCATGATCTCGCGCGCAGCCCGGCGGATCTCCAGCCGGTTGTCGGTCAGAGCGCCAATGAGAAGGTTGATGGCCTCGTCGCTTTCCAGCATGCCCAGGGCCCTGACGGCTTCGAGCCGTAACTGGTGACGGGTGTCATGCAGCTTCTCCTCGAGGTGAACGAGCGAGCTGTGGTCCTTGAGCACGCCCAGTGTGCGGATCGCCTCGAGCTGGACCATCCCCTTCTTGTCATTGAGCGCCAGGGCGATGATGCTGGAAGCATCGGAGTCAGTAATGCCCCGTGCCGAGATCATCCGGAGCACATCGATCTTGTCGTTCTGGGTGCCGTCGACCAGGATAGTCTGGAGGTCCTGCATGATGTTCGCGTCGCCGATCTCTGCGAGCTTGAGGATCGCGGCATTCCTTACGCGCGGGTCGCGGTCTTTTTTCATATTCCTGAGGGCGCTAAGAATGGCGTCGGATCTCGGCTCGACAGCAAGGAGATGATTGAAGGCCTTAATTCTAATTTCAGGGTCTCTCTTGGTGGTGCACTTTATAAGGCCGGGGATATTGTTTTCACTGATGAGCTTATCAATGTTTGTGCTGAATATCGACATTTGTTACCATGCCTTATTGATATTTAGTGCCAACGTATCAATACCGCCTGTCTTGTCAATATAAAACAAATTAATTTCCGGGCCATTGCGATGAAAACACCGTTTTCTGTGATGGAGTGATAACCGGAATTTGCTATGCGGCCCTTGTTTATTTTCAAGTCCGGGAATGCAGACGCTCAGGTCGTCAATCCGCTGCCGTTATTGAGGACGCGGGTAAAAAGATAATTTGCGAAAATTATTATAGACAATAAATGGATAATATGTATGATTTGATCACGCTGAAAATTAAATCAGCACGATTAGATACTATTGATATTACAGCTGTTAAACACAACCACCTGACCAGGGGCAACCATGAGTTTAAGTAGAAAAATAATTCTGGCTATAGCCTTTAGCCTCATATCATGCCTCGGATCGTACCTGATCATAAGTAAAATTTTCAGCAATCTTGAAAACCAGCTCTATGAAAAATGCCGCATCGAAGCAATGACCGGCGCCCGCGCGATGAGCGAGATGATGTACTACATGGTCAAGCAGAACATGCTGACGAAGGACGCCGTCTTTGACACGAATTACATTGAAGTGCCGGGCTCCAACCCGAAAAAATACCATACCCGGTACGACATGGTCTTCGAAAAGTGGATGCAGGGCATACTGGACCAGTTCCTCCTTGATACAGACGTCGAATTTGCCGTTCTGATGGATATTAATGGATATGTGCCCGCCCACAATAAAAAGTACTCCCTGCCGCAGTCAGGCAATTATGCAAAGGACGTGCTCTACAGCCGCTCGAAACGCGTCTATTACGCCCATGAAGGGATAAAGAGGATACTTGCCTACGACGGCGACAGCAGCATCAAAGAGCTTTACCACCGCGATACGGGAGAGACTGTCTGGAACGTCGGCGCTCCGATCCGGTTATACGGGAAGCAGTGGGGATCGTTCATCATCGGCGTTAACCTTGTGCAGATCGAAGCCATCAAGGACCAGATGCTGGCCCTTATCATCATCACCATGTCGGTAATACTTATACTGACGAATCTGGTGATTCTGGCAATTATACCCAGGCGCTACGATGATCCGGATAAACTGACGGAAATATAAAACCACTTACAGCGCGATCACATGCAACAGGCCCTGCCGGTACCGCGCTATCGGTCGCCGTCGTTCCCCTTCGTGTGCCCTTTGAGCGGATAAAAATTCGGTTAGAAGTTTGCTAAAAAACAACACACCGTAAAGCGATACATGGATGTATCGCCGTTTTTCGAGGCATAAGCCGAGAACAACGTGGGTTTTCGGCAAGCTCCAGAAACAGCTTGAAAGGCTGTTTTCCGAAATAATCGTTTACGTTTCATTCACTTCGTATAACCGACCCTGAAAAACTCCAGGGATGGAGTTTTTCAGGAAACTGTTAGATGAAAAACCTCAGCAATTTAGCCACGAAATAAGCCCCAGCAAGGAGAAACATGGGGACAGAGGCGAAGAAGAACGCGACCTCTCCCGGCTTCAGGACTGTCGGATGCAGTACCTTTTTACCGAAAAAATTATAATGATAATTCTCCGGCAGCTTTGACCGCTGGTAGACACGCTGGAATATCGTGATCTGGGCCATGAGCGTCATGACCATGATGAAACCGGTGATGATCCACATCATGAGAGGAAACTTGATTTTCTGGATCACCATGGGCTTGTAGAGGGCCACGAAGATCAGGCCGCCCGAGATGACGACATTGGTGATGGTGGTCAGGACATACCGGTGAAGATAAACAGGCTCTCGGGTTTGAATGTACTTGACCAGGTACGATATATGAAAAGCAAGAGAAAGAAAGAGCACCAGGAAAAGGAAGATTACTACCACTTATCTCTCCATGCGTTATGAGCGCAGACTCGCCTCTCGGCGCATATTCGCCGGGTTGGCGCCCCGTCTGATCGGCCCCCGCCCGGCCCAATTTCGGCATACCCGCACCAGCAAAGGGGGCGCCTGATCCCCACGCGCCCCCGCCCGTGCCCGTTTATCCTCACATTCATGTACAACTGCCGAACAATTAATAATCCGGCACATGAACCCCGTAATCTCAGCATGAACTATAAAAAATTTGAAAAGCCGACCGTTAATTCAACATCAAGTCTGGGGATGCTCATCGAAAATGAAAACCTATGCGATACGATATTATTATCCACTCGTTTTAAAAAGTCAAGAGAAAGACTGATTTTTTCGAGATTTCTTGCAGGTGGATTAAAAATTTTTCCTCCCTGAAGGCACAATGGCCTTCAGGGAGGAAAAAGTATATGGAGGGTTTTAAACTGTCATGTTACCGGCTCCGCAATCTGCGCGGATAGTGCCGTGCCCGGATTTACACGCCCGGGCGGGCGGCCTGGCGTTTTTTCCAGATGTTAATGCCCACGATCAGGAGTATCATTCCCGCAAGTACACCGACGACTATGCGGGTATTGATATCCATGGACACCTTCATGAGATACGCCGTCAGCGTCGTTCCCGTTGATATTTTGAACACATACTCCAGCTCGGGGTGGAGGTACCACTCCTTGTAATCGGCCCCCTTTGATTCGTACCAGGACTTGAACTCGGGATACGCGGTAAGGATCGAGACGCCCTCGTACGGCCATGCCCAGTCTGCGGGTACCAGCACGGCCCAGGGGAAATTGTCCTCGTCCACGACCTTGAACTTGAACCGCGTCTCCACGAAAGCGAGGTGGACCTGGTTCTTATCATTGCCGTTGCACTTGATGAACGGGTCGTACGGCATCGGCTCCAGCGTGTCGCGGGGCACCGGCGCCGCGAGCTTGATCTCGAGTTTATGCTCGGGGGCCAGGACATACGTGTCCTTCTCCCGGGCGTTCCACTTGCCTTTCAGATCCTGGTGCGGGTTGAATATCAGCTCATAATCCTTGTCGAGCACGGCAATCCAGAGCTGGTTCTTGTACCCGGCGCCCGCGGCAAGAATCCTCGAGACCACATCTATCTTGCTCACCATGTTGTTATTGTCTATGTATTCCTTGATCTTGAGACGAACGACCATGTCATTGAAGTCCGCGTCGCCCTTGCCGGGCCAGTTATCCTCGAAGGCGATAGTAAATTCGCCGTTGACAGAACCGATGAGGAACGGGTCATCCGGGAATTCGTCCGCGTCGTCGGGCACGCCGTCGTTGTCGCGGTCCGGATTTTCCTGGTGGGCGGTCTGGTCATCGGCCGGCCCCCCGCTCTCTTTCAGTTCAAGGTAAATGGTCCTGATCACGGCGGATATGTTCTGGATATTCTCGATCTCAACGGTCTTCGTTTCACATGTCGGATGATCGATTAGCAGCGTTACCTTCTCCGTCGTGTTTCCCAGTGACAGCTTGAAGGACGATGAGCCGTTCGAAGCGGTTACAGCTATGGTCAATTCTCCTTCTTCGCTCATAACCTTGATGATTGCCTGATCGAGGGGCTTGTTCGATTCATCGAATATCAGGAGATCAAATTTCACATCATGGAGCGTCTGGTACTGGAACTCCCCGGTGTCTGCCTGATCGTTTATCACATCCATCGGGGCATCGCCCTGCTTGGGAAGAAGAAACTTTTTATCATCATCATTGCAGGAAACGATCATAAAAACCAACGCCACAGCGAATAACAAACAAGACTTTTTCATTGTGCTTGAACCTCGCTTCCGGAAGTTATCTCCCGTTTTTTATCGATCACCATCTCATAACCATCAACGTTACCGATGAACATTATGTTTTTATGCTGAATGATTATTACCATGGTGCTCTGAGAACATCCCGATCACATGAACTCACGAAGGCCCTTGGCGGACCGATAAATGCTGCTATAATAATATTGAATAACAAACTAAAAGTCAAATAAAAATCCCATCCGGGCGGATGCAAAACGATGTGTTAGTAATTTATTTTATATATAAAAATATATTTAAACTTTGATTTAATTATTGAATATAATTTTTTCATGTTCAATTGTGAAATTAAATTAATATTGACTCGGGATTCAAAGTATTTATGTAGTTAATAGTTATAAATAACAGATCTTTTACGAACTTAGTCATGTCTAATGAGCAGGAACGATAAGACATCACATGCTTCTCAGCCGGATGACGAAGCGCTTATTAAAGAGTTCCTGGCGAACAACGCCAGGGCGTTTGACCGGCTGGTCGTGAAGCATCAATCGATGGTCCTGAACCTTTGCTTCAGGATCATCGGCGATTATGATGAAGCCAACGATTGCGCCCAGGAGACGTTCATCAAGGTGTATAACAATCTTAAAAAATTCAGGTTCCAGTCCAGCTTTTCAACATGGCTGTACCGGATTGCCATCAACACCTGCAGAAACAGGCTTGCATCATCGGATAATCGCAGGAAGAAAAAGACGGTGCGCATCGACAACCCGTCCGACGTCGACGGTGAGACGCTCGACATCAATGACTGTTCCTTCAATCCTGTGGCGGTTTTTGAAAAGAACGAGGACTCCCTGCTCATCCATAAGGCCATCAGCTCGCTGCCGGACGAGCTCAGGGTGCTGGTTGTGCTGAGGGATCTTGAAGGAAAATCATATGAAGAGATCTCCGACATGACGGGCGTTAACCTCGGAACGGTCAAGTCCAGGCTCGCACGCGCCCGCCACATCCTGAGAGAATCGCTGCGGGAGGTGTTCGCATGAAAAACGAACATGTATCATCCCTCCTGGCCGATTATATTGACGGGACCCTCTCCCCGAACGAAACAGCGTCCGTGAAGAAGCATCTCGCCGGCTGTGCAGACTGCAGGGAAGAGCTCCGCTTTTTAAAGGCATATGCACAAAAGGCGGCCGCCTTCCCGAGTGTGCCCGTGCCGGATGACTTCCTTGAAAAGATACATTCGCGGATTGACGCACCAGCGCCGCCCGGAATCCTCGGGAAGCTCTTTTATCCGCTGAGGATCAAGCTCCCCCTCGAAGCGGCGGGCGCGCTTGCACTGACCGTGCTTGCCGTCTTCATTTTCGGGCCCTTCGACGACAAAAAGCTCGAATATCATGCCGAGACCCCGGCAGCGGAAGAAAAAGCGGCCGGGACCCTTAAAGAGGCGGAAGCGCCCGGCAGCAGCCGCGAGGATATACTTGCCCGTAATGCTGTCCGGGCGCGCACTGACGAAGCCTCACCCCGGAAAAAAACTGCTGCCGATACCGGCCGGATCACGGTGGCAAACGGAGCGGTAAGCGCAAAAGCCGCCTCTGCCGAAGATTCATCCGGGGGCGAGCCGCCGGTCGAATTCAGCCTTGTGCTGAAGCCGGCCCATATCGAGGGTGCCTCCGGGTCCAAAGACAGCCGGCAGGGCACATCGCCTTCGATCAGTCAAAAAGGCGCCTACTCCACCCGGAGCGAAATGGCGGCAACCGATTACGCTCGGTCCAACGACCTCACGGCGACAAACCAGGGCGGGGTAGACGTTATCGTAAACCTTGCAGGAGCGCTTGACGGCAGGGTCGTAAAAATCGCGGACGCCGACCCGTCAGGGTCGCGCGGGTTCGTTATTATCGAGATTCCCGCCAGGAATTATTCGCAGTTCATGGCCGGCATCAGGGGTGCATGGAGCATTCAGAAACAGACGCCGTCAGCGCCCCCCGCGCTGACCGGACGTATCAGGCTTACCATGACCCTGCAGGACTGAATCACCTCATCACCAGCCGATCAAGTATCAGCCCGAAAAAGCCGCCCTCCCCGGAGCTATAATGCCAGCCAAGGTGCGAGAAACAGCCGGAGCAGATGACATAGCACCAGGCATATCCGGGAAACCAGGTGTAGTCACCGGTCGGCTCTCCCATGATGTAACAGCCGCTGGCCCCGGAAAAACAGCCGATGCGGAACACGATACCGCCCGGGTTCATGAAGGTATGCCGGTGCGATCCGCTCACCTCGATAGCGCACTCCCGGGAAGTGATGGCAGTGCCGCAGGTTTTGCAAACCAGGCTGCGCGGCTCCTCGGGCTCCTCGCCCGTTTTATCCCTGGCGAGCGTCTCAGTGGCGGTTGAGTCACCGGTCCCCTGGAGGGCATGGAGGGGCATCCCTCCAGGTTGCAGTCCGGGAGTGGATTCGGAAAAAAGGCCATGTTCCATGGTGATAATATATCGACCCCTCACGGGTTTGTCAATACCGGGCAGGACGGCCGGGCGCTTTCCGGACATCATAATCCGGGATGTAAAAATGTGGACGGCAGGCATGCGTATGATATACTATGGCCTGCTGCCCGGAGGTCGCTCCTGGCGGCAGATCAACCAACAGTTTGTTTAACATTATTCATGAAACATCAAAGAGGAAACGCCAGATGAAACAAGACGCTCCCCTATTTCCGCGCATCCTGGCCGCCGCGATACTGGTCTCTGCCCTCGCGTACGGCGCCTTTTATTTCAATTACTTCGAGACCCCCACGGGGGACTATATCGGCAACATCCGCGGCCCGGTGCTGGAGTACATGAAGGGAAACTTCCCCGGAAAGAACTTCAAGTTCCTTCCGCTGTATCCGCTGCTCCTGTCCCTGCTGACCCGCGTTAATCCGGCCGAAAGCTTTGACCCGGTCTACGTAACCGCCATAGTCCTGAACATGGCGCTTCTCCTGCCCTACCTGGTGCTGGTATTCCTGGTGTACCGGCGTTTCCTTTCGCAGAAAGCGTCACTGGCCGCCCTGCTCTTCCTCGGTGTCAACCTGTACACCGTGTACATGGCGATAAATTCCGAGCTGGAGATGGTGCTTACTTCCCTGGTCGTGCTCTCCCTCTACCTGACCATGCGCGGCTCAAAGATCTCCTACCTGGCGGCGTTCCTTACCGCGTTCACCAAGTGGGACTCGGTGTTCATCGTGCCGGCGGTGATGTTCAGGGACTTCTTCTATAACAGGAAACGGGTCCTCGCCCTTGTCCTCGGCGTGCTCGCGGCGGGCGGCACGGCCGCGTGGCTCCTCCTCAGCTTCCTGGGCACACGGGGCGCACACCCCTACGTGAGCGAGATAGCTCACCGGGGGCCCAACATCTACCGCTACATCGGCGACTGCTTCCTCGTCGCCTCCGGCTTCATCCAGTGGATGGCCACCCACGCATGGTTATCGGATGTGCCATTGTTCAAGTGGCCGGCGCTCGCCCTGCTCGCCATCGCCGGCATCGTTACCGTGGCCGGGATAATCTGGGGGGGCATCCTTATCTGGAAGGACAGGAGGAAGGAGTTCGCACCGGTGTTCGTATTCCTGGCGGGATTTCTTCTGATCCACATGGTCTACCAGAACACCAAGGACCGGTACGTGATGCCGATCCTCTGGATCCTGGTCCTCTTCATGGCGTGCGGCCTTTCCGAGGGGATCAGGCCCTGGCTCGCCCGCCGGATGGACAGGCTGCCGGAGAAGGCCCAGGCTATCATCAGGCTGGCAGTTATCACCGGGGCCGGCGCGATCTACACGATCAGCCTGGTCGCCCTGGCCCGCGATGCGACGGCCTGGCACTTCTTCTTCGCCCTCCTCTTCACGGTCCTGGCCGCGGCGATCACGCTCTACGGTGATGCAAAAAAAGACACGGTCATCAAGGCCATGGTCATCGTCCTCTGCGGCGTGGCGATAAACCTTTCGGTCTATTACGGCGTGCGCGCGCTCGACCACCACGGCCTTTCGCGCGTCGAGTTCAAGAAGGCCGCGCTCTGGTTCAGGGACAACGCACAGCCCGGCGATAAAATGCTCACATCCGAGTCCAACGTTCCCATGTACTATTCCGGTTTCGGACCGGACCGGTTCCCCATGTCCTTTTTCATCAAGGGGAGGACCGTGGCCGAGCTGGTGCCCGAACTGGCCGCGATGAAGGTAACGCACGTGTTCGTGGACGACTTTTATATACGGCGCCTTCCGGTGAAGGACCCGAACGCGATCGACCGCAGGGCATGGGTATTTCAGGAGATACGGGACAACGGGGAGAAGAGCGGTCATTTCAGGCTCGTCGAGAAGTTCACCACAAAGGGCGGGATCGTGAGCTATATATACGAGTTCAAGCCGTGAGACGCAGCGCAGGCATCAACGATAGACGCCCCTGCGAGCTACACGCCCGTTGCCGGCGGACAATCATGCTCAGGCCATTATTCCCCGGTGGCCTCCATGCCGATCAGCACGATATCATCGGCAAACTCCACGCCCCCGGTGAAATCACGGCACTTCCGGATTATTTCGTCCAGGGTGTCGCTCAGGCCCGGCCTGTGCGCACCGTGGAACAGTGCGGCAAGATTTTCGTAGCCTAATATCTGCCGCTTCCTGTTCTCGACCTCGGGGATGCCGTCGGTGTACAGGTAAATCCTGTCTCCCTTCTTCATGGTAAGCGAAACCGGCTCGATGCGCATGTCCGGCATCAGTCCTATCATGGGGCCGCGAGATTCCACAAGCTCGACACTATTATCCGAGGAGCGATACAGTATCGGGGGAACATGGCCCGCGCGCACGAAGCTGAAATTCATTTCACCGGGCGGTCCGCCGCGTGTAATAATCCCGTACAGGGCGGTGAAAAGCAGGCTTGGCATGTTCCTGACAAGATCGTCGTTCAAGGCGGTCATGTAGCTCAGGGGATCGCTCCCGCATATGCTGCAGGTCCTGTCCGCCAGGGCCTTTACCTGCGACAGGAAAAGTGCCGCCGATACGCCATGGCCGCACACGTCCCCGATGAAGACCCCGAGCCTTTCCCCGCCGAGGTCCATGAACGAAAAATAATCACCGCCGAGCATTGCATAGGGGATGCACCTGAAATCAATGGTCAGCCCGCCGACCACGGGGGGAGACGTGGGCAGAAACGAGCGGTGCACCTGCTGGGCGTGTTCAAGGTCCCTTTCCATCAGCCGGTTGCGCATTTCCAGGTCCGCGCGGCTGTCCCGCAGCGACTGCTCGGCCGATTTACGGACCTCGATCTCCCTGAGGAGCTCCCCGGTCCTGGCGCTTACCAGGTCCTCGAGGCGGTCCTTGTATGTCCTGAGCTCCCGCTCGGCGTTAACAACCTGAACGTACAGCTGTTCGAAACGGTTCCCCATGCCAATCACGATCGACACCACGAAGCCGAGGAACCCGTAATGGGCGACCCAGGGTATGGTGAACTCGAGAAACATGGTCACGACATCCAGCACGAACGTGGCGGCGAAGAACGCGAACCCGTACAGCATCACACGCGCGTCCTGCCGCTCCAGCCGGAAGCGGAAGAGGTAGACCAGCGAGTATGCCACATACGCGAGCATGAGCCAGTAGCCCACGTACGTGGTGTACCGGAAATAGCTCGTGACATGGGGATAGCTCGCCGCGAGAAATACGACCGACCCGGCGACGACGGTATCCAGGGCGAGGGACAGCCCGGTGTACAGCTTCTTTTCGAAGTGAAAGAGTATGAAATGGAAAAACAGCGCGGGAAGGACGATCTCGAGCACGTATTCAATGAATTTTAATACGTGAAAATCGTCGAGTGCCAAGTACTTCAACTCTCCGCGCGACATCGTGACGACGGCAAGGAGAACGCAGAACAGGGCAAACAGCAGGTTCTCGTATGCTTTCCGCCGCTTGATAAAAAGAAACCCATGGTAGAGCCCGACCATGACATACAGGGAAGCGAGCACGGAGAGTATGATCTCGCTGACGAGAAAATCCTCCTTGAGCGACTCGAAAGACCCCAGGACCTGTTCCCCCTTGTAGATGCCGGCCGTGTCGTAATCCATGCTGTGGACCCTCACCGCGAGGACATTATC
>ERZ795056.2630-NODE-2630-length-19799-cov-23.646171_pt1 | contig 19799 bp, 17 predicted proteins | sample MGYA00375140_ERZ795056 | MGnify/ENA primary metagenome ERZ795056 (study PRJEB30185, sample SAMN05720227) | activated sludge metagenome | isolation source: Anaerobic digester | place: USA | collected 2015-03-09 ... | reverse complement strand
TTTTCGGCCGGTATACACCCCTTTTGCTGGTCAGTTTTCGGCCGGCATCAACAATGGGAGGCGCATTTTTCCCGGCCACTACGCACAATTTCTCGCTTTTTGTCGGCGCGCTCTAGACAACTAGTCGGCCCTGAAATATTCAATTCCCCGCAACCATCCGCCCGCTTGGCGGCCAGGCTCCGTCTCCACTGAGCACCCGTCCAAGCATCCCGACCAGAATCCAGAGCACAAAATGGGCTTTCAGCCCCAAGCGGGCAACCGCCCGAATCAACCAGCGCAGGTTGTACCCGGCGGCGCACAGCACGGGATGCAGCACATCCCCTTCCGATCCTTTTAACCAGTTCCGCCGTAGTCCGCAGTCGTCCTTCAGGTGCCCGATCACAGGCTCTACCGCCTGACGTCGTTTCAGCAGACGGCGGGCCTTGGCGCTCAGGCTCTTGATCCGGCCCCGGTGGATGATCTCAACCCCGGGCAAGTTCGAGCCACAGGGTAGCGATCTCTTTCATGCCGTCGGCAAGCGTTGGCCGGCGGCGTTGCAGATCACGCATGACCCGGCCTAGGACCGTCCGCTGGCTGAGCACCCTACGCAGGCGCCGGAACTGCATGTCGTGAGCATAGTCACCGGCCCGCCGCTTTAGGCTGCGCCCTTCCTTCTCGAAGGTCTGGCGCAGCACGAGTCCAGCCCGCTTGGCGATCAGCACCAGCTTGCGCCGAGCCACATCGAGCAGCCGGCTGTCGGTGGGGAAGGCAATTGCCTTCTCCTGCACCGTGGAATCGACGATGACCCGCTCCAGATCCTTCGGGGCAATGGCCTTCATCGACACGGCAGCCTCGATGGTCTTGGCCAGGAGTTCTTCAACACCGGCGTCACCAAGCGCCTGCCGGAAGCGCGTCAGGCCGCTCTGGTCGCAGGGCAGCCGGGTCTCGAAGTACTCGCCGCCGCAGAAGAACTGCCAGTAGGGATTCTCCGCCCATCTTTGAACGACGCTCTCGCCGAAGGCGTGCTTGACGTACAGCAGTCCGACCATCAGCCGGATCGGAAGACGCCGCCGCCCCCGTTTCCTGCAGCGTCGGGCCAAACAGATCCAGGCCTTCGATCGGACGCTCTTGGCGGTCTTTGCTGGCAAAGCACGGTGCCAGCGCCGACCCGATCCCGGCCCATGACTACGGGTTACCACCACAGCCAGCGGGTGACGCAGATCGATCATCACGTCCAGGCTGGCGCCGAAAAAGTCCGGGGTCGTCATTGAAAACCTGCGCTCCAAACCTTCCAGAAAGTGAATGCGATTGCACTGAAAACAGGAAGATTCGGCAAGGCCGCAGGGGGAAAGGGGCGGGCGGATTGTTCAGGGAGGACTGGTTAATCAGTGCTTCCACTCTGGCACATCAATTCCGCATCGGGTGGAGGCGTCCATTCCACTGATTCAGCCGGCGTCCACACCAGCACCGAGCGCGTCTTCTATATCAGTAGTCTGCCCGCCGACACCGAGCGGATTGCGCGGGGTGTGCGCAGTCATTGGAAAGTGGAGAATCGGCTTCACTGGTGTCTGGATATGCAGTTCAACGAAGATCAGTCACACGTACGCATCGACAGTGGCCGCCAACAACCTGGCCATCATCCGCCACATCGTCATGAACCTGCTGCGACTCGATACGACGCGCAAGGCGAGCATCAAATCCAAGCGCATGCTGGCGACCACTGTCGATGCGTTCTGAGCCCCGTTGCTTGGGGTATGGCATTAAGGTTCTACTACCCTGAAATCTTGCGTCGTGCGATTAATCAATGACCTCGAAACATAAAAGACGTTAGCACAAAGTCGAGCCCCAGAATAACCAGCGCCGAAGTCACTACCGTACGCGTGAGCGCCCGCGACACTCCTTCAGCGGTCGGCACACAATCGTAGCCTTCGAAGACTGCGATTAGTGACGCCGCCACCCCGAATACGACGCTTTTGATCACACCATTTAATATGTCGTAACGAAAATCCACTCCTGCCTGCATTTGTGACCAAAAAGCACCGTCATCAAGACCGATGAAGACCACTCCGATCAGCCATCCGCCTAGCACACCAATCGCCGAAAACATTGCAGCCAGAAGCGGCATGGCAATCACGCCACCCCAGAAACGAGGTGCCACGACGCGCGCGATGGGATTTACTGCCATCATGTCCATCGCCTTGAGTTGTTCGGTAACCTTCATCAAGCCAATCTCCGCCGTCACTGCCGAACTAGCTCGGCTCGCAAACAACAATCCGGCCAACACAGGGCCCAACTCCCGTAACAACGACAAGGCCACCATCGTGCCCATCGCATCACTGGAACCGTAGCGTTGCAGGATTTCATAGCTCTGAAGGCCAAGTATCAAGCCAACAAAAAGGCCAGACACCAAGATGATCAGAAGGGATAACACTCCACTGAAATAGACCTCGCGTATAGTCAGGTGAAAACGAGTGAAGGACTGTCCCGAATAACGCAGAATTAACCAGAAAAATTGTGTCACGAAACCGAGATGCCACACGGCATTGATTGTCAGCGAACCCAACTTGCGGAACAAGTCGATCATCTCGCACACGCTCCGACCACTGGGGCCGCATAGTCGTCGGCCGGATATTGGAATGAAACGGGGCCATCCGCTTCCGCATGGACGAATGGATCATCGGTGTTACCGATATCGCGGGGCTCCCCCTCCGCCACCACGCAACCGTTCGAGATGAAATGGATATAATCGACGATCTGCAGGGACTCCTGAATATCGTGGGTGACGATCACCGAACTCGCCCCTTCGGCATTATTGAAGCGACGGATAAGTTTTCCGATTACGCAAAGGGAAATCGGATCAAGCGCTGTAAATGCCTCGTCGCACATTATAATATCTGGCCCAGTGTGATCGTCCGTGCCAGCGCGACCCGCCTAGCTATACCCTCCGAGAGTTCAACCGGCATTACTCGCGCCACGCCACGCAGACTGACCGCATGCAGTTTTATCATCACTAGATCTTCAGGCAACTCGGACGGAAGATCCGTTTTCTCCTGCAACGGAAAAGCCACATTGTCAAATACCGACAAATCGGTGAATAAAGCCCCAACTGAAATAACATGCCCATAGGAAGGCGCGAGGCATACAGTGCCTCATGACTGAGCGTGGCAAGGTCCTGCCCATCAACCTGCACATGCCCCGCCGCAGTTCGTTCCTGACCGCCAATCAAACGCAATAGCGTCGTCTTGCCACGTCCTTTCCCCTTTGGATGGACAGAGAGATATCGCGCGGAGTGGTCCAATCACTATAAGCAAATCGGACGCTCTGAAGATGGACGAACGGCTCGGGTAGACACCACAACCCATGATAGCCGGTAAATCCTCAAGTTCATTCAAGCGAGACTTCCACGCCTTTTTCCTTCACAAAAGCTTCAGCTAAAGCCTATTGCAGTGATGGCATTGCAAAAAATAATTAATGCAAAAGACATATAGCTGAGGCAGACCAAGCCCACCCCCCAGTGCTTTAGATAGCTATTTAGCTATTTCATCATCGATTACGTAAGTCAATAACCGCAAGAGGCTGAGCAAAAATTCGAAACAGAAAACAATCTCAGTAGCACTAAGCAACAATTTTGTCTCCAGTCCTGCATCTGGAAACAACTTCCGCTCCATTGTTGTGATGCTCATTTTTCAAACCCGCTTTCCGGAACAATGGCCCGCCAATGATTCTGGTTCAAACCACCAACTATCTCATCTAATTGTCAGGCCATCTGGCTTATGCTCTTGCGAAAATGAGTCAGTGCAGCCACAAAAAAAACCGTTCCGATGATGAGCAGAGCCAAGCATTGCGGCCAAACCACATCAAAACCGGCTCCACGATAGAGAATGGCTTGGGCTGCAGCAACAAAATGCGTGGTGGGGGCGATCTGCATGACATTCTGTGCAAAAACAGGCATGCTCTCGCGAGGTGTCGTGCCGCCTGACAGGATTTGCATCGGCAGTAGAGTCAACATCATCAGCAAACCGAACTGCGGCATGCTGCGCGCGATAGTCGCCATGAAAATACCCATTGATGTCGTGACCCAAAGATGCAACGTAGCTATCGCCAGGAATAGCAGCACTGAACCCTCGATCGGCACCTTAAGTACCCCCTGTACAACGAAGTTGAGCGAAAACGCCGTGACTAGCAAGACAACCAGCCCCATTGACCAAACCTTACCCAGCATGATCTCTCCAGGCGTCACCGGCATCACCAGCAGGTGTTCGATGGTGCCATGTTCGCGCTCACGGATAAGCGCGGCGCCAGCCAGCACAATCGACAACATGGTGACGTTGTTGATGATCTCCATCACCGACCCGAACCAGGACTGCGTCAAGGCCTGATTGAAGCGCACCCGCAGCGCCAGATCCACCGGCAACGCGGAACTGCTGCGATAGCGCTGGACAAATTCATTCACTTCGCCCAATACAATCTGCTGCACATCGCCGCTACCGATGAAAGCTTGGCTCATGCGAGTGGCATCAACATTGAGTTGGATGGCCGGCGAACGCCCTGCTAGCACATCACGCTGAAAATTCGGCGGAATATTGAGCGAAAAGGTATAGCGCCCCGCATCAAGACCGGCATCGACCTCGGACAATGTCACCCGCTTTGGCGGCACGAACTGGGGCAGGTGAAAGGCTGAGATAATGCGCACCGACAGCGCTGAGTCGTCTTCATCGACAATCGCGATGGGGACTTTGCTAAGTTGTTCCGGCATACCAGTTGCTGAGATATAGACTTGGAAAGTGAAACTCCAGATGATCAGTACTAACATGATCGGGTCCCGGATCAGGGTCCACAGTTCCTTGATACCTAGACGGTAGATATTGGAAGCTCGACTCATGCTCAGCGCTCCTGCTTCTTTAATAGAATGATCGACAGGACAAGTGTGGCGACTGCTGCAATTAGTATCGGCACGAATTCAGCTTGGAGGTTGCCCATCCCCAAGGCTTTGTTGAACACGCCGCGACTGATGATCATGTAGTAGGTTGCCGGATAAATTTGCCCAATCATCTTGCCAGTACCTTCAAGCGAAGAGATCGGGTTAATGAGGCCGGAAAACTGGATAGCCGGCAACATGGTGCCGATCATCGCAAAGAACATCGCCGCGCTCTGGCTTCGCGTAAAAGAGGAGGCAAGCAAACCGAAGCCTGTGGAGAAAATGATAAAAATCAGCGACCCCAATGCCAATGTAATGAAGCTACCCTTGACAGGCACCCCAAACAAAGTTACCGCAAAGAGACTCAGCAACAGGAAATTGAACATACCCAGAACGATATAGGGCAATTGTTTGCCGACCAAAAATTCAGCGCGCGTTACCGGGGTAACATAGAGATTGATAATTGAACCCAGTTCCTTTTCGCGCACCACCGATAGCGCGCTGAGCATAGCCGGGATCATCAACAACAATATGGGAATCACCGCCGGCACCATTGCCGGCAGGCTTTTTACATTCGGGTTATAGCGAAAACGCGTTTCGACCGTAGCGGCACTGGCTGGCAAACCTTGACTGGAACGGGTTTTTGCAATTTCAGCCAACCAGCCCTGGTGCATACCCTGCACGTAGCCCTGTATCGTTTCAGCCCGCTGCGGCATCGCACCGTCAATCCAGGCCGCGACCTGCACCGGCGTACCGCGCCCCACATCGCGCGCAAAGCCGGGGGGGATCTCGATCGCCAAGGAAAGCTCAGCGCTTCGCATGCGCCGGTCGAGATCGGCATAGTCGACGATGGGCCTCTGCTCGACAAAATAACGAGAGCCAGAAAGGTTTAAAGTGTAGTTCTGGCTGATAATCGTCTGATCACGATCGAGCACGGCATACTTTAGATCGTTCACATCCAAAGTGAGGCCATAGCCCATGATGAGCATCAGGATGAGGCTGCCAAATAGCGCCATCGCCATGCGTACCGGGTCACGACGCAACTCCAGTGCCTCACGCAAGGTGTAACTGAAGGCGCGCGCGAAACTGAACATGCCGTGCTGACCAAGTGGTTTCGCCGCCAGGCTTTGAGAGGCGGCAGAAACCAGGGCCTTGGTCGAAGCAGTTTCTGGCATGACGTCTTCACTGCCATGGCCGGCATCCTGCAAATAGGCAATAAAGGCTTCTTCTAACGTATTCGCGCCCCGTTTCTTGACAATCTCACGAGGTGCATCGCTCACCAAGACGCACCCGGCATTCATCAGCGAGATGCGGTCGCAACGCCCCGCTTCGTTCATAAAGTGGGTCGAGATGAAGATCGTCACCTTGTCATCGCGCGAGAGTTCAATGAGCAACTGCCAGAAAGCATCACGTGCCACTGGATCGACGCCGGAGGTCGGCTCATCAAGAATCAGCAACTCCGGCGAATGAACCATCGCCACCGCCAGCGACAAGCGTTGGCGCATGCCGAGTGGCAGGTTGTCCGGCAGCGCATCGAGGATGCCCTCCAAACCAAAACGGGTCGTCAATTCGTTGATCCGCGTCGGGATCGCCGATTCCGGCACGTTAAAAAGGCGTGCATGGAGCACCAAGTTTTGCTGGACGGTGAGTTCGGAATACAGAGAAAAGGCCTGCGACATATAGCCGACCCGGCGCCTTATCGCGATGTCGTTTGCATTCACTTTCTTCCCGAACAACCAGGCTTCGCCATCACTTGGCGCCAGGAGGCCGGTGAGCATCTTCATGGTTGTGGTCTTGCCGCAGCCGTTGGAACCGAGAAAGCCGAATATCTCGCCACGGCGAATTCGGAAGTTGACATGGTCAACCGCGACAAAGTCACCAAAACGCATGGTCAATTCGTGCGCTTCGATGGCAGCATCCTCACCATCGACGAAAGGAGGCACCACCACCGCACGGTGGCCTTGTTTTCTCTCTTCCGGCAACAAGGCAATGAAGGCCGCCTCCAGCGTGGAGGTACCAGTTCGGGCAAAAAGCTCCTGCGGTGTGCCGGTTGCCAGTATCTTGCCAGCGTCCATTGCCACCAGCCAGTCGAAGCGCTCGGCTTCCTCCATGTAGGCGGTGGCCACCATCACACTCATGCCGGGGCGCTCTCGGCGGATCCGGGAAATCAACGACCAGAACTGGTTGCGCGCCAACGGATCGACCCCGGTTGTTGGCTCGTCAAGAATCAGCAGATCGGGGTCATGGATCAGGGCACAGCAAAGCCCCAATTTCTGCTTCATGCCACCGGATAATTTCCCCGCCGGGCGCTCAAGAAAGTGATAAAGGCCGGTCGCCTGTGTCAGGTCGTCAATACGTCGCCTACGCTCAGCCGCATCATGACCGAACAGGCGACCAAAAAATTGCAGGTTGTCCTCGACCGACAAGGGCGGGTAAAGGTTTTTGCCCAGGCCTTGCGGCATATAGGCAATCGAAGGGCAGACCAAGTTGCGGTGGCGCACCGCACGCATATCGCCTCCCAGCACTTCCACCTGCCCCAATTGCACCGCACGCGCGCCGGAAATCAACGCCAGCAGGCTGGATTTGCCGACACCATCGGGGCCGATCAACCCCACCATGCGGCCGGTAGGGATTTCGAGATCAATTCCGTCCAGCGCCACTGTCTTGCCGTAGCGCAAACTGACGCCTGCCAGACGAGCGACTGGCCGATCAGCATTGGCTGCGAGCATCATTCAGACACCTTGGCCATTAGCGATTGAGGCCATTCGGCCTGTGCATCGAGCCTGACCCAGGCGACCCCGGGCAAGCCGGTCTTGACCTGCTTCAAATGCCGCTTGAGCAGTTCCGGGTCAATCCGGGCTTTGACGCGGAACATGAGTTTCTGGCGCTCGCTGGCGGTTTCCACCGTCTTCGGGGTGAATTGCGCGACACTGGAAACAAAAGACACTTGAGCCGGAATCACGTAGCCAGGCGCCGCATCGAGCAGGATGTGCACCTCGCTCCCCAATGCCACTTTGCCAGCCACAGTTTCCGGCAGAAAGAAAGTCATGTAGACATCGCTCAAGTCCACCATGTTAAGCACCTTACCCCCGCTACCAAGTACTTCTCCAGGCTGGGCTACACGATATTGCACGCGACCATCGCCTGGTGCCTTGAGCTGACTATCAGTAATGTCGGCGTCGATACGTGTAACCGTCGCGGCAGTAGCCGTCACTGTCGCGCGTGCGCCGTTGATTTGGGATTTGGCTGCAATGATGGCTGACTGCGCGGCCGCGACTTGGGCTTTTGCCGCTATCAATGCAGCTTCGGCGTTGCGCACAGACGCCAGATCGTCGTCGAGTTGCTGGATGGATGCCGCCCCCTCGCGCGACAAGGTTTGCGAACGCCCGAAGCGTCGTTTAGCGTTGTCCAGATTACTCTCGTGCTGAACCACCACGGCTTGCGCTGCGGCCATATCGCTCTCGCGCATTTTGACTTGAGCTTCCGCACTGGCCACAGCCGCTGTTGCTTGCTGTTGCTGGGCTCGCGCCTCGTCGTGCTGGGCATTGAGAACATCAATCTGCATCTGCGCCAGCACTTGTCCAGCTTTCACAAAATCACCCTCACGGGCAGAAATATCAACCACGCGGCCAGAATATTTGGTGGCGACATCAATCTCAGTCGCCTCAATGCGCCCGTTGCCGCTGACGAAACCATCGCCGGGCCCCGTTGGCCGCATTTTGAACCAGATACCCCATGCCAACAGGGCAACGACAATCACCGTCACCGCTAAAAGCAAGTTCTTCTTGATAGAAGTATTCATAGGATTTTCTCGCGTTTTCAATTAATTGATTGGTCGAGACACGGCGGCTGGCGGCTCAATAAACTCCTGACTTCCTCCCCCTAGTGCGGCATACAGGCTGACACGACTCGACAACAGGGCTCGGCGAGTCTGCACCAGTTGTTGCTCGGCGCTGAGCAGATCGCGTTGGGCATCCAGTACTTCAAAATAAGGGGCACTACCATTGTCGTAACGCAATCTGGCGAGATGCTCGCGCTCGGTTTGCGCTGCCAATGTGGCTTGCTGAATTCGCACTTGCTCGGTAAGCCACTCGCGTGCCGACAAGGCATCAGAAACCTCGCGGAAGGCCGTTTGCACAGCTTTCTCGTAATTCACCACCGCTATTTCACTTCGTACTTTGGCTAGATTCAGACTAGCGCGATTTTGTCCTGCGTCGAAAATCGGCAACGAAACACTGGGCAAAAAGCTCCAAGTCCGGCTACCCGAATCGAACAAGCCACTGAGTTCGGCGCTGGCGGTACCGTAGGAGCCGATCAGGGTGATGCGCGGAAAGAATGCGGCGCGTGCGGCACCGATATTGGCATGGGATGCACGCAACTGATGCTCTGCGGCCACAATGTCTGGGCGCTGTAACAGCACTTCCGAAGGCAACCCGACATGCAGGTTATGCGCTACCGATCCGTCGTCGAAATGCGCCGGTAGCAAGGCGAGCGAAGTCCCCACCAACAAGGTCAACGCATGAGCCTGGGCCGCACGATCCTGCTCGAGTTGCGCTGCCAAGGTTTGGGCCTGATGCAGCAGGACCTCCACCTGCACCAGATCCATCCGCGCAATCGCGCCTACTTCATAGCGCCTGCAAAAGATTCGGTACGATTCCTCGCGGCTGGCGATTGTCTGACGAGCCAGCACGCTACGTTCGTCTAGTTCGCGCAGCGTGAGATAAGCATTGGCGACCTGGGCAATCAGACTGAGAGTGGCCGCGCGCCGCGCCTCATCAGTGGCCAGATAGTTTTCCAGCGCCGCATCTTTGAGGTTGCGTACCCGCCCCCAGAAATCGAGTTCCCAGGTGGTGAGGCCCAGTCCTACCTGGTACCGGCTGCCAGTTTGCACCTGTCCGGTTGTATTGAGATCGGCCGGCGTGCGCTCGCGGCTATCATAAGCATTGGCCGAAACGCTTGGAAACTGATTGGCCCGTTGAATGCCATAAGCCGCGCGCGCTTCTCCGACTCGCAGCACCGCAGTGCGCAAGTCGCGGTTGTTCTCCAACGCTTTCTCAATTACAGCCTGGAGATATGGATCAGTAAAATAATTGTGCCAAGCAATTGCAACTGCAATCGTACCATCGGGAGCAGCCGGCTGACGTCCTGTATCAACCGGATACACCACCGCAACCGGCAGCGGCGGGGTTTGGTGATCGGGGGCCAGCGAACAGCCAGCTACCCCAAGAAGGACTACCATCACATACAGAGAAGCTACACAATGCAATCTACCATCCAACCATATTCGGCTACCTGATTCTCTTCGCCCAATAGACGTATTCATTATTTATTGCTCCTTAGATATCTCCGTAAATGGTCACACAACGCACCTCACTCCTTTCATAAGGAAAAACGTGGCAGACTCGCAGCTGCATATCGCTCTGACCTAGGTTGAGTTTCTTAGTGCATACATTGGAGCAGTGAGTCATTAGGCATAGCTGATGCGCTAGCTCCTACGTTCTTGTCAGCTGTGGAAATCGGCTAGACCAGTTCCGCGGCAGTGGCGGGCAGGGCAAACGGGCGAGCAATTCTTGCGTATTGCGGTAGCCAATCCCAATGATTTCCTCGGCGCGGCCAAATTCCTGAAAATGGATGTGGCCGAGCGGCGGCTAGAATATGGCGACATGACAGTAAATCCCTATTTCTGGAAGACATATTGACCCGGCGCATCTCCAAGCACTGGATAATGACTAGCCACAGCCTCAGACTTGCTTAACACGGACGGTTCCGCTGAGCGCGCTTTCAGCCAGTCGCTCCACTCTGGCCACCACGACCCTTCCTTGGCTGGCGTAGCACTCATCCAGTCATCCGGCGCAATATAGGTGTCTCCCCCCAAATTTGTACTGATGCGGTAGTGTCGTTGGGGATGGCCGGGCTCACTGACGATACCGGCGTTGTGACCACCGCTGGTGAGCACAAAGGTCATTTCAGTAGTTGTCATGAAATGCAGCTTATATACGGAGCGCCATGGTGCAACATGGTCGGTTTCAGTCCCAACGCAGAATACCGGAGTGCGAATGTCGCCCAACGAGATTGGCCTACCTCCGACAAGGTAGCGACCCTCGCTCAAGTCGTCATTGAGAAAAAGATGGCGCAGGTATTGTCCATGCATTCGTGCCGGCATGCGGGTTGCATCGGCATTCCAGGCCATCAGGTCAGTCATCGGTGCCCGCTCGCCGAGCAGGTATTCATTCATGATGCGTGACCAAACCAAATCGTTGGAGCGCAGCAACTGGAAGGCACCAACCATCTGGCCCGCGGTAAGGTATCCAGTCTCATTCATTTGGGCCTCAAGTACGCTGACCTGACTCTCATCAATGAAGAGCGCCAATTCTCCCGGCTCCGTGAAGTCAGTCTGGGCTGCGAACAAAGTCATTGAGGCAAGACGATGGTCGCTGTCGCGCACCATCGCAGCATTGCCTATGGCAAGCAATGTGCCACCAAGACAGTAACCAGCACCGTGCACCTTGCGCCCGGGGATGATGGCATTGACTGCATTTAGCGCGGCATGAAAGCCAAGTTCCAGATAATCATCCATGCTCAAGTCTCGGTCTTGAGCATCCGGGTTTTTCCACGAAATGCAGAATACCGTATGACCTTGGTCCACCAAATATTTGATCAGCGAGTTTTGAGGAGAAAGGTCAAGGATGTAGTACTTCATGATCCAAGCCGGCACGATCAGGACAGGTTCTGGGAAAGCCTTCTCCGTTGTCGGCGTATATTGGATTAATTCGATCAGGCGGTTTCTCAGAACCACTTTGCCGGGGGTGATGGCAACATTGCGACCGACTACAAAATCCTCGGTGCCGGCCGGCGGCTGACCAGTGACAAGGCGCTTTAGATCGTCCAAAGCATTAAGGTAGCCGTGCAGCAAATTTAGGCCACCCGCTTCAGTACTATGGTGCAGCAACACCGGATTGGTCAGCAGGCCATTGCTGGGAGAAAAAATATCCAGCAACTGACGGGCGGTGAAAGAAACAATGCGCTCGTGATGGTCCGATACGCCCCAGACCTTGGTGGTCGCGGTTCCCCACCAGTGCTCAGCCAGCAGAAAGGACTGTTGCATGAGGTTGAACGGCCATCGATGCCATTCTTCCGCACGGAAACGATGGTCCGTCGAACGGGGGTCAAAGCAGTCAGAAACCTGCCCGCCACTGGCCGCTAGCGCGGTACAGAATATATGGCCGGAGAGGTATTGCATTTGTTCAAAGGCCAACTCCATCAGTTCCAAGCGCTTGCCCGGGGAAACGGCAAGGTGTCCCGACCAATCTAGAAATGCCAACCACCCGGACAGAAGGGAGAGGGATGAATTAAGTTTGGCTATAGCGGCATGAACATGCTGATCAACTCCCTCAGTCACAGTGGAAACATGGGGGGGCGTTGGGTAAATGCCCGTTTTCATGAATATCTCCAAGGTAAATAAACGGAATTTTTGCCACAGAAAGGCCTGTTCGGGCGAATAGACAGCTCACCAACGGCTTTCTCAGGCCGTATTTGGCTCGAGAAAGCGCGCACCGCTCACTTTTTTATCTTAGCGCCAGTGGTATTTGAAAAACTGGAAATAGCGGTTAAATAGCTATCGGATAGTTGAGTGGCCTGTTTGACGGCAGCCTGGACGAAATCGGCGCTGTAAGGAGAATCCTTGGCTACCTTCTGGGCGATCTCTTGGCTAATCTTCGTCAGCTCTTCACACTGGGATTGAAACAGACGGCCGAGTTCGCTGGCCGCTTTCGTCGAAACGTCGAAAATACCGCGTGAGTAAGCCGCAGCTTTTTCCACTGCAGCCTTCCCCAAAGTGCTTTGCAGCGCTGTTGCTTCCTGGGGGCTTTTGCTGGATAGCAGAGCTTGAGTATTTTCAGTGGAGGCATCAAGTGCTTCACGTGCCGTTTCAAGATTTAGGCTGACCAGATTTTCGGTGGCCTCAAAAACCGCCCTAGTCGCTAAGAGCATGGCATCAATAGCGGCTTTGTTTGCTGCTGAGAAATACTGATTGCTTTGTAAATTAGACATTTTCGGCTCCACTTTGCTTAACAAGGAAGTGCGTCCTTGGGTTAGGTGCATGAGACCTCAAGCAGGACAGTGAGATACTACACAATTAATCCAACACATGTTTGATTATTGTCAATCAAGCCACCCATTTAGCGAGCCTGTCCGTATTTTTGTGTTTGAGGCCTACCATGCCCCCCGAAAGGAACATCCGAGTTGAGCCACCACCTGGGCTACCCGGCAGGCGGCGCCAAACCGGATGCGACTGCCAATCAACGTAACGGCAGCAGCGGCAAGACCGTTCTGACCGATGACGGGCCGCTGCGCATCGACATTCCCCGCGATCGGGCCGGCCTGTTCGAGCCGCAACTGATCGGCAAGCACGAACGTCGTTTCAGCGGGTTCGACGACAAGATCATCGCCATGTACGCCCGCGGGATGAGCGTGCGCGAGATCCAGGGCTTTTTGGTGCAGATGTACAACACCGAGGCGTCGCCGGACTTCATCAGCAGCGTCACCGATGCCGTGATGGAAGAGGTTCTGCAGTGGCAGGGCCGGCCCCTCGAAGCGATGTATCCGGTGGTGTTCTTCGACGCCCTGCGGGTCACGATCCGGGAGGACGCGGTGGTGCGCAACAAGGCGGTGTTCCTGGCCCCGGGGGTCCGCGCCGACGGTAGCCGTGACATTCTGGGCTTGTGGATCGAGAACACCGAAGGGGCCAGGTTCTGGCTCAAGGTCTTCAATGACCTGAAGGTGCGTGGCTGCCACGACATCCTGATTGCCGTCACTGACGGCCTCAAGGGCATGAGCGAGGCGCTGGAGGCTGTGTATCCCCAAAGTACCTTGCAGACCTGCATCGTGCATCTGCTGCGCAACAGCCTGATTTACGCGGGCTACAAGGACCGGCAAGGTCTGGCTCACGCGCTCAAGCCGATCTACCAGGCGGTGAGCGCCGAGGCGGCAGAGGCTGCCCTGGAGGTGTTTGCACAAGGAGAATGGGGACAGCGTTTCCCGACCATCGCGGTGGCCTGGCAGCGGGTGTGGGAGCAGGTGATTCCGTTCTTTGTCTTCCCGCCGGAAGTGCGCCGGGTGATCTACACCACCAACGCCATCGAGAGCGTCAATGCCCGGGTGCGCAAGATCATCAAGACGCGGGGCCACTTCCCGACGGACGAGGCGGCCACCAAGCTGATCTGGCTGGCGCTACGCAACATCACAGCCGAGTGGAAGAGGCCGATGACGTATTGGAAGAGCGCGATGAATCAGTTCGCCATTCTGTACACGGATCGCTTCATTCCGGCGATGGCGCGATGAACCCCTAAAACCGCCTCGAACACAAAATTTCTGACACTCTCCTTTAAGCTAAAATTGTGGCGCTCATACCTTCCTGACGGGTTTTATTAATGCACCAACAACAGGCTCATAGATGACGTCACTTCCTCAGCCTAGAAATCCAGGGCGCCCCAAAGGTGTGGATTCGAACTGTTACACCACCTTGCTGGCGGTGGCGCTTTCATCCTTTGCCTGTCATGGTTACGATGGCGTCAGTTTACGCACCATCGCGAGTTCCGCTGGCTTTAATGTCTCCATGGTTTCCCATTATTTCGGCTCCAAGGCCGGTCTATGGCAAGCTGTGGTGGATACTATGGCACAGGACCATCAAAACATGCTGAGTGAATTTAGGATGCTGAACAATCCCGATCAGCCGATCGCTATCCGCATCACGAGGTTGGTGGACGCATTGTTTGATCGTCTTGCACAGCATCCAGAGTTCATCATGTTTGTGACACGCGAGCTTTCGGATCCCGGAGAACGTCTCAACTATCTTGTCGAAAAGTTGATCCGCCCTGGCACAGAAACTTATAGTCGTTTATGGCGTGAGGCGATGGATGCCAGCTTTATTCAGCAATCCGACCCCGTGCTATTTCATATCAGAATATTTGGGTCGCTTGCCATGTCTCTGGCTTTTCGTCCCATCATCGGGCAACTTGGGGGCAGAGAGATGAGTCTCGAACAACTCAAGGATGAAATTCATAGCATATTGAATCTAACCCAGTCTATTTCGACTCCCACGAGATAACCCATTGGATCCTTCAATCGTCAGTGCGCTTTCAGCTATTCTCGGCTCTCTCGTGGGGGGATTTTCGTCGATCGTTGCAGCGTGGTTTACCCAAAAAGGGCAAAGCCAGCGCGAGTTGATCGGCGCCCAAATTCAAAGGCGCGAAGTTTTATACGCAGAATTCATTACCGAATGCTCAAAGCTGGCAGTTGACGCCCTCGGTCGAACGCTTGAAAGCCCGGTCACGCTGATACATATCTATGCGCTCCTGAATCGCATTAGGCTGATTGCATCGGATGAAGTGGTCACCGCAGCGCAAAGTGCGATGGATGGCATTCTTGAACAGTATTTCCAGCCCAATATGTCGCTTACTGAACTACAAGAGATTGCTACCTCACATGGTAATGACCCCCTTCAGGCGTTTAGCGTAGCTTGCCGGCAGGAACTCCATCAAATACAGCGTGGCTACCTGCGCAGATAGTTAGTCGTCCCTGAACAATCCGCCCGCCCCTTTCCGCCTGCGGCCTGAGCACAGGCCTCCCGCAGCTACGCATTCCGCATTGATTTCTTTGCTGAAGCTCAGTTGGCAGATCTCAACAAAACAAAGAGTTGCGAAGTTGAGGTGGCTACAGGAAAGTCAGAAAGTGATGTCATCCGCGTAGCTGCGGGAGCCCTGGGCCGATCAGCAGCACGGCAAGCAGCAGGCCGCCGCACCATGTTTCTAGCCATTTCATCGGGATCACCTTCTTCATTACAGCCATACCAAGCCCATCACCGGCCGCCAGCCACCTGCGCGAGCGGGGGGCTTCGCCCCCCCAATGCCGTTAAGTTAAGCCCTCCATCCTGGGCCGTAACGGGGGAAGACTGATGCGTAATCCTTTGATGGCAAGTGAATAATAATGGATGAAACTCCGCAACATCCATGCCCAGATTCTCGCCGAACTGGCCCAGCTTTGCCGCTCGGGGCTCATCGTCGGCCCCTGCGGCACCGGGAAGAGCCACCTGGCGCAGGCCCTCGGACACTGCGCGCGCGCCAGGGGCAGGACGTGGTCTTTGCTTCCTGCGCGCAGTTGCTCGCCAGCCTCAACGCGGCACGCGCCATCGGCAACTATGAGAGAAAGCTCCAGCAACTGGCCCGGGTGCCGGTGCTGATCATTGACGACTTTGGGTTGAAACCCCTGCGGGCACCGGCCGACGAGGATCTGCACGATCTGATCGCCGAGCGCTACGAGCAGGCCGCCACCATCGTCACCAGCAACCTCGACTTCACCGAGTGGGACCAGGCCTTCCCGGGCAACCGGCTGCTCGCCTCGGCCACCGTCGATCGGCTGCGCCACAACGCCTATTGCCTGACCCTCGACGGGGCGTCCTACCGGGCGCCGCGGCAGGGTCCGAACAAGGCCAAAACAGCCCTTGCCAGCACCCCGAAAAACAACCAACCTTGAACCCCCGAAGACGTTCGTCAGAGCCTATTCAAACTGGCTCCTATATGCCGATCAGAGGTGGCTCTATTGTGCCGGTCAGTGACACACATCGGCGAAGAGTACGCCCGTCGCCCGTTATAGGCATTGCCTTGTACACAACTCCTCGAGCCCTCGTAGACTGCTGTTCTGAGTGATTTTTCGGACAAGCGATGATGTGGGCGGAAGAGGAGTTTGGCGGCGCGGACCTGGGCGATAAACGCTTGAACCAGCGATTGGTGCTGCTGGCTGATCGGCTCGGGGAGCAGCCTTCGGCAAGTATCCCCGAGGCCTGCCGAGGTTCGGCGGAAATGCATGCAGCCTATCGCTTCCTGGGCCGCGAGACGCTCGACTGGCGCGAACTGATGCAGCCGCACTGGGACGCGAGCGCCCGGCGCATGCAGACGCATCCGGTGGTGCTGTGCATCCAGGACACGACCGAACTGGACTTCGAGGGTAAGACGACGCGGGGGCTGGGTCCCTTGAGTTACGAGGCCCAGCGTGGGATGTACGTGCATCCGACCTACGCAGTGACGCCCGCTCGGGAGCCCCTCGGGGTGATCGACGCATGGATGTGGGCGCGGGCGTTCAAGCAGGGCGAGGCGCCGCGGGAGGGAATTGCCGAGAGCCTGCGCTGGCTCGAAGGCTACGCGCGGGTGGCCGAGCAGGCGCAGACCCTGCCCGAGACGCGCCTGGTGTATGTGGCGGACCGGGAAGCGGACATCGTGGCGCTGATGCGCCGCGCGCACGAGCTGGGCACGCCGGCCGACTGGTTGATCCGCTCGCAACATGACCGCTCGCTGGGCAAGGGCGCCCCGAAGCTGAGCGCAGCGCTGGCCGCGGCACCCGTGCTCGGCGAAGTCCAGTTCCAGATGGCCTCGCGCCAGGGCCAGGCGGCGCGCACGGTGCGCCAGGAAATCCGCGTGCTGCGTCAAGCCCTGCCCGATGGCGAGGGGGGCACGGTGGCCGTGAGCGTAGTGCTGGCCAGTGAAGTCGATGCGCCGAGTGGCGTCAAGCCCGTGCAGTGGCGGCTCTTGAGCAATCGCGAGGCGGCTACGCTGGAGGAGGCGATTCTGCTGATCGATTGGTATCGGGCAAGGTGGGAAGTGGAACTTCTCTTCCACACCTTGAAAAACAGCTGCCGCGTTGAAGCGCTGCAACTCGACGCTTACCCGAAACTGGAGCGTGCCATTGCGCTGTATCTGGTCGTGGCCTGGCGGATCGGCCACCTGATGCGCTTGGGGCGCACCCATCCGGAAGTGGACGCCGGCATCGCGTTCGCGCCCGACGAAATCCGCGTCGCTTACGCGCTGCACGGCAAACGGCCGCCGCCCAAACCCAAGGTCAATCAGGTCCTGCGCCTGATCGCGATGCTGGGCGGTTTCATCGGACGCAAGGGTGATGGCGAGCCGGGCGTAAAGAGCATCTGGCTCGGACTGCAGAAGGTTCGCACGGTGATTCAAGCACTGCCTTTCATCGACGCCGGGAATGCTGAATGAGTTGTGTAGAACGCAATGCGTTATAGGGCTACCGGCACCAGCAGTTCGCTCCAGTTCGTCGCCCAGACCGGCGACAAACGTTCCGTGCGGGCGTTATAAATGGATCGCGTAACATCCTACGTGGGCCACTGAACTCGCTACACCTCGAAGTTCAAGATATCGGCGAGATTGAAAGCATTGGCGCAACAAAATCGACATAATGTGGCTCTTGACATACAAGCTACAGAAAATTGAAAATGGTAGCTGGCACCAGTTGTTGCGAGTCTTGTAGGCTTGAAAGTTAGTTACAAAGCTGTGGGCCAATCCACAGATATGAATTTAAGCCGGCTCTCGGGCTGGCTTTATCCAAGACATGATTTGTTGTGATTATGTGTTCCGACGTTATTCGCACGGTACTCTTATCACATAGCCAAAACAAATTACCCAAGATTGCTCGTCACGTGGTTTTTATTACTCGATATTTTACTTCCAGAAATATCGACGACCCACTGATTACCAAACCAAAACATTGAGTCTCACAGCCCGCAGCCCCTTGCGAGCTTAATCAACGCCAAAGATCCGTCTTACGGCGAAATCTCAAACATGCGTACCTCACTCTCGTCTTGGCGTGACCACGCCTAGACAGGGCCTTGTTACGTCTATATCTAATTAGTAGTCCTCACAGATTGGTGCGCGTTTGCGCGTACCAAAAACTTACCGGAGATGAATCATCACTACCGGCCAAATAAAACCCCTTTGTTGGCCGGGCTCCGCTATTTAATAGTGGCAAAGCGCCGACACGTCAAAACCGTGAGGCAAAAATGCCAACCTATACCGCCATAGTCATTTCAGCAAAAAGACCTGAAGTGGCCATTTCCCATTTTTCTAGAATACTCAAAACGGTGCTGGCGGCCAGCTACCCGCGTTGCCAGATTGCCAGAACAATCAACATCACGACATCCGCGGAAGGAAATAATGCCGAGATTGCATTATTTTATCCAGACAATACAGAATCGATCACCCAATCCCTTAAACATGTCGCGGAAAATGCGATCTGTGAATTGCACCTCGCATGTCGTGATCTTGCCATCCCCAGTCGGATTATCAGAGATCCGCACTATGTACTACTGCCTCGCAAGGGCTATTGCGGTCGTCTCATTCGCAGTGAACTCAATCAACTGCAAAACGTAACTAATGAGCCCACTTGGGTCGAGCTGACCGTGGATACAGGCTGCGCAGTCCGCATGCAAATTGGGACGAACCAAGGCCGGGAAGGTGCCATACGGGAGGTAGCTTGCATCTCAATCTGTCGCAAGACGGAGGCGCCGAGCGGCATCGCCTATCGCATAGCAACAGTACGCGGCAACCGAACCGTGTTGATGCCTTGCAATTACACCCGCGTTCGACTAGAGCCTGGAATGTGGATCACAACCTCCCGCATCATTGGCAAAGTCACCAGTGCAATTGTAGAAATACAAAAGTGCCAAGGCACTCTCTTTGATTACCTGCCACTTTCCAAATAGTTACTATCTGAATAGAGTATTACTCCTCTGCGCGGTCAGCGAGACAGACACTGCAGAGGAATAACACCAACTCCATCCAAGCGGAATCATAACCTCCATCCACGGATCGAACGTAAACCCCATACCATTCCACACAATTCATAACGCATGAATCGAGCGCATCTGCTCAACCCCTCTGACGAAGCTACTGAGCCTTGTGTAGCCCTGCCAGAGGGTTTTGACACCGGGCTCACCGTCGCCTTTGCGGGCCAGGAAGCCGCCCAGCATGGCGATGCGGCGGATCACTTCGCGCAGGGTAGGCATTTTTCTGGGGGGTGGTTTTTCGGCCAGCAGCCAGGCGGCCTGCCATTCGGTCTG
>ERZ795056.2628-NODE-2628-length-19803-cov-7.075096_pt1 | contig 19803 bp, 11 predicted proteins | sample MGYA00375140_ERZ795056 | MGnify/ENA primary metagenome ERZ795056 (study PRJEB30185, sample SAMN05720227) | activated sludge metagenome | isolation source: Anaerobic digester | place: USA | collected 2015-03-09 ... | reverse complement strand
CCCCAAGCAGAAGCGCCATGGTTCTTGCCCGCGAACTTTTGGAAACCTGCAAAGGCAACCTGCAGCAAATGGCGAGGATGAGTATTGCTGACTTTCAGAAAATACCGGGTATAGGACCTGCCAAGGCAGTTACCATCCGTGCCGCCCTCGAATTGGGCATCCGTAAAGAGGCTGACAGGCTCGCTTTCCGAAAAACCATTTTCCGTAATTCACAAAATATTGCCGATTACCTGCAACCGCTTTTACAGGATGCCCCTACCGAAATGTTTGTAGCTGTATTTGTAAACAAGGGCAACAGGGTAATAGATTTCACAAGGTTCAGCGACGGGGGCATTACAGGTACCATTGTAGATGTAAGAACTATTGCACGCAGGGCCCTTGAACTTGGCGCTACAGGGGTAGTGGTTTCGCACAATCATCCCTCGGGCAACCTGAGCCCAAGTGATGCCGACAAAAAACTAACCCAAAAACTAATGCAGGGGCTTAAAGTGCTCGACATTAACCTGATAGACCACATTATTGTAAGCGACGAAGGTTATTACAGCCTGAACGACAGCGGCGATATGTGACTACTAAGCCTGTGCAGCGGGCCCTCCAAAATTCATGGGAATTTCTACCTGTTCGAGGTCCTGAATATCTCCATTGGTATCTTCAAAACGGCTGATATTCTCAATAAGGGCCTTCATAAAACGCTTGGTATGCTGAGGAGTCATAATAATGCGGCTTTTTACTTTGCTTTTGGGTGTACCGGGCATTACATTCACAAAGTCAATCACAAATTCGGCATGGCTGTGGGTAATAATTGCTAGATTAGCGTACTGACCTTCGGCTACCTCTTCCGAAATCTCTATATTCAACTGGTTCTGCGGTTGTTCGTTCATTTCAAAATATTTTGGCAAATATCGGATTTTTAACAGGTTGACAGTCTGAAAGTAGCAGGAACAGGATATCCACCCAACATTCAATTTTCATGAAGTTTTCCAAATTTCCATCCCATTTCAATACTGCAAGGTATTTTTGGTCGGAAAAGTTTCAAATTTTTTACGCATTGCCATAATGAAAAAACCTTCCGCTGTAATAATTACCGATGGACTGCTGCATACCTCAGATGCCAAAACCGCCCATGGTCTGATAAGGGGTACTGAACGTTTCACTATAACCGGGGTAATTGACAGCCTGCATGCCGGCCGCGATGCCGGTGAAGTACTGGATGGCCAATTTCGGGGTATTCCGGTATTTCCTGATGTGGAAACGGCTATCGCGTCCCTTACAGGCTTAAAATGTGCTATCATTGGGGTTGCTACCGTAGGCGGGGTACTGCCTGCTCATTTTTTACCCATGCTCAGCACCTGCCTGCAACAGGGCATTTCGCTGGTAAACGGGCTGCATGATGCATTGGCCGACCACCCCGAACTGGTGGAACTTGCCATAAAAAACAAAGCCACCCTAACTGACATCCGAAAACCAAAGGCACGCAAGGACCTGCATTTCTGGACCGGCGGGATCTTTTCTGTAACTGCTCCTGTAATTGCCGTGCTGGGTACCGATTGCGCTTTGGGAAAACGCACCACCTGCCGCATGGTGATGTCGGCTTTACAAAAAGCAGGTATCAATGGCCAAATGATTTACACAGGCCAAACAGGATGGATGCAGGGCATTCAGCATGGTTTTATTTTCGACTCTACCCTTAACGATTTTATTTCGGGTGAGTTGGAACATGCCCTGGTAAGCTGCTGGAAAGAAACCGGAGCGGAAGTGTTGCTGGTGGAAGGTCAGGCCGCGCTTCGCAACCCGAGTGGCCCATGCGGTTCGGAAATGCTGATTTCGGGAAATGCACGACAGGTAATACTGGTGCATGCCCCGAAACGAAAATACTTTGATCATGTTGAAGCCTGGGGAACAATTCCTCCTTTGGCAACCGAAATCGCTTTGATCCGACAATATGGGGCTGAAATACTGGCTGTTGCTCTTAATACTGAAGACTGTACAACCGAAGAATCCCTGCAATTTCAAAGGCAGCTTTCCGATGAATTAAATCTGCCGGTTATGCTTCCTCTTGAACAGGGAGTGGAAATGATCGTTCCTCTTATTCAAAATCTTTTGCAAAAGCCCCGACCATGATTATTACCGAAGCAAAAGCCTGGCTGGAAAGACTTCCGCTGAAAAAGCCCTACACCATTTCGTACGATACTTTTTTTGACACCCGTATCGTGATGCTGCAAATCACGCTGGCTGATGGCACCATTGGCATTGGTTCGGCCAACCCATTTGAAGAGGTGGTGGGCGAAACCCCGGAACAAACCCTTGTACTTTTACAAAATGAATGGTGCAACAGGCTGGCTGGCCTGGATATTAACCACTTTGAAAGCTTTATTGATCAGGTTGGTCCTTCACTTTCGCACAACCCGGGAACGCTAGCCGCTATTGATATTGCCTTGCACGATGCATGGGCCCGCCTGCAGGGGAAACCATTGTCAGCGTTGCTTGGGCAGGTAATGGATGGGCTGCCTACCTCCATTACAATCGGCATTAAACCCCCTTGCGAAGCGCTGGCAGAGGCTATGGAATATGTGGCACAAGGGTTTACAATCTTCAAAATAAAAACCGGCTCAGATGTACAGGCAGACATTGAAACAGTTTTAAGTATCCGGGAGGCAGTTGGCAAAAAGGTACAATTGCGGGTTGACGCCAATGCAGGTTATGATATTGCCGCATTAATGAAATTTTACACTGAAACAAAAGATGCTGTGGTTGAATTGATTGAACAACCCTTGCCTGCCGGAGAGGAAAAAGCCCTGCGAACCCTGCCGGAAGCTTTGCGCCGGATGCTTATAGCCGATGAATCATTAACCGGATTGGAAGCCGCACAGCAATTATGCGTAACTCCCCTGCCTTTTGGTGTTTTTAATATAAAGCTGATGAAATGTGGCGGAATAAAGGCCGCAGGAAAAATAGCCTTACTGGCAAAGGATCATGGTATTCCAATCTTTTGGGGTTGCAATGACGAAAGCCGTGCAAGTATTGCTGCCGCCCTGCATACGGCTTACAGCTGCGCGGCTACCCGTTACCTTGATCTTGACGGCTACTTTGACCTGGAAAGGGATGTGGTAATAGGGGGATTCAGGGTTGAAGAGGGGAAAATGCTTCTTTCAGAACAACCCGGTTTAGGCATTGAAAAATTTTGATATCCTATTCAATTTCCCTAATCTTACAGCCAAAATTCTTGTAATACCTATTTTCAATATTTTCCAAAACCAAAAACCATGTTTGGCATCAACCATATCAAATTCGACTCGATGACCTACGTACTGCATTTCAGCAACGGAAAAATAGTTCGTGAGGGTCGCGGGCTTTCTTTTTTTTACTTTGCCCCAAACAGTTCCATTGTAGCCATTCCCATGGGCAGCAACGATCTGCCGTTTATTTTCAGCGAATCTACTAACGATTACCAAACGGTAACTATTCAGGGTCAAATCAGCTATAAAATCAATAACCCCAAAATACTGGCCGATGTACTCGACTTTACTGTAACTGACAATGGCCACTACAAAAAAAATGATATTGAAAAACTGAATCAGCGCATTATTAATGAAGCGCAAACTGCAACCTCCTCCTTTATTCACGAAATCAAATTAAAAGATGCCATCCGGTCAGCCAAATCCATTGAGGAAAAAATAGTGGAGGGTCTGCGGTTTTCGCAGGCCATTAGTATTCTGGGTATCGAAATACTTGGCGCCAATATACTTGCAGTTCAGGCTACCCCCGAAATGGCAAGGGCACTGGAAACTGAAACAAGGGAAAAACTGCAGCAGGAAGCTGATCAGGCCATTTATGAGCGCAGAAATTTTGCGGTAGAACAGGAAAGAAGAATAAAGGAAACAGAGCTGAATACCGAAATTGCCGTTGAGGAAAAGCAGAAACAGATTGCCGAAAAGAAAATGGAATCGGAGGTGCAAAAAGCAGACAATGAACGCAAATTGCGTGAAATGAAACTTAATGCCGATATTTCGGTAGAAAACCAACGGAAACTGTTGATTGAACAAAAAACCGCCAATGATATTAAGGAGGCTGAAACACAGGGATTTGTAACCGAAACTACCCTTAAACCCTATAAGGAAATGGACTGGAAAATACTAACCGCACTCAATAACAATACCGACCCACGGTTCAATATTTCTCTTGCCTTCAGGGAACTTGCCGAAAACGCGGATAAAATCGGCAATTTGAATATCAGTCCCGATTTGCTTGATTCTTTACTGCAGAAACCCCGCGAAAGTAAAAATGAGCATTGAATACGCCATTGTGGTAAAAAACAAAACAAGGCTTGAATCTTTGATTGAACGTTTCAATACAAAGGCGCAGGCAAGGTTTTATATTGAAAGTCTCGGCGGAAATTTTAATGATTACGAAACGGAACACGAAACCTTTCAGGAGGCATTGAATACCCTGCAATCGGGGTTAGCCAAAATTATCAAAAACAAAACCGTGGAAAGGGTCTACCTGCCCTCTTTTTTATTCTCAGACCGCAACCTGATTGTGGTAATTGGTCAGGATGGATTGGTGGCCAATACGGCAAAATATGCCAAAGGCTGCCCCATTGTGGCCGTAAACCCAGACAAAGAGCGTTACGATGGCGTATTGCTTCCCTTCGATACACAGGATTTTATAGGTGGAGTTGAACAGGTTTTATCAGGAAAGTATGCCTCAAATACCATGCGGTTTGCCGAAGCCAAACTGAATGACGGGCAACGGCTGCTCGCGTTCAATGATTTGTTTATCGGGGTTACATCGCATGTATCGGCCCGATACAAAATTTCGTTTAACCATGAAACCGAAGAACATTCATCAAGCGGGTTAATTGTATCTACACCTGCAGGTTCCACAGGCTGGCTGAGTTCCATTTTCAACATGGCCTATAGCGTGGCCGGTATGTTTGAAAAAGGCCTTGTTGCAAAAAGGCCAAAACTCAACCAAAATGAATTGCTTTTTGCTGTAAGGGAGCCGTTTAAAAGTATCCGTACCCAAACGGGCATTTCAGCAGGTATTATCAAAAATCAAAACCGCCTTGTTATCGAATCATTGATGCCTGCCAACGGGGTTATTTTCAGTGATGGAATTGAAACCGACTTTCTTAGGTTCAACAGTGGTTCCATTGCCTCCATTGGCCTTGCACCTGAAAACGCAACGTTGGTAACCAAGAGATCAAATTAACAGCCTGATCAAATAAATCTCCTTTAGCTCGTTCAAAGATTCAAATCAAATTCTGCCTGTATATCTTTACCTTTAGGGATGAAATTAATGGAATAACCATTCCCCTGAAAAGTCATGAGCGGCATCTTTTTTTTAAACAAGGGATGAAAATTAAAGGGGGCTGGCCTTATATATACATGTACCGGTTTTTATTGATATTCCTTTCAGGATTTATTACAGCCGCTGCAGCCTTTGCCCAGGGTTTCAGCCCAAATGATTCGCTTTTATTTGCCGCTGTAAAAGGAAACGATCTCCCGCTTACCGAATCGCTCCTCAAAAAAGGGGGAAATGTAAACCTGCAGAATGGTGAAGGCCTTTCGCTGATGCACTGGGCTGCCAAAGAAAACTTTGCCGACATGCTAACCCTTTTGATTCGAAAGGATGCCAATATGGATATCATTTCGCATTACGGCAACACCCCGCTCGAACTTGCGGTTTACACAGGTTCCGACCTGTGCGCCTACCTGCTTATTAATTCCGGCGCCAATATTAACTCGCATGGGTCAAAAGACGGAGGCACACCCATTCAATACGCCGTTATCAAAAAACAGCCGGCATTGTTTATGCACCTGTTGCGCAAAGGAGCAGATCTTGCTATCCAAAATAAGGCAGGATATACTGTCATTCATCAGATTGCTGACAACGAAGCTTTTCCGGAGGCCTTGCAAACTGAGCTCAATTCGCCTTATAACCGTTCCAAATACGACAACATTTACGGAACTGACTTCACTGATCCAACTGCCATTCTGGATACCCTCGTAAGCCGCGGGGCAGCTATTTTTAAACGAGATACCCTTGGGTACAAGGCACTGCACCTTGCCTGTAAAAAAAACAACATCCTTGTTATTGATTACCTCCTGAAAAATAAGGACAACCTGAATGATCAGGAAAATAGTAGAAAAGAAACCCCGCTAATTTGCGCCATTCGAAACAAGCATGAAGAACTTGCCTTAAAATTGATCAGAAAAGGGGCTGATATCCTCCTTTGCGAAAACGATAAATGGACGGCCTTGCATTATGCAGCAAGAGACGGTTTTAGAAAAGCAACACTTGAAATCCTGAAAAGGAAGCCGGATATAAATGCACAAATGAATATAGGTTGGACCGCCCTCCACCTTGCTGCCTGGAATAAGCAAACAGAGGTAGCGAACCTGCTGCTGCTTTATGGAGCTACCGACACACTGCAAAATAAAGACGGGCAAAAACCATCCGACCTTGCCAGAATAAAAGGTTTGGAAGAACTGGCTTTTCAAATTGAGAAAAAACAGGTGAACCTTGTAGAACTCTACTTTGCCGGTGTTGACTCATTGGTTATTGAAAAATTAAAGTCAGATACCAACCCTGATCTGAGCATAACAGATGCCAGGAAGCGAACGCTGCTGCATGCAGCCGCTACCCATTTTAATGGTCCTTTTATAAAATTCCTGTTGCAAAATGGGGCAAATGCCAATGCACAGGATGCAGAAGGAAAAACACCTTTAATGGATGCTTTGGAGAATACAAACTATAAGTTGTATGTAACGAACCTGCACCTGCTGATACAAAAAACCAATTTAAATTTGGCAGATAAGGATGGCAATACAGTGCTGCACATTGCAGCAGGCAAAGAAGACCCAGAACTTTTGAAACTTTTCCTGAAAAATGGTGCCAATCCCAACCAACCCAATAAAAATAACCTTACACCTTTTGAAGAAGCTTGTGGGCAAAGTAAAGAACCGGATTTCCTGAAGATTTTCGTGGAAGCAGGTGCAAACGTAAACCCAAAGCGGGATGATCATTTTTCGCCCCTGATGCTGGCACTTGAGCATAAGTATTATTCATCCTCGGTTTACCTGCTAAACAAAGGTGCCAACATTAATTTTAAGACCCACAACCAATTAACACCCCTGCACATAATTGCTGCAAAAGGTTTTGGAAAAATTCTTCCGGTTATATTGAAAAAAGGGGCAATCATCAATACACAAACAACAGATTCGCTTTTTAGTCCGCTTTATTTTGCTGCAGAAAACGGTAACCTGGCAATGGTAAAAATACTTACCTGGTATGGCGCCAACCTGAAAGCCAAAACCATAGAGGGACTAACCGCACTTGATATTGCCACCCGTGAGGGCCATGAAGATGTCAGGCAATACCTGTCCAATCCATCCTTTGACGCTATGGAAATGATGGCTTATAGAGAAGAAGACCAACTTTCAACATTGATAAATGAAGACAGGATAACCGACATTTACAAAAAGAATACAAAAGGCGAAAGCCTGCTGCACCTTGCGGTATTGGCCAATTCCAAAAACCTGGCCGAAGCCTTTTTGTCAAAAGGTGGCAACATAAACGAACAAGACCTTTCAGGAAATACGCCCCTGTTGTTTGCCCTAAAAACCTGCAACACCAGTTTTGCTCCCTGGCTCATAAAAAAAGGGGCCAATCCGAAACAGCCCGATCAGCGTGGGGAAACACCTTATGGAGTTAGTGTGCGCAGAAACTACCGTGATTTAGCGCTGCAATTACAAAAGATAAAAGCCGATACCCTGATTGAAATCAAAAAAATTCCTGCACTTATTTTCCCAAATGTAACTGCAGGTGAAATTTTCGTGGCGCGATATTCACCAGATGGAAAAACCATGCTTTCTGCAGGAAAAAATAACCTGATACTTTGGGACACTAAAACAGCCCAAAGGATCAGGGAATTTGAAAATGTATCAAAATCCATTTCGGATTTGGCATTTTCGCCAGATGGTAAACTTGCGGTCACTGTCGAGGGCAAAAGAACAACTATAAATTCGAGGGAGATTGATCAGGATTGGAAACATATCGTTTTGTGGGATCTTCAAACCTGTACATTCCTTAAAACAATTGAATTAAATGATGGACATTTTATCCGCTCAGTAGTATTTTCGGAAGATGGTAAAAAATTGTTGATTGCAAACTGGTTGGGAGGCATTCAGCTGTATGAATTATCCAGCGGAAGGATGTTGGCTCAAATGGGCCACCGGGAAAAAGATTACACAGGTGCTGAATGGCTTCCGGCAAATAGAGGAATTATTGCAGCAAGGGATGATCGCTTAGAATGGTGGATACCGGAAACCACAGAACTCAAAAAAATCAAACAATTTTCTGAAAAAATAAATAAAGTTAAAATAAGCAGGGATGGAAAGTTTGTTGTACTTGGTTACGAAAAGGGCATGCTGCTTTTTGATTTGGAAACATGGAAAACAGTCAGGGAATTCGACTGCAATAATGAACCTGTTTATGATGTGGCTATATCGCCCGATACCCGTTATATAGCGGCAAACATCAATTTCTTCGTACATAATTACGTCAGGGTTTTTAAAAGAGATTCTATACAACCAATAAACGAATACATAAATCATAAAAACCAGGTTACCTCCCTTTGCTTTTCGCCTGATGGCAACACCTTACTGGGAAGCGATGCCAAGGATCAAATACTGGAATGGACTGTAAAGAATAAGATTGAAAACTTTATTTCCGGAGAAAATTCGAAAAAACTGGCTCTTTCTGCCGATCAGCAATTTTTATTTACCGGAGAAAGCAATCGGCCACTATGCAAACGTTCTGCAAAAGACCTATCCCTGGTTGAAACTTTCGATACAATAAAAACATCATTATTAAGAATGACCCTGAATGAAGCATCCAGCCGTTGCTATATGGTATCAGCATTGGGTTATGTTCTTGAATATAATCTTTTAAAAAAGAAATTTAATGGCCGCATCAATATAAAGGATTTTGAAGCAATACAAATTTTCCCGATTGATGACAGCATACTAATATTGGTATCAAGAAAAGCAGAAATTATATACTGGAACCTTAAACAGGGAAATATAACCAAAAGATGGGGTAAAGATGATAGTGCAACCATCATTCATGCAAAATTATCCCCTGATAAAAAAAGGATTGCCATGGGGGGCAACCGGCTAAAAATGGCCTATCTCGATTCTTCTTTTACCACCAACTTTGAAAACGTAAATTATTCCGGACTTGAGTATATCTCTGCAATTTCATTTCTGGAAGACAACCGTTCTATCCTGATTAGTAAAATGGGAGTCAGGGATTCTTTAATGATATTTTCACTGGCGGACAATAAAACATTCCGATTAATAAATAATGAAATATCCCATATATATCATCAAAAGACCGCTGACGGAAACTATGTAGTTTCAATTGGCCTGAAGTATAGCGGAAATCACAGCTTTTCATTCATTGAAATATCAACAGGAGAAATTGTGTACAAAACCACTACGTCTGATGATTTTGGCCTTGAAATGGTACTGACAAACGATGGAAACATGTTTATAAGCACCAATAAAGGCATTTATAAAAAGGTTCCTGACTTTGAGCAGGTTTCACGCATTTTCAACCTTTCTCCATCCAATTTAAGTATTACCGGCATATCTCCCGATGCAGCATTTGTTACAGCAAAGCAAGATTCCAACCACTATACCATAAACCTCCGATCGTTTGAAAAAGAAAAAATTATCCTGCATAAAAATTCAAATTTAAAAAAAATTAATGCTATTTCGGCCAGCCGGAATGTAGAAATTTATACAGAGCAGGAAGGTATTCAGTATTGGAATTTTAAAGAAGCAAAAATTTCAGGAAAGATTGCAGGAACTAAATATCCGTTAAGCACTTCTGTAGTATCATCAGATGGCAGGTTGGTAATAACAGGTGATTTTTCAGCAACCGTTCGAATTAAAACCCTTGCAAACGATTCACTTATCCAGCTCATTACCATGGATCAGATTCCCGTATCTCTTGCACTTTCAAAAGACAATAAAATACTATTTACGGCTTCAACAAATTACCGGGAACTAATTTATGAGAAAACAAAAAAAATCAATAACCGGTTAACCGCGTGGTCAGTTGAAACTGGAAAATTGCTAAAGCAACTTGACACCTTTCTTACACCATTCCCTGCTATTATTTTATTACCCGAAACCAACCGGTTAATCAGTTATGAACAAAATGAGGGTAGCAATATTTCTATTCTGAAAATTTATCACCTTTTAAAAGACAGGATAACGACAATCATGCGGACGGATGGTGGTGTAAACAGCATTGCTGCATCGCATAATGAAAAAAATATCCTGATCAATCTGTCAAGCGGCAAAGTTGTTTGGTACGATCTGGATTCGCTGAAGGAAACCATTGTTGATGCCCACGAGGCCCCGGTAGTTGCGTCAGCTTTTTCGCCCGACGATCGCTTTTTTTATACGGTTGCAAAAGACAACACCGTAAAAATATGGGATGCCTCAACTGCCAAACAGGTTTCCACGATTTACCTGGCAAGCGATACCACCCGAATGGTGATTGGCCCCGATAATTATTATGCCTGTTCAAAAGAAATCATCAAAGATTTTGGATGGCAGGCAGATAACCGCAGGTTTGAATTCGATCAGTTTGACCTTGTCTACAACCGGCCCGATCTTGCTTACCGAAGCCTTCTCCTTTCCGATACAAGCCAACTGCCTGTTTATTATAAAGCATGGAAAAAACGGCTTGAAAAAATGAATTTCAGCGAAGAAATGCTTTCAGGTGAATTTCACGTGCCCGAAATTAATATAATCAACCGCGACAAATTGCCCTTTAAAACCAGGGTGGGTAATGTTTCGCTGCAAATTTCGGCCGGAGATAAAAAATACAAGGTCAACCGTATGAATGCATGGGTTAACGGGGTTCCCTTATTTGGTACAAGGGGGTTAACCATTCAAACAGAACCTGCCACATATTTAAAACAAAGCATTGCCCTCCATCTTTCACAGGGAAAGAACAAAATAGAGGTTTCTGTGATAAACGAAAAAGGTACCGAAAGCCTGAAAGAAACCGTGATGGTGCAATATAATCCACCCGAAAAACGCAAGCCGGATTTATTCCTTGTTACCATTGGCGCCTCCGAATATCAGGACAGCAGCATGAACCTTGTATATGCTGCCAAAGATGCAAAAGATATCAGTAAACAGTTCAGCCAACCGACAGGGCTTTATAACAGGGTACATTCCTTTTCACTGCTTAACCGCGAGGTAACCAAAGTAAACCTCTTCAAATTAAAAGACAGCCTGTTCCACTCCCACCCCGACGATGTGGTAATTATTTTTTATGCCGGTCATGGCCTGCCCGATAACAACCTCGACTATTTTCTGGCCTCATGGAATACTGACTTTGCCGATCCGGCCGCAAACGGCATTCCCTACGAAATGCTGGAAAACCTTGTGGACAGCATACCGGCCCGCAACAAACTAATACTGCTCGATGCCTGCTTTTCGGGCGAGGTGGATAAAACTGCCGAAAAAATGGAAGATTCAGAGCAAAACAAAGATGGGAAAGTGAATTTCAGGGTGGCAGGCAGCACCCGTGGCATTAATGTTATGCAACCCCAACGGCAAAAGGAAGCATTTGAAATGATGAAATTGCAGTTTGCCGACCTCCGGCGAAGTACCGGCGCATTGGTGATTTCTTCGGCAGGCAGCGGCGAATTTGCCTTTGAGGGAGATTCATGGAAAAACGGCGTATTCACTTACAGCCTCCTTGATGGCCTTATTTCCGGCAAGGCCGATGTATTTCCTGCCAATACCGGCATTACCGCCAATGAACTGAGCGCCTACCTGATGCAACGGGTAAATGGACTTACACAGGGCAGGCAAACTCCCACCAACAGGAGGGAAAAGGTGGAATTTGATTTCAGGATCTGGTAATGGCCCGGTTAACTACCAACTGCACCATGATTAATGGAACCTTTCAACCTTCCATTGGTTTTTCCCACCGTTTATATTGATGGCTATTTGATAATATGTTAGCCTGATACCCTTAAATATACCGTACTTTTGTTGACCGCTTTTTTAGCAGGTTTATGCTATAAAAATAGATACCATCTATGTCAATATTATTTAAATAGATAAAACTTATCAGCATTTCGCCGGTAATTTCGCGGCACAACTAAGATTAACTTAAAATCAATTGCAATATGGATACAGTTACAAATCAGGCTGCCCCCGGTAGTTCTGCCAGTTACAATGTAAATGGAGAAAGCAAATGCCCGTTTCACGGTGGTATGCTCAAAAAAAGTGCAGGTGGCGGTCCGGGAAACCGCGAATGGTGGCCCAACCTTTTAAAATTAAACATCCTTCGTCAGCACTCATCGCTGTCAAACCCAATGGGTGAATCCTTCAACTATGCTGAAGAGTTCAAGACACTGGATCTGGATGTGCTTAAGAAAGAGATATTCGAACTGATGACCACTTCTCAGGATTGGTGGCCCGCAGATTATGGTCATTACGGACCATTTTTTATCCGGATGGCCTGGCATAGTGCAGGCACCTACCGTATTGCCGATGGCCGTGGGGGTGCAGGCAGCGGTACCCAACGCTTTGCCCCGCTGAATAGCTGGCCCGACAATGCAAACCTCGACAAGGCGCGGTTGCTGCTTTGGCCCATCAAGCAGAAATACGGCAGAAAAATTTCCTGGGCCGACCTGATGATTCTCGCAGGTAACTGCGCGCTTGAGTCAATGGGCCTGAAGCCATTTGGCTTTGGTGGCGGACGCGAAGATGTGTGGGAGCCCGAAGAGGACATCTATTGGGGTTCGGAAACCGAGTGGCTTGGTGACAAACGTTATACTGGCGACCGCGAACTGGAAAATCCGCTGGGTGCCGTTCAAATGGGACTGATTTATGTAAACCCCGAAGGACCAAACGGTAATCCTGATCCGTTGGCCTCGGCCCGTGATATCCGCGAAACTTTCGGTAGAATGGCAATGAATGATTATGAAACCGTGGCGCTGATTGCCGGTGGACACACTTTTGGCAAAACCCATGGCGCTGCCGATCCGGGTAAATATGTAGGACGCGAGCCTGCAGGTGCCAGCATCGAAGAACAAGGTCTTGGCTGGAAAAATACTTTTGGTACCGGATACGGAGAAGATACCATTACAAGCGGCCTCGAAGGCGCCTGGACAACAACCCCAACCCAGTGGAGCAATAATTATTTCGAAAACCTGTTTGGATTTGAATGGGAGCTTAGTAAAAGCCCGGCAGGTGCGCATCAGTGGACGCCGAAAAATGGGGCAGGTGCAGGTACGGTTCCTGACGCCCACAACCCGGCAAAACGCCACGCGCCCTTTATGCTTACAACTGACCTTGCGCTAAGGGTAGATCCTGTTTACGAGCCAATTTCAAGGCATTTCCATGAGAATCCGGAAGAATTTGCCGACGCATTCGCCCGCGCCTGGTTTAAACTTACCCACCGCGATATGGGACCACGTGCCCGCTATCTTGGACCTGAAGTTCCGGCTGAAGAACTGATCTGGCAAGACCCCGTTCCTGCAGTTACCCACGAACTGATTGGTGAACAGGAAATTGCTTCACTGAAAAGTGAAATACTTTCTTCGGGCCTCACCATTTCCCAAATGGTTTCTACCGCATGGGCCTCAGCATCCACCTTCCGTGGATCTGATAAGCGTGGCGGTGCAAATGGTGCCCGCATTCGCCTTGCTCCGCAAAAAGACTGGGAAGTAAACCATCCCGGCCTGCTTTCATCTGTACTGGAAAAGTATGAGGCCATACAGGCTACCTTCAACAGCAATCATACCGGTGGCAAGCAGGTATCGCTGGCCGACCTGATTGTTTTGGGTGGAACTGTGGGCATTGAGCAGGCAGCGAAAAAAGCAGGTTTTGAAGTAAATGTACCTTTCACCCCGGGCCGTACGGATGCAACCCAGGAGCAAACCGATGTAGACTCATTTGCCGTGCTCGAGCCTTCTGCCGATGGGTTCCGCAACTATTTTAAACCAAAACACCTGGCTTCTGCCGAAGAATTACTGGTGGATAAGGCACAATTAATGACACTTACCGCGCCTGAAATGACGGTGCTTGTGGGTGGGATGCGTGTGCTGAATACCAACTATGGTTTTGGAAAACATGGGGTATTTACCAATCGGGTTGAAACACTCTCCAACGACTTCTTTGTAAACCTGCTTGACATGGGAACTACCTGGCAGGCCGCTGCTAATTCCAAGGATGTTTTTGAAGGCCGGGACCGCAAAACAGGTGAACTTAAATGGACCGGTACCCGTGTTGACCTCATCTTTGGTTCCAACTCAGAACTTCGCGCCATTGCCGAAGTTTATGGCTGCAGCGACGGTCAGGAAAAGTTTGTTATGGACTTTATTGCGGCATGGAATAAAGTGATGAACCTCGGCCGCTTTTAGGTGAAAAGGTTTTGATTTTTGGATAATTAATTTAAAGGTGACCTGGAAACGGGTCACCTTTTTTTTGAAATGTCTCCCAAACGGAGAACATTCAATATTTACCTGAAAAGTACCAAAAGGAGGGTTTCGCTATTTATTGCTCATTTTTTCTTTTCAAGGTTCAATATTTCTATATTCCTGAAGTCAATTGGCTGACCTTCACTTTGCAAGGCAATATACCCGGACTTCAGCGGCGTGCCATCAACCTTAATTTTCGGATCAAAACCATTTGCTACTCCCCCACCCATACTGGGTTTGCTGTATTGCAAAACCGTATCTCCTTCTACAATATGGGTGATCAGGGAATCTCCCAGTACGATCAGTTCGCATTTCACCCATTGGTTGGGCGGATAGGTTTTAGAGTTACTGTTGATGCAATGCCTTGCATCAACTTTCCCCTGGAAAACCACATCGGTGCCAGGCGAACACATGTTTCCTGTAGGCCTTGGTTTGCCATCGGGTAGGCCTGCAAGCAACTGAAATTCAATGGAAACCGGCCAGTCCTGTTCCTGCAAAATGGTTTGTGGGTCCTGCGAATGAAACATCACCCCGCTGTTTAGCTGCGTATAGGAAGGCGCATCCTTTCTCCATTCACCCGTTAGCCGGTATTCAAATCGAAGTTTGTAATGGCTGAAAGGCTTTTTGTAAAATAAATGCGCATAACGGTTATTGAAACTGTCGTATTGATCGTAACGCACTTTTAACAAACCCTGTTCCACCCGAAATGTATTGCCATAATTTTCACCCACTTCGTGGTGAAATACTTTCACAGTCCAGTCGTTCAAATTTTTTCCATTGAAAAGGGGTTGCCAGTTTTCTTTTTTGCCGATGGCCGAACCGGCTCCGCAACCACCCATCAGGGCTAAAACAACCATGGCGAACAGGATGATAAGTAATTTCATAGCCCGAAGAAACAAAAAAGAATCAGGAAAGTGCTTTCAACTAGGGCAAATCAATATTTACCAGTGTAAACGGAACCTTTTTCAACGAACCCGCGGATTCTATATTCAAAATCAATTTCCAGTTTGGATTGGGCTTTTCATTATAATAATAGGCAATCAGGTTGCCACTTTTGGTATAACCATTTCTATCTATTTTTTTACCGGCTGCATCTTCAAAATAAAGGTCCACCAATTTACCTTCGTCGCCATCCATTACAAACATGGCCTGGTTTTCATCATCACCAAACCCGGAAAAACCGTCAAAGGCATTCATCAGCAATTCAGCCAGTTCTCTTGCAGCAGCAGGCATTTTCTTTAATTCTTCTTCTTTTTTGGAACTTTGTTCTTTGGTGTATTTTTCTACAGATTCTTTGGTCAGGTAAACCAGTTTAACACCCGCATTTTCCGGAAGCAGGTTGGTATTTGCCTTCGCCTGGTAATTAGAAATGCGGATAATTCCCCCATTGGCTTCCGTTGGACCGTAAAGACTTAATTCTCCTGAAAGCTCTTTAATAACCGTTGCCTTTCTTGAGGGAATTCTTGTTTGAAGCTTTACCCTGCCATCTTCTTCAATTTCCTCATACTCAAAGTCATTATCTTCCTCGTCCATTAATAAATCCAGGTCCTGATCATCAACGGCTTTGGTGAGTTTTGTAACCTTTACAAATTTGTACTTTCGAACCTCATCCCCCGAAATTTTCAATTCAATATCGCAGCGATTGCCATAAGAGCCCTCACCGGATGAACGTTGCTCATTTACCCCTGATACAGATACTTTTTGGGAAAACAGGGAAACAGACAAGCCCATAAAAAGGCAGGCAATAAGAAGATAATTTTTCATTTTGGTATGATTTATGGTCATTGGTTAATTAATGCAATTTGCCCTTCCGGCAAATTTGCCCGCATACCCTCCAATATTGGTACGGGCTACAAATCCTTGAAATAGTAAGTTAAACCAATCGGTAAAAAATCCATTCAACCTAACTAATCCCACCTTTCTCCCTGTTCCACCCCAAAAATAACACCAAATAAAATAGAATCCTATTCCGGTTCATTTAATTGTTTGCCGGTATATCATCCTGAAGGTCTGTATTCAAATGGCCTCCTGTAAAAGGATATTTTGCCGCAAAAACAGCGCAGTTTGTGTTAATCTTGCATGCTTAAACAATTATCCATGAAAAGGGTGAAATGGGGCGTTATCAGTACTGCAAAAATTGGGGTTGAAAAAGTAATTCCCGGCATGATGAAATGCGGGAATGCCGAAGTAATTGCCATTTCATCCCGTAAGGGTGAAGATGCCCAAAAAGCGGCTGACCTGCTTGGTATCAATAATGCATATGGCAGTTATGAGGCCCTGTTAGCGGACCCTGAGGTAGAAGCCGTTTATAATCCCCTGCCAAACCACCTGCATGTTCCCTGGACCATAAAAGCGCTACAGGCGGGCAAACATGTTCTTTGCGAAAAGCCCATTGCCCTGAATGCCGGAGAAGCCGCCCTTTTGCTGGAAACAACCGCAGCTAATCCTCATTTAAAGCTAATGGAGGCGTTTATGTACAGGCACACACCCCAATGGAAATATGCAAAACAGAGAATAGCGGATGGCAGTATAGGTCAATTAAGAAACATCCAAAGCATCTTTTCATATTTTAATGCTGATCCTGGCAATATAAGGAACCAAAGCGACATTGGCGGTGGTGGCCTGATCGATATTGGTTGTTACTGCATTTCGCTTTCGCGGTGGTTGTTTGGTCAGGAACCTGAAAGGGTTTCGGGTTTGATGGAATTTGACCCGGTGATGAAGACCGACCGGGTAGCTTCAGGCATCCTTGATTTTTCAACCGGCTCAAGCCTTTTTACCTGCAGCACCCAAATGGTTCCTTATCAGCGCGCAACCTTGTTGGGTACAGATGGTGCCATTGAAATTGAAATTCCTTTTAATGCCCCGCCGGAAAAGCCTACCCGCCTGTGGATGTATACAAATCAGGGGAAAGAGGAAGTAAGTTTTGATGCGGTTGATCAATATACTTTACAAGGAACTTCATTTTCCCAATCCATACTTGATGATTCACCTGTGTACACGCCCATTGAAGATGCAATTGGAAATATGAAGGTGATTGATGCATTATTTGCAAGTGCTGCCAAAAGTAAATGGGTTGAGGTTAAATGATTTGTATAGCTTCTATTTTCCATTATCTTTTTTCAACTGAACGTATTTACCGTATAGCCCGCTATATATTCAGTATTCATGCAGTGCGCCCTCTTATGTAAGTGTATAATTCAGTACCCCAATTTTAATATATTTGGCTATTGGTTCAATTTAAAACAATCTCCATGTACCGGCGCCTTTTAATTGCAACATTTCTTTTTGCAGCAACCTCTGCCTTTGCACAACCATCTGCAAAAACAGATAAATCCCTTACGGCTGCTTTTGACAGTATCTTCAACAAGGAATTTAAACCCAACGAACCGGGCGGCGCAGCCATTGTGGTACGCAAAGGACAGGTGATCTATAAAAAGGCATCAGGCATGGCTGATATGGAACTGAATGTACCCCTGCAACCAGATATGATCTTCCGCCTAGGTTCCATTACCAAACAGTTTACCGCGGTTGCTATTCTGCAACTGGCAAGCCAGGGCAAACTTTCGCTGCAGGATAATATAAAAAAGTTTATGCCCGAATTGCCTTTTAAGGAAAACATTACGGTTGAGCATTTGCTCCATCATACCAGCGGCATAAAAAGTTATACCGACAAGCCAGACTTTCCCGGCAAAATGCGTACCGATATGACACCGATGGATGTAATTATGCTGACCGCAAATGATACCCTTGAATTTAAACCTGGTACAAAATGGAATTATAACAACACCGGCTATGTAATGCTGGGGTACATTATTGAAAAGGTTAGCGAAAACACCTACGAAGAATATGTTCACCAGAATTTATTCGCTCCTGCGGGCATGGGCAACTCGTATTATGGCAGCGAACCGAAGATCATTAAGAACCGTGCAAAGGGCTATAAGAAAGAAGGAACTGCCTTTCAAAATTCAGATTATATCAGTATGACCTTACCTTATGCGGCAGGTTCGCTTATATCAACCGTTGAAGATTTGTGGAAATGGAACAGGGCATTGTACAGCTACCAGTTTATTAAGAAAGAGTGGCTTGATAAAATGATCACCGCCTATAAGCTGCCCGATGGAAAATCAACCAACTATGGCTATGGGTTGTCGTTTGGCACCATACAGGGAAGTAAAACCATTGAACATGGCGGAGGCATACCCGGCTTTTCAACCGATGCCATGTACCTGCCTGCCGAGGATATTTTTGTAGCCGTTTTTTCGAATTGCGATTGCAAAAGTCCCGGTAACGCCTCGGCCCAATTAGCTGCTTTGGCCATTGGCAAACCTTATATTATTAAAGTTATTCCAATCACAGAAACTGAAGGCAAACAATACGAAGGTGTATATTCCAATGAGGCGGGTGACGAACGGGTAATCCGCTGGGCAGAGGGGAACCTTACTTCGCAACGTGGTACCGGGTCACCTTTTGTATTAAAGCCATTTGAAAAAGATAAATTCAACTTTGAAAATTCATTAAACTCATTGGTGTTTAAACGCAATGGTTCCGGAACTGTGGAGAGTGTATTGTTTAGCAGTCGGCAGGAGGAAATGAACTGGACCAAAACCAACAAACCCCTACCCGCAGCCACAACATTCATAAAGGTAGATGCTGCTGTATTGGATAGTTATGTGGGCAATTACGAACTGGCCCCCAATTTCATTTTAACCATTACGCATGAAGGCGATCAGTTATTTGCACAGGCTACGGGCCAGCAAAAACTGGAACTGCAGGCTACAAGCAACAAAAGGTTTAAAACGAAAGGTATTGATGCAGATATTGAATTTAAGCAAAATGCGGCGGGCAAAACCGAATCGCTGATATTGTACCAGGGCGGAAGGGAAATGCCGGCGAAGAGGCAGTAGGGATAGGGTTGAAAACCAACTAAACACATCATCCGAAGAAGCCGTTGTGGGTGTTTTTCACCCAAAGGAACGGTATTTTATAAGGGCAAATGGGTTAGCAGCTTCAAAGGGGTGCAGGAGCGGTTGGTCAGAAGACCTGCCTTTGCCGACAGGCAGGCGCAACCACGGCGGGCAGAAGGCGAAACTTCAAACCTCAAACCCGGAACCCCAAACCCTAAACAACAAACAACAAACAACAAAACCCCCAAACCTGACTTTCCTCATAATCCACCCCCTTTCATTTAAATAACTTTACGCCCGCTTTAACGATTGAAAGACGGACCAACCGGGCGCCGTTATATTTTGGCCCCGTGCCGGCCCTCCCCCACCGTT
>ERZ795056.2621-NODE-2621-length-19814-cov-43.305886_pt1 | contig 19814 bp, 14 predicted proteins | sample MGYA00375140_ERZ795056 | MGnify/ENA primary metagenome ERZ795056 (study PRJEB30185, sample SAMN05720227) | activated sludge metagenome | isolation source: Anaerobic digester | place: USA | collected 2015-03-09 ... | reverse complement strand
TAGCGGGGTTTGCCGCGGTGTAATTCGCGTTGGTTTCGTCAAGCACGAGCGCGGCATTCACCGCGCGATCTACGCGAATGCGGCCGCTGCCTGCCGCAAAAGCATTGGCGGGTGTCGTTTGATCTTCGAGCAGCACCGTTGGTGTCGCCGTCATCATCAGCGCCGACTTCACCTCCGCCACCGTCCATGCAGGTCGTGCCTGCCGAATCAGCGCCGCTGCACCCGCGTGATGCGGCGAGGCCATCGAGGTGCCGTCGTATAGCGCGAGCGCTTGTTCGGAACCCGAAATCGTAGTACCCGACACCGCTGCCAAGATCGCTACACCCGGCGCGGTTGTATCCGGCTTCACCAAGTCAAAGCGACCCGCTGGCCCGCGCGAACTAAACGACCCCAACGCATCGGGCACGTTCGTGCGCGCCACCGGTGGATACAAAATTTGCGCAGTCGCAGTGGTGGGGTTCGTAAGGCCAAAATCACGAATCGCGTTGCCTTCTGTCTGCGTTGCGGCAAACGTGGGCACGGTCGTTCCGGGCACTGAGGGCACTAACGTGCCGGCCGAATTGTTGGCGATGATTACAGCGATCGCACCGGCTGCCGATGCGTTGTTCACTTTTATACCGAACGAGCAGGTGCCGCGGCGGATGACAGCTATGGCGCCAGCGAAGGTGTTGGCAGGGTAAGCGACGCAGCCGTCGCTCGTGCCGTCTATGCCGGCGCTGATACGCAGGGGTGTCGTCCCTGGAATGGTTGCGGCCAGCGCGATACCACCCGTGCCGTCGGTCAAATAAATCGGAGCCAAACTGCCCGGCACTATGCCGGGCCCGGTGACGCTGAACGCGGTGGCGAACGCAGCGCGCCCGTGCTGCGCGGCGGCATTCGACGCCGTCCACGGCTCCAAATGGCCCAAGGTGCCAGCCGTGGGGCCGCTGTTGCCGGCCGAGGTCGCCACGTAGATACCCGCAGCCACGGCGTTCTTAAACGCCAGCGATGTCAGTTCCGTCCATGGCTCGACGCCGCCGCCGATGGAGTAGTTAATCGCATCAACGATGCCGTCGGCCACGGCTTGATCGATCGCCGCAACCGTCGATACGTTGGGGCAGAGGCCTTGACCGGTTGAAATCAACGTGTAGCACGCGTCGTACGCGATGATGTTCGCACGCGGTGCGACGCCCGAGATTTGCAGCGCCGAGCCGCCGAACACGACATTGCGACGATTGCCCGCGGCGGTTGACGCGGTGTGGGAGCCGTGACCGTTGGTGTCACCAAAACCCGGCTCTTCGCGATTGGCCGCGACGCATTGATTGCCAGGCGCGCCGCACACGAAGTCGTAGCCGCCGATGAGCTTCGCGTTGCAACGACCTGCGTCCACGCCTGCGGGCAGGCAGGTGCCCAAGTAAGTGCCCGCGCCCAGCGGATTAACGTGCACGTAACCGTCGACCGGATCAACCGCCGCGAAGGACGGGGCACCAAAATTGATGCCCGAATCGATAATGCCGATTACCATGCCTTCGCCCTGTTGGGATCCCGTGGCGTTCGGATAGCTTCCGTTCCACACCGACGGCGAGCCGATTAAGGTCGGGCCGGTTTCGGTGTCCTGTGTGTATTCGCGATATTCCTCGATCAGCTTCACGCCGGGCAACATCGCAACGCGCGCGGCTTCGTCCACCGTCATGTCGGTCACGATCGCATTGACCGCATGCTGCATGCGCAAGCGCGCGGTGACCGTGCGCCCGAGCTGCGCCGACATGCGGCCCTCATAGGACGCCTGCTGCGATTGCAGAAAACTCACATAGCTGCGCGCCTCTGCGCTCTGCACATTCAGCCGTGAGCGCCCGCTCGCGCTGGTCATGCGTGGCAGCGCTGCCAAGCCGGCTTTGCTCGCGGCGTAGGTCGCTAGTGGCTCGTCGCTGAACATCACCATGAACGGTGTCGGCGTTGCCGCTGACGCAGCTTTCGTAGACTTCGCGGCCTTCGCCGACTCTGCCACGTCTGACGCCAAGGCGGGCGTAACACTCGCCCCCAAGCTCAAGCCCGCCGCCAACAAAATGCCACTCAACCATTTGCCCGGATGTGCCATCAGTAACCCCCGAAAAACATAGCAATGCTGCCCGACGACTCGCCGGACGGTAACTGGGCTAGTTTAAGCGGTGATTAGGCAAATTCTTAGGTTTTGGGGCGATTTTTTAGTGCGAGAAATCGCCCTCCGGTCGCCCAGTGAATGCGAAGGCCAACGCATCGATTTACAGCTTTATGTATGAAACGACAGTCTGGCGTGGTTTACAGGCATATTTGTCGGTAAATCAATAATTCGAAAAAATAACCTACAAGCCATACACAGCTGTCGCTCGCGGCACTAAGCTGTAAATCCGACTCCAGCTTCCAGATCCTCGGCAACGATGTGGGTGGACTTACACTTGACTAATTTGGGGCGACACACATGGCCTACATCCCTCATTTCGCCATTACGCCGTTGCTACTGGAGCACGCGGAACACATCGCTGCCCTGCGCGAACGCATTCACACTCACGCCGTCGACTTGCCGATGCTTGCCGCGGTTCAGAGCGACGCGCGCGCACGAAACGTTCACGCCTCCACCGCCATCGAGGGCAATCCGCTCTCGCTTGAGCAGGTGCTTACGCTCGCGAGCGGGCACGCGCTCCCGCGTCCCGGCGCGCGCAGCCTCGCGGCGCACGAGCGCGCGCAGCGCGAAGTCACCCACTGCTTCGCCGCGCTCGCCTACGTCGAGCAAAACGCCACGCTCGAAACGGTGCGCCACGACGACGTCCTCGCGCTGCACGCCGTGCTCGCTGATGGCGTCATGGATCAAGGCGAAGCCGGCCGCTACCGCATGATCAACGTGCGCGGCGGTGACCATTTCCCACCGCCGCCGGACGCGGTTTCTGGCCTCATGTTTGAGCTGTTCGAATGGTGGAACGGCCCAGCGAAAAAACTCTCGCCCGTCATCGGCAGTGCCATCCTGCACCACCGCTTCGAAACGATTCACCCGTTCGCCGACGGCAACGGTCGCACCGGTCGGGCGCTCGCGCTGTGGGAGCTTTATCGCCGTGGTTTCGACGCGCACCGGTTGTTCGCCACAGACGAATTTTTCTGGGAGGACCGCCCGCGCTACTACGCCGAACTCGCCGCAGTGCGCGACGCCGGCGACGACCTCACCGGGTGGCTCGAGTACTGTGCCGAAGGACTGCTTGGCACGCTACAGCGCACCTGGCTCCGCCTGCAAAGCGCAGAAGGTGCAGCCAACGCACCCGCAAAAAAGCTCGCGCTACGACCCAGGCAACAACAACTCCTGCACCTGCTACGAGAACGCGGCCATCTCGCCCCGAACGAAATTTGGACTGAACTTAGCGTCTCGCGCCAAGGCGCGATGGATTTGCTGCGCCCGTTGATCGAGGCAGGATTGATCGAAAAAGTGGGCGGCGCGAAGACGGGGCATTACGTTCTGAAACAAGTTTGAATCCGCTCAAGTACGTCGCGTTCGCGTTTCGATTTGCGGATTGAGGGGACGAGCGAGTCGTCGCAACGCGCCTCGACCGCTCGCGCCTGCGATCACCGCGTCGCCTCTGAAGAGACCGTCGTTCGTGCGCTGCCGGCTCGCCTTGCGATGCTTGCGCCCTGAGCCGCAGCGTTACACGCGTTCTTCAGCGTTCCGACGCGTCGGCTGCGCCTACTTGACCCGCAGCATTTGCTTCGTGCGGCTCATGGTTGAATTCGCCGCGCAGTCCGGACTTGTGTCGACTCGCGCGCAAGAGCCGACTATGCTACTGAATCAGCCCTCCGATGTAATGCTCGATATCGACAGCCTGGGTGCGCGCCGCGCCGGGCGCTACCACGCCTTGAATCAATGCGTTGCCGCGCAAGCCGAGCAGGTAGCGCGTGATGAGCAAACCGTCGGTGGTCGGGTTGACGGTGTTGTCGCCGTCGATGTCAAGCAGCGGCCGGACCTGCACCAAATAATTGTTGATGTCGGTCGCGTTCGTGCGCTGCGCGCCGGCGCCGAGTGTGACGTTGTTGGTCAGTGCTGCGCCCGACATCCCGATCATGTAGCGCAACGCGATCACGCCGTCGCTATCGGACAGCGACGCGCCGTTGTCGTCCACGTCAAGCGTTGACTTGACGGTGAGCGTGGTGGTGCCACTGCTCGGCCCATGGGGGCCGTTGCCGCCGTAGTTACCAGTAATCGTTTGGGCAGCGCCCACAAAGGTCGGAGCCAAATTGCAAGTGCCTGTCCCTGCGGCGAGGGTCACGTTGCACGTTGCGCCCGCGCCACTGATCGCGACGGAACCCGCTGGCGTCCCCGAGGTGCTACTGACCGTCGCGGTCACGACACTCTGTTGACCGCGATGAACAGGCCCAGCGGCGCTCAACGTTACCGTGGTCGGCGTCGCGGCGACGCACACCGGCGTTGTGACCTGCCGTTGGATCGTGTCGATCCGCCAGACGTTGGTTCCGGCAGCAAGCGCGGAGTCGTCGGAGGTGAGGCGGAAGCGGAACCGTACGCTTTGTCCGGCGCTAGAGGGTGGCAGGTTGATCACGGTGGTGGTGTAGCTGGCGTTCGATGCGCCGGTCCACGCTTGGCGGCCAATGATGGGACTGGCGGAACCACTTGGGATGATGCTCGTGTACCCGCCGGAGACAAAACTGCCGCCAGCGGTAATGATGTCGGTGTACGCGCCACCGTTTACGGATATCTCGAGAACGCCACCGTCGTAGCCGCTCTCGGTGTTCCAGCGATGCCGGAAACTGAGTTGGTTCGCGACGCCGGAGGGCAAGGCATAAGCTGGGCTGTCCAGATTTAGATCAGTCACGGAGTTCAGGGGCGTGGCGAAAATTGCGTTGGCACCGCTGTCGGGTGTCGTGGTCGACGTGGCCCAGTTGGCAATGGCCCCTGACACAACCGTGCTCGTCCAGCCTGCGGGCAGCGCAGGCGCCGTGACGCTGTCAAAGTTTTCGAGCAGTGAGGTGGTCGTTTGGGACGTACCCAAGGTGATCGTATAGGTGACGGTGCCGTAGTTGGTTGCGCCGTCTTGGAGCTGCAGCGTGAGCGTAATGGTGTCGCCACAGTTGCCAGCGGCGGTGAAGGTGAACGGAAGCGAGAGGGTTCCGCCGCTTGCGGCGAGCGCACCGTAGAACTGCGGATTGGGCGCAAGCGGCGCGACGCCGGCGTTGGCCTGAAGCGTGCCCACCAAGTTAACGAACGGCGCGCTGCCAATGTTGATCACGGGTAGGTTGACGGTCACGGTTTCACCGGGATCAACAAAGCCGTTCGCAGGTAAAAAGCTTTCTGTGATGGGCGCGGATACGGCGCCCGCTGCTACGCCGGGAGCGGCGGTGATTGAGGCCAGCGCGTTGACCGGACGGACAATGCCCGATCCAGTGTCCGAATCAACGCCCGCAGCCTCGATGTCAAGCGCGGTGCTGGTCAATACCGCGCGAATCTGCGCCGCTGTGAGCGACGGGTTGCGGCCCTTCACCAGCGCAGCAACCGCGGCTGCGTGTGGCGCAGCAGCGGAGGTGCCAAAGAAAGTCGTAAAACCGGGCACCGACGTCGAGACGCCGTCCGGTGCGGTGATGACGGGATACTGCTGGGTTAAACCGCCGCCCGTTCCAATCAGAAAATTGCCCGGAGTGACCGGCGAGCCGTCTGGATGATGAAACTTTCGGGCTGGCCCGTCCGACGAGAACAACTCGGTCGTCTGGGCGCTGGTATAGACGCCGGGGAATGGTCCGGTGGGTCCAGCACCGTTGGCAACCGAAGCGGGTACGGCCGCTGTCGCTATTGCATTGATCGCGGCAGAGTGACCGCGCGCGAAGCCGTTGGTGTTGATCGAAAGACGCCCACGACCCGTGGACAAGTACAGCGCTCGGCTGGCGGCACCGGACTTACGGACGACGACGATACGATTGCTAGTGTTGGAAACGAGCGACGCGAACTCGGCGGCGTTTTGGGTGCCGCTTTGCACGTTGGTCGACGACGAAACGACTGCGGTGCCTGCCGCGTTGAGTTGAAACAGGTCGTAGTCGTTGGTCGAAGCGCCCTCCGGGTCGGCCCAGAAGAGCGACAGCGCGTAGGACGAACCACCGGTATTCACGACGTTGTGATTCTGCACCGTCGGCGACGTCTGGAACGAGTGAACTTCGTACGACGTGGCCACGCTGGGAACCACAAAAGTTCCGCCATTGACAAAATCGCCAACCCAAGTGCCAGACGTCCCGTCAGTCTTGTTGCCAGAGTTACCGGCAGACGCAAAATAAATCGTACCAGCGGCGGTAACGGTGTTGACCGCACGAGCGATCACCGCATCCTGAAACGGCAATTCGCCGCCGAACCGGATGTCGTCAACCATGACGTCGCACTTGTAATTGCTATACAGACTCAAAATATTTTGAGCAAATGAGGCTTCACTACCACCGGAGGTTGCGAAGAATTGCTGCACGCCGGGGGCGATGTCGTTGATGATTTCCATCATCGCGATGCCTTCGTCAGAGCCCGCACCCGCTTGACCGGGCAGAACGGTGACTTTGCCCGCTGTCAGGTTGCCGTTCGCGATCGAATTGGCAATGCCTGTCGCCGACGCGCTGTCGGATATGACGCAAACTTTCATGCCTCCGACGTACGGCGCGTAAGTCGCTCGTGCGGTATCTGCACCCATTGTGACGTCGCCCTGCGAGTTCACGCTGCCGGTGTCGTTCTCCCGGATGGCGGCGGGCGAAATGAAGCGCACCTCGTCGAGGGCAGCCAACGCCTCAAGCTGGCTTAATGGCAGTGCCGCGTGGACCGCGTTGAATTGCGGTACGTCTTCCAGGACTTTGCCGCCCAGCGCATTGATTGTCTTGACCGTTCTGCTGTTATTTGCGTCGAACGCGTTCACACGAACGTCAACAACAACTAGTTGCCCGACGGGGCCGTCTACGTAGCGCAGATTGACTTCCTGCGTCGGCACGCCCGGCGCGGCCTCGCGCTGACTTGCCATCCGCGAGCCGTACAGCAGCTGCGAATCAATCTTTTGTTGCGTTTTGGTGCGCCGCTCCTTGTCCGCGAGCAAGGCGGTGATCTGCGACATCGCCGCTTCAGACACTCCCTCCAAAACGGTCGGGCCGCTTTGCTGACCCGACGCCCCAAACGTGAATAGAAGCGTTAACGCGCCAGCTAGAGAGGCAAAAAGCTGGCGAACTTTGAGTTTTGGGGCGGAAGCAGGGAGCATATCTGTGCCAAGACAATTCTGAGGGGTGCAAGCTTACCCCCAGTTGCCCTGCTTTTGTGTGTTTCCACTTGCTTTTTCCTAACGCAGCGCATCCGTCGTCGAAGCGTGAAATGAGCAGCGCTGCGCGTGGACGTGTCGGCGCTGGCGCGCGAGAACCTGGCCAGTGGGGCGCTAGGACATTGATCTCGCGAACTCTGCCTGGCCAGTTAGATCAGATTTCGCGTCTTCGCTGGGACGCTACTAGGCGAGCGGAGGCAACTGCGTTAACAACGCATTTGCGTTCGCGGAGCGGACGGGAATGGCGCTAACGAGAGGGTGAACCTGCCAGCGAACGGGAAGTGGAACAGGGTCGTGATCGACTTATGCAATAAACGAGCGCTAGCGACCGCCAGGCGGTCGTTTTAGCGAAAAAGGTGTTTTTAGCGGCTAACGAGTCACGGCACGCGGCTGCAAACGTGCGCGTGTCGCGTCAGCGGCGGTTCCCGACGTCGATCGGCGGCAGTTCGATGGCATCGTCGCCTAGGCGTAGCGTCATCCAGTAGGTGCCGGCGCGCAGGTCGCTGGTGCGGAAGCTGCCTAGATCGTCCAGCGGAGCGGAGTGCACGCGGTGAGGTTTTTCTGCGTGCGTGTCGACAGTAATCTCGACCATGCCGTGGTCGTCAGGCCCGAGAATTTGTCCGGCGATCACAAAGCTTTCGCTCGACAAGAGCACGCGCACGTCGATGTCGCGGCCCGGCGCGCTAAACATCAGGTGTCGCGCTTGCGTCGAGTGCGAAGAGCGCAGGCCGAGCGAGGCGGGGCTTGCGGTCCAACTATCAAAACTGAGCACCGCGCGGATGCGGTTAATTGCCGCGTCTGCTACTTGTTTGAGTGGCGACGGCGCGATTTCAGGCCACAGGCCGACGGCGCGTTTGACCAACGCCGGCGGGGCATCGGGCAGGGCGACGGCCGCTCGCACCAGTGCGGAGAAATCGTCGTCAGTTAGCGTCTCGATGGGTTTCATGAGTGGGCTTCAGCGTGGGTTAAGCTTTGGAACAGAGTTGCCGACGCCGCGCAAAATACATTGGCGCGCAGAAAATTCACGGCGAGACCGTCGGCAACTGGTGTGCGTACGTGCCACATCATCATGCCGCCTCCGCCGCTTCGACAATTTTGCGCAGTTTGCCGAGGCAGCGCGCGCGCGTCGGGCCGATGCTCCCCAGCGGCATGTCCATGCGCCGCGCAACGTCCTCGTAGGCGATTTTGTCGTCGTCGTAGCGATACAGTAGCGTGAGCAGTTCGCGGCAACGCGTATCGAGCGAATCGAGCCCATTGCGCACGATGTTCTGTGATTGTGTCGCCTCCAGTGCTTCCTCGGGAAGGAGGGCGTCGTCGGCGACGTCCCATTGCTCGGTGTCACCGTCGCCGTCGTCGTCGTGCGTGAGCGAAACCGTGCGCATCGCGCGCTTACGCTGGAGCAGGGCTTCGCGCTTGGTGGTGGTCACGATCCAGGCTTGTAGCCGGTCGTGGTCGGTCAAGCGCGGCAAGTGCGTCATTAAGCGCATGAACACGGTTTGGAACACGTCAGCGGCCGCATGCTCGTCATGTCCGATACGGCGCACGATGGCGTAGACCAAGCGTTGATAGCGCTGTACCAGTATTTCCCACGCGGCCCCATCGCCACGTTGGCAACGGGCGACGATTGCGGCGTCGCTGAGTGGTTCGGTCGTTTGCGAAGTTTCAGCCATGTGCGCAAGCATAGCGCGGCCAGTAACAGGCGAGCATGGGGCGAAGGCAGTGCGCGGGGCGCTTGAATGCGGTCACAAATGCATGTCGGCGTGGGTCGCGCGGCAAAATAGCGGGATGCAAGCCGTTCACTCTCCCATTCCGCACTTTGATTTGCCCATTGTGATAAAGCCGTCGGACATTGATGAGCAGGGTCATGTGAACAACGTTGTCTACCTGTCGTGGGTGCAGGACGTTGCTGTTGCACACTGGAATTCATTGACCAGCGCTGAGCACCGATCAAAGTACGCGTGGGTGGCGCTGCGGCATGAAATTGACTACAAGGCAGAGGCCGTGCTCGGCGACAGCATCGTGGCGCGGACGTGGACAGGTGTGGCGCAGGGCATGCGCTATCCGCGACATACGGAGATAATCCGCTTGGGCGACGGGAAAGTGCTTTGTAACGCGGTTACGTTGTACTGCCCGTTGGAACGAAGTACGGGCCGCCCGACACGACTGCCGACAGAGATCGCAGCGTTTTTTGGAAAGTAATGAATTGACACGCGCTAGCTCGCGCACAGCGTGAGCACGTGTTTTGGAGGATGAAACGATGACGATACGAGCCGGCGGCCAGTGGCTGCTGCGAGGCGTGTTGACGCTCGCGATAGCGCATGCCGCGTTGCTGACGTCGGGCGGCGCGTATGCTGGTCCTACGGCCTTGGATGAATCTGCGCCGCACCGTCGACCGGTCAAAGTGGTCGCGCCGGAGCGCGTAAAAATCAAAACGGCGCTGGGCGAAACGCTCGTGGCGGCATATGTCAACGCAGACATCAGCAAACCCTTGCCCAGCGTGAAACGCGTCGTCGTAATGGTGCACGGCCGTTTGCGCGATGCTGATAAATACTTTGAATTGACAATGCGCGCGGCGAAGGCGGGCGCGGTAGGGGCCGAGACGCTGATCATCGCGCCGCAATTTTTGAACAACGCAGACGCGGCGCGACACGATGTCGCCGCCAACGTCGCGCGCTGGAAAACCGACGCGTGGCCCGGTGGTGACGCCGGTCGGGCACCGTTCGCCATAAGCTCATTTGAAGCGCTCGACGGGATCATCACGCAACTTTCGGATCGCACGCGTTTTCCGAATCTCGAGCGCATCGTGATTGCTGCGCATTCGAGCGGCGCGCAGTTTGTGCAGCGCTACGCCGTGGTCGGACGCGCCGACAAGGTGCTTACCGACGCGGGTTTGCATCCGTACGCGGATGGAGTAAATGTGCCAGCGGGCGCGGCGTCTGTGATGCGCATCCGATACGTGGTCGCTAATCCCTCGTCGTATGTGTACTTCGATGCGACGCGCCCGCATGCCGCGACCAATTGTCGCGACGTCAATCACTGGCGCTACGGGTTTGTCGATACGGTGCCGTATGTTCAAGGCGACGTGAAACAAATGCAGGCGCGCTATCTCACGCGTCGCGTAATTTATCTGCTCGGCGACAAAGACACGGACCCTAATCACTCGGCGCTCGACAAGTCTTGCATGGCGGAGGCGCAAGGCGTGCACAGACTTGAGCGCGGCAATAACTACTTTGCACACATGCAAAAAGTAGCTGCTGCGCAGAACGTCAGTTTGCGCCACACTCGCGTCGAAATCCCCGGTGTCGCGCACAACGCCGATCGCATGTTTAACTCCGCCTGCGGCATCAGTGCGTTGTTTGACGCGCCGGGCTGCGATTTGAAACTACCAGATGCGCCACCGGCCGCAGCCGTGACGCCGGGAGCGCCGTCGCTGCCTGCTGCAGCAGTCTCAGCGAACGTTCAAAAGGCGCGCTAGATCGCGCGCGATTACGGGTCTAAGACTGTGACTGCGATTGGCTCACCTGCGTCGACTTCGTGGCTGGTGATGCGGTGGCCGCTGGTTTTGTCTCTTCCAGCGGCATCACAGTGACCGCGACAGAAAGCTCGTGTGAGCCGCCGCCACGGATCACGCCGCGCAGTGGCGGAACATCGCTGTAGTCGCGACCGTACGCCAGTGTGACATGGCTTTCACCCGCCAAGCAATCATTGGTCGGGTCGAAATCTAGCCAACCGGCGCTCGGGCAGTACACGCTCACCCAAGCGTGAGACGCGTCCGCGCCGATGAGCCGAGGTTTGCCTGGCGGCGGCTGCGTCAGCAGATAGCCGCTGACGTAACGCGCTGATAATCCCAGCGAGCGGAGTCCAGCGATCATGACCTGTGCGAAGTCTTGGCACACGCCCTTTTTTAGCGAAAGCGCCTCTTGCGGCGGTGTGCTCACATCAGTTGCTTCCGGGGAGTATTCAAACTCCTCGTAGATACGGTGGCACAACGCTTTGGCCAATTCGTACACTGGCATCGAGTTGGCGCTCACCGTCGAAGCGTATTTAGCGAATGTGGGATGCACAGGAGCCAGCGGCGACGGTTGCGCAAACTCACGCGCAGCATCAAAAGTTTGGCCGCCGGTGTATTGCATATGCTCTGCGACAGCTTCCCACGGCATGCTCTCCGGAAGCGTAACGTGCGACAGTTTGCCCATCATCGAGGCGGGAAGCGTCGGCGTGACGACCACGCTTACGGCGGTCACGCGCAGTTCGGGATGTGGTGTGGCGAGCTCAAAGTACACACGTTCTTGGCCGTAGCTGTCCATGCTGTGCGCTAACGCAGCAGGTTTCGGCTCAATCGAAATGTGATGCGACAACACCTGTTGCTGCGCTGTGGCAATCGGCTTTAGATGCGCGATGTGATGCGCTTGCTCCACTGCGTAGGCGTATTCGTAGCGGGTTTCATGGGTCACTGAGAGCTTCATGCGCCGACTGCCTGCACGTTGCCTTCAGCGTGACTGAAGTAGCGCTGCGATAGCGCGTCTGAAATTGCCCATGCGTCGTGCGTAGCGCCGTGCAGCAACTCGGCGATCGCCGCGGGATCGTTGGCTTGCGCGAGCTTTGCGATGGCGTCTGGTTTCCAATGATGCGGCAAGTTGAACGTTGCCAGCATCGTCGGCAACACACCCTTGGGCGTGTCTTCCATCTTCGCGATGCGACTGGCGAGCGTTTGCGAAATCCACGCTAACGAGCGCGGGTTGTCGGGGTTAAGCGCAAGCAGCTCGAGCAGCGCGTTCGCGTCTCGGCGCTGCAAATAGCGCGAGCGGTAGGTGATGGTGCTGTCAAACAAATTGAGCACCAAAGAGAACCCAATCTCGCTGTCGACCGCACCCGATTCAAAGGCCACCGCAAGCGCCTCTGACAGCACGCTCAGGCGTTCGACGTGACGACCGATGGAAAGTAGGCGCCACCCATCGTCGCGCGTCATGCGATCTGTTTGTGCTCCGGTCATCGCCATCACGTTTGTCGACAGACGCTCTAGCGCTCGCAACGCTTGTTGCGCGGAATAGGTCGGTGCATGCTTGCTCTCAGCACTGTTGGCGCTGATGGCACTGCTGGCACCGGCCGACATCATCGTCTCGAATTCAGCGGCGCTTGCAGCGACCAGTGACCACTGCTCCAGCGCTAACCGCTCGCGCACCGCAAACGCGGCGAACTTTAATGACGAAAGCGTCGCGGCTACGCTGTATGCGCCAAGCTTCGCACTGCGATCAGACAGCGAGGCGATGAGCGCTCGCTCAAACACTTGCGGCGACTGTTTCGGTGTGGGCACTTCTTTGCTGACGAGTCCGTTTGAGAGCGCCAATTTGTGCAGCCACGCGAGGGTTTCGGGGGTTTCTTCCACTTCGCTCGCGAGCGCTTCAAGCGTTACACGCGCAAGGCGCGTGGTGTTCTCAATGCGTTCCGTATAGCGCCCGAACCAGAACAGATTTTCCGCAGCGCGGCTCGCGATTCCGATGGGTGCGCGGTGCGCCGCCAGTGGCGTGAGCATTGTCGGAAGCGGCGCGGCTTCGTCGGTCACGCGCCCGGTGATAACCCATAAATCCGCAGAACTGCCCCCGCGATACATCGACACGACATCTCGCCCCTCGGGTGCAATTCGCGCGAGGCCGCCGGGCATGACATGCCACTTGCCCGGCCCATTCGATAGCGCAAAGACGCGCACCATTGCCGCGCGACTCGCAATGGGGGCGTGCTGCGCTCCTACTGCGGTGCCCGTAGCGAGACCCTGCCAGCTCGGCGTGTGGGAAAGCGGCAAAAAAGCCTGTGCCGAAAAATCTTCCGGTCGCATCGCGATTTTTCCGGTCCACTGTTCGCGCTCTCGTGTTGTGAACGCGCGCGCAATCGCGGGCACAAAGCGGCGGCCGCGATCATTGAACGTCGGCTTCAAGACGTAATCTGAAAGCTGCGGCATCAAGGTCCGCAGCGCAGCACGCTCGCCGCACCACCAACTGGCAATCGACGGAATCGCGAGAGGCTGCCCGAGGAGCGCGCGGCAAATTTTGGGCAAAAACCCCAGAATCGCGGCCGATTCTAGGAAGCCCGTACCCGGCGCGTTCGCGAGCACCACATTGCCCGCACGATATGCCTGCATCAAGCCCGGAATGCCGAGCGCCGAATCCGCGCGCAATTCCAGTGGGTCAAGAAAATCATCGTCAAGACGCCGCAAAACGACGTCAACAGGCTCCAAGCCTTTGAGCGTTTTGATCCAGACATGCTCATCACGCACCACCAAATCGCCGCCCTCGACGAGGGCAATGCCGAGATAGCGCGCAAGATAGACATGCTCAAAATACGTTTCGTTGTACGGCCCCGGCGTGAGCAAAACCACGCGCGCGCCTCGTCCGGCTGCGCTGTGCGCGATCAGGCTAGAAATAAGCGCTTTGTAGCTAGCGGCGAGTTTGTCAACGTGCAATGCACGAAACGCTTCCGGGAACAGGCGCGAGACGATCATGCGGTTTTCGAGCGAATAGCCCAAGCCCGATGGCGCTTGGGTGCGCTGCGACATAACCCACCAATTGCCATCCGGCCCGCGCGCCATGTCGAAGGCCGCGACATGCAGAAAGGTTCCGCCGCGAGGTTGAATGCCGTGAGCGGGCCGCAGGTACGCCGGGTGCCCTTGAATGAGCGCGGTAGGCAGCATGCCGCCGCGCACCAAGCGCTGCTCGCCGTAAATATCGGCGAGCATTAGGTTCAAAAGTTCAGCGCGTTGCGCCACACCCCGCTCGAGCTGCGCCCACTCCGACTGATCCATGATCATCGGCAGCAAATCTAGCGACCACGGACGCGACTGTCGGCCTTCGCTCTCTAGCGCGTCGGTGTAGAGGTTGTAGGTGACGCCGTTGTCTTCGACTTTTCGGCGCAACGAACCGTTGAGCTCTTCAAATTTCGCCAACAGCGCGTCGAGCGGTTCACCCGCCAACAATGCGGCAGCTTCGCCGGTCGGCAATGACGCAAGCGCTTTCTCGAAAAAAACGCGCCACGTTGGTGCTAACGCCTCGCCTTTACGCAAACTGTCCAGATGCCCGGCCGGTGCGCGCTTAGCCAACTGAGCCAACGCTTCGATTACGGCGGTAGTGCGGTCGCCAGCGTGTGCTGCGTCGGAATCGAAAAGGGAACTCATGCTGCTAGTTTAGCGAGTGAATCGGCGAGGCTCAAAACATTCGCAAACACGATGATTCAATCCACGCGTTGTGCGCGACTATCTCGCTCTCTCTGACCATCACGTTGGCGGCCGCATCGACGGCGCGACGTCAATGAGCATGGCATGGGACAAACACTTTCCGTCGGCCGCGCGGCGGGTAGCGGAGCGCAATTCAGTCGCCGCTAATCCAATTTTTCCAAATTGGCAGCGTCTTCTTTGATCGTCACCCGCCACAGAGTTCGTGGGCACTCGGGTGGGGTGAGCGTGGCCGAGTGCAAGAGGGCGGCGTTATCCCACACCACGATGTCGCCCACGCCGTACGAGAGCGCGTATTGATATTTAGGTTGTGTGGCATGGCGTTTTAGTTCGTCGAGTAAATCGACGGCCTCGTCGTCGGGCATGCCTTCGATCCCGAACGAGCTTCCGGACACTGAATACAACGCTTTTCGTCCGCTGATAGGGTGCGGGCGTGCTATGCGGTGCCGCACCCACTTCATTCTTGCTTCTTGATCGGCCGTCAAGACCGAAGCCACTGTGCGCGAGTTTCGATTCAGATCGTCGCGGTTGCCGTAATGGTGACGCCCAATGAGGGGTTCGATGCGCGTCTTCATCGTTTCCGTCAAGTCGTCGTACGCGGCACACTGGTTAGCGAACAGCGTCGCGCCACCGGTGGATGGCACAGTCAACGAGTAAAGTGTGGTGCAACGTGCCGGGACGTCTAAGTACGAATAGTCGGTATGAAAATAGGTGCCCGCGTCTTGTAGGCCAGTGGGCTGGCCGTCGCGCAGCACGTTCGACAGCACCAAAATATCTGGCTCGGCAGGATGGTGAAACTGATTGATCACATGCGGCTCCGGTTTTCCGAAGCGGCGCGCAAACGCATGAAATTGCGCCGCGTCTAGTGATTGCCCGCGAAGCACCAACACATGATTTTCTAGCCACGCTTTCCACAACGTTTGGAAAGATGCATCGTCAAGGCGCGCCACATCCACATCACGCGTCTCAACTCCAAAACCCGCACACAGTTTTGTGAAATTCATAGCGACTACTTAAGCAAATCGGGCGAAACCCACCGTGGCAGCAACAGCGGTAATTCGGGGAAAACGATCATGAGCACCAGCACCAATAGCATCGGTACCAACATAATCATGGTGTCTTTGATCGCAAATTTGAGCGGAACCTTCGCCACGGCACACGAGACCATCAGGCACATCCCGTACGGCGGTGTAACCAATCCAAACGCCAGCGCCACAATGCCGATGATGGCGAACGATACCGGGTGCATGCCAACGGCAGCCGCCAGTGGTTGCAGCGTCGTGCCTACGATGATGATGGCGGGAATAGCGTCCAGAAAACATCCCACCACGAGAAATGCTCCTGCAATCAGAAAGCCGGTGCCGATGAGGCCCAACTCCCACCCTTGAACACCAGAGAGCACAGCCTTGGGGATTTGGTAGTAAGCAAGCAACCATCCAAACACAGACGCGGTACCAACGCAAAAAAGCGCAACCCCGGAGAGCTTGCCGGTTTCGATGATCGCCTGGTACAGTTGTTTCAGGTTCATCTCGCGGTAATAAAACAGCGACAAGGTCGCGGCATAGAGCACCGCGATTGCAGCGGATTCGGTCGCCGTGAACCAACCGGCGAGGATTCCACCCACAATGATGAGCGGTGTCATTAACGCGGGAATTGACGTGAATGTGGATTTGACGATTTCTTTAAACGTCGACCGCGGATACACCGGGTAGTTGCGACGCTTCGCGTACGCGTGCACCGTGGCCATTTGCGCGAGACCCAGCAACACGCCCGGCAACACGCCCGCGAGATACATTGCGCCAATCGAGGTCGAGATCACGCCGCCCCATACCACCATCAAAATCGAAGGCGGAATAATCACCGCAAGCACGGCAGAGACGGCCGTAATGGCAATTGAAAACGAAAGGTCGTAACCCTCTTTTACCTGCGCCTGAATAAAGAGCTTGCCTTGGCTTGCGGCGTCGGCAGTGGACGATCCGGAGATTCCTGCGAAAAAAATCGAGAGCAGCACATTGATTTGCGCCAAGCCGCCGGGAAAGTGCCCCACGAGCGCCCGTGACATCCGCATCAGCCGATCCGTAATTCCGCCGACGTTCATCAAATTTGCAGTGAGCAAAAAGAATGGTACCGACAACAAAATAAACGAGTTGTACGACTTAAACATCTCGTTGAAGATCACCATCGGTGACAGTCGTGGCTCAATGATGAGCACGGGCAACGAAGCAAGACCCAACGCGAAAGCAACGGGCACCCGGAGCACCAGCAGCAAAAAGAAGCCGCCAAACAGAACCCACGCTGCGTTGCCTGATGAGAGAACGGCGGCGCTATTCATGGCGTTCTCCGTCGATACCAATCGCGCCAGCGGCTGTCGTACGCTTCAGGTGCGGGTTCTTGAAATCACGCCAATCGCTGCGGAAATGATCCATTTGGAATAGAAACCACGACAGCCCGGTTATTGGCCATGCGATAAATATTAGCCACATCGGCAGATCCGCCAGCTCTGAGGTTTGATTCCAACCAAATCGCGTGAACTCCACGCCCCACCAAATGACAACCGCCGTAAATATCAGCGTCAAGGCATTGGCCACCAATCGCAGCAACGCATTTTTGTGCGGCGACAAATCGGGAAACACATCGACATCAAAGTGCAAACGATCACGCACGCCTATCATCGCGCCCAGCATCACCATCCACACGAAGAAAAAGCGGCTCATCTCTTCCGTCCAGATGTAGCTCGGGATCAGGCTCGTGTAGCGTGAAAAAATTTGCAGCGTTACCGGGATGATTAAAACCGCGACGGTAACCGCCATGATCCACGTGAGCAATTGATACCAGCGATCCAGAAAGCGGGTCATGGCGAACCTTTAATTTGTGTGGCGACGGGCAAGAAAAAAGCGGCGAGCGTCCTAAGACGCATCGCCGTTTGGGTACTCTCCTAGAGGACTACTTAATCGCGTTGATGCGCGCGAAAATGCCGTCGGCGCCGATCTCTTTGGCGTACGTCATCATTACGGGATCCACTGCTTTTTGCATCGCTGCACGCTCTTTAAATGGCACGAGCGTCAGCTTGTTCGCTTTGGCGAGTGCATCGAGCTTCGCTTGATCTTCTGACGACTCAATGTCACGTCCGTACTTGCCCGCTTCTTTGCCCGCCTTCATGATCGCTGCTTGCAAGTCGGCTGGCAACGTCTTGAACGTTTTCGCAGAGAAGCAAATCGGACGAATGGTGATTGCATGTTGCGTGACGTTCAGAAACTTGCCGACTTCATAAAACTTCATGGCCTCGACGCCAGCCGCTTCGTTTTCACCTGCCTGGATCACGCCGTTTTGGATCGCGTTGTAAACCTCGTTGTACGCGATCACGGTCGGTGCCATACCCACCGCGTTGAACGTGCGGCTCCAGATGGGCGCGCCTTGAACACGCACTTTCAGGCCCTTCATCTCCGCCATTGTTGCGAATGATTTCGTCGCGAAAATGTTTCGCGTTCCGCCACCGGCATAGCCAATGAGCATCACGTCGCCTTTTTGCGCGACTTCATCGGCGATGGGCTTGAGCACATCCTGATCCAGCACCTTGTTCCAGTGATTGAGATCGCGGAATAAGAAGGGAGCGTCGATGAACGGAGCCGCTTTGGAAAATGTCGACATATGCGCGGGCGACACGATGGCGTAGTCCACCGCCTTGCCTTGGTTCATGTAGGCAAAGTAATCCTTCTCTAAACCCAACTCGCTGTTTCGGTGCAACACGAAATTGATCGGCTTGCCGTAGTACTTTTTGACCAACTCCTCGAATTTCAGTAACGAGCGATTGAACGCATGATCGTCGGCAAATTGCACCGCACCGTGAAGGGTGATCGGCGCTTGCGCCACGGTTGGCATCGCGGTGGTCGCGAGCCATGCCACAGACATTGCGCCCGCGACGCGGCCGAGCTTGTTCCAGACTGTCATAGTGCCTCCTTGATTGATGTGGGCCATGTGATCAACGTCACAACAGCGGTAGCCAACCCTGCATTGGCTTCACACAAGAAGAGTTTCATAGCGCGTCGGGACTGTCAATGCGTCGTGTCGGTCGTGCGCGGAGCGATCGTCACGCAACGAGATAAATGGAACCTTTCGCCGGCCGCTTTTGAGTGCTGCGGCGCATCAAATTGCCAGCGTGACGTCTGTGGTCTTCGCTCTGGCGTCGGCGGTGGCGAGGCAACTGTCATAAGATAACTACGATTTTTTCACTCCGACGCCCGTCGTTTCGCACTTATTCATGTTTGATCGCATCCGCGAAGATATTCAGGCCATTCGCAGCAAGGACCCGGCCGCGCGCTCGGGCCTCGACATTTGGCTCTCGTACCCTGGGTTCCACGCTATCCGTTTCCATCGCGTTGCAAATGCGCTGTGGCGTGGCGGCTTTAAGCGCACGGGGCGTTGGGTGTCACACTTGTCGCGATTTTTCACGGGCATCGAAATTCATCCCGGTGCGTTTATCGGGCGTCGCGTGTTCATCGACCACGGTATGGGTATCGTGATTGGCGAGACGGCCGAAGTGCATGACGATTGCACGATTTATCAAGGCGTCACGCTCGGCGGAACGTCGCTGGAGCGCGGCGCGAAGCGCCACCCGACTTTGGCTAAGGGCGTAATCGTTAGCGCGGGCGCGAAAGTGCTTGGCAGCTTTACGGTGGGTGAGGGCGCGAGCGTGGGCTCCAATTCGGTGGTGCTCAAAGCCGTGCCGGCCGGCGCCACGGCAGTTGGCATTCCAGCACGCATCATCACCAAAGAAACCAAAGAAAAGCGCGAAGTCACCGCGCAGAAAATCGGCTTCTCGGCGTACGGCATTTCGGCGGATCTCGACGACCCACTGGTGCAAGCGATCCACAAGTTGCTCGATCACAGCGCTGAGCTTGATGCGCGCCTGAACGCGATTTGCGGAGCCCTCGAAAAGCAGGGCGTGGACTGCGCATCGCTGCGCGGCGCGGCGGTGGATACGAAGGGAATTGACAAGTTGTTGGATGCTGACTAGCGGCGATTAGGGAGCGGTGGCCGGGAATCGGTGAGCGATCATGTCCAGTTATTTGCCGTCATCCTCGCGAAGCGGGGATCCAGAACGTGGCAAGGTGCTCTCTCGATTCGAACGCGCTGCACTGAGTTACGTCCTCGATCGCCTGCTCGCCGAGGATGACGGCATTACGGGCGCTGCGTGAATCGCTCTCGTCCAGCTGCACACGTTCCGAGAATATTTTCCCCTCGACGGAATAAACGGGGCGAAACGGGTGTTTACCGTTATGCGATCCCGCTTTATCCTATGAGGACACTTTTAT
>ERZ795056.2620-NODE-2620-length-19817-cov-56.446918_pt1 | contig 19817 bp, 12 predicted proteins | sample MGYA00375140_ERZ795056 | MGnify/ENA primary metagenome ERZ795056 (study PRJEB30185, sample SAMN05720227) | activated sludge metagenome | isolation source: Anaerobic digester | place: USA | collected 2015-03-09 ... | reverse complement strand
AGGCGACGGGACGTCGGATGCATGGGCATTGGTCAGCAGGCTCGCAACGAGACCAAGGTGCAGGAGGTGCGCGGCGATTGATCTCATGCGTGACTCCGTTGAACCGTGCTGGCGCGGGTGGTGAGCCACGCTTCCACCTTGTCGGCGGGTATGGCGGGGGAAAAGAGGTAGCCCTGCCCGAAATTGCAATTGAGTTCCTTCAGCAGATCCGCCTGGGCGCTGGTTTCGATGCACTCGGCGACGACGCTCATGCCCAGTTCATGGGCAAGGTGGATGCTTGCTCCGACGATGGCGCGCAGGCGTGTGTCGCGCACGATTTCACGGATGAACGACCCATCGAGCTTGATGGTGTCGCAGGGAATGGAGTGCAGGTAGCTCAAGGAGGAGTAGCCGGTACCGAAGTCATCGATGAGGATTTTGAGGCCCTTGGCGCGGAGCTTGCCCAGCTGGCTGGTGGCCAGTTCCTTTCGGGTGACCAGGGTACCTTCGGTAATCTCGAGCTTCAGGGCGCCAGGAGGCAGGTCGTGTCGTTCAATGCAGGCAACGATCTGATCGGCAAGATCCAGCTGCGTCAGTTGCCGTGCCGAAAGGTTGACGCTGATGCTGATCTCGTCGTTGGCGATGCCATGGTCGCGCCATGCCTTGAGGCACCGGCAGCTCTGGTCGAGCATCTGCATCCCCAGGTCATGAACCAGACCGAGGGATTCAGCGAGGGGGATGAAAACGTCAGGGCCGATCTGGCGGGTGTTTGCCTGGGGCCAGCGGACCAGGGCCTCGAAGCCGGTGGTCAGGCCCGTACTCAGATCCACGATGGGCTGGAAATGGGCGACCAATTGCTCCTCACGCAGGGCGGCGCGGAGCAGGGATTCGAGCTGCAGGTCACGCATCACCTGCTGATGCATGGCGGACTGGAATACCGTGATCGTGCTTTCGGTGCTGCTGCGCGAGCGATGCATGGCGTTGTCGGCATCACGCATCAGATCTTCGGCATTGTGGAAGCCGCCACTTCCCAGGGCGACGCCAATGCGCGTCTTGGGATACAGGGCATGGCCGTTGAGCTCGGCGTTCTCCGCCAGATGGGTTTGCAGTCTTTCGGAGAACCGGATGGCCTCTCCTGCCTCGGCGATGTCGTTGAGAAGCACCGCGAACTGGTCGCCACCGATGCGCCCGACGACGTCGCCGGGACGGGCCAGAGTGCGGATGCGGGACGCCACAAGGCGCAGCAGATCGTCGCCGGCCGAGTAGCCGAGACTGTCGTTAACCACATGGAAGCGTTCGATGTTGACGTGAAGAACGGCAAACAGACTGTCTTCGACGCGGTCGGCGTGGCGCAGGGTGTTCTGCAGATGCTCGACAAACAAGGCCCGGTTGGCGAGGCCCGTGAGGCCATCATGGAGTGCGTCGTGGATGAGTTGATCTTCGGCGCGCTTGCGCAGATGGATGTCGCTGATGGAGCCTGCCATCCGGACGGCCCGGCCGCTGACCGGGTCGAAGACGGCAATGCCACAGGTGAGAATCCAGCGGTAGGAGCCATCCGTGTGACGGATGCGGTGTTCGACCATCAATTGGGCCGATTCGCGTTTGAGGTGGGCGAGCAGGCGCAGGCGGAACGCTTCCCGGTCCTCCGGGTGAAGGTGCTCGATGAGCGTTTCCCTGGTGACGAGCGACGAATCGGCGGGCAGGCCGAGGATCTCCATGAAGCGCGGCGCAAAGTAGGTGCGGTCGCTGATGATGTCCCAGTCCCAGAGGCCATCGTTGGCCGCGCGGGTGGCGAGGGCATAGCGTTCCTCGCTGATGGTGAGCTGGCGGGCGGTTGTTTCGAGTTCATGGATCCGTGACTGCAGCGCCTCGGCCATGCGGTTGAAATGCTGGCAAAGCTGGGCCAGCTCGTCCTTGCCCTGTTCGGGTAGCCGGTGGGATAGCTGTCCGGCGGCGATGGCCTGGCTGCCCCGCAACAGGCGCCCCAGGTTGCGTGTCATCAGATAGCCGACCGCGCCCAGCAGGAGCAGCGTCAAGAGCACTTCTGCACTGGCGATCGCAATGCCCTGGTTGAGGATGCGCTGCTTGGCCAGGCTGAGGGCCGATACGGAGACGCCGAACTGCACATAGCCCACCTGATTGCGTTCGAGGAGGACGGGGCGTCGGATGTGGATGAGATTGTGCTGCGCCCCCGAACTGAAATTGAGTGCCGAGGCATCGTCCGGCTGGGGGAGGGTGAGCATCTCCGGTAGGCCGGCGCGAACCCGGGTCTGGCCGGTGCTGTCCACGATACGGACGTAGATCAGCCCTTCATTGGTTTCGTTCAGGAGTTCGCCGAGGGCGTCCTGAAGTTCGTTGTAGCGTCCCTGGGGTACGAATGTGGCCGTTACTACGTTCAGAATGCCGGCATTCTGTGCGATCAGCGTGTTCAGACTTGCGGTGGTGGCCTCGTTCATGAGCCGGCCACTATTGGTCAGCAGAAGCGTCAGCATCGCAACCTGGACCAAGGTGCTGGCCAACAAGAGGCGAACGCGGATCGAAAGGTTGCTCAACATGCAATACGAAGGCCTGGAGAGGTGGTCGGGTTAGGGCCGCGTTCGTCCTGAGGTCCAGGCGGAGAAGGGCTTTGAGTTGTCTGCCCCTTGTAATCGGCAGAAAGGAGACAAGCTTAAGCCCGACGCGCCATGGCCCGGTCGCAGTTACTTCTTCCAGGTGTCGCGCAGCGTGACCGTGCGATTGAACACCGGTGCGCCATCCCTGGAGTCGATCCGGTCGGCCACGAAGTAGCCGTGACGCTCGAACTGGAAGCGTGCTTCAGGTCGGGCGGCTCGCAGGGCGGGCTCCAGTTGTGCGGTGATGATCTTCAGACTGTCACGGTTGATGTCCTCCAGGAAATCCCGCTCAACCCCGTCGGCATCGCCCTCGCGTCTGGCGCCGGGGTAGGCGCAGGCGAAGAGGCGGTCATAGAGGCGAACCTCGGCAGTATAGGCGTGGGCCACCGCGACCCAGTGCAGGTTGCCCTTGACCTTGTAGTTGTCCGCACCCGGGGTACCGGATTTGGAGTCGGGCATGTATTCGCACAGTACCGCCGTGATGTTGCCGTTTTCATCCTTCTGGCAGCCGGTGCATTTGACCACATAGCCATAGCGCAGCCTCGCCATGTTGCCGGGGTAGAGGCGATGGTAGCCCTTGACGGGGGTTTCCATGAAGTCTTCGCGCTCGATCCAGAGCTCCCGCCCGAAGGGCATCTCACGCTTGCCCAGCTCTGGGAAAAGTGGGTGGTTGGGGGCGTGGCAGCGTTCGGTGTGGCCTTCGGGGTAATTGGTGATGATCAGTTTGAGCGGATCAAGCACGGCGACGCGACGTTCTGCGGCTTCGTTGAGGTGCTCGCGCATGCAGTCCTCAAGGACGCTCATGTCAATCCATGAATCACCTTTGGATACGCCGATGCGATCGGCGAAGCGGCGAAAGCCTTCCGGCGTGAAGCCGCGACGGCGGGCGCCAACGAGGGTGGGAAGGCGGGGGTCGTCCCAGCCGGCCACGTGCTTTTCGTCCACCAGCTGGATCAGTTTGCGCTTGGACAGCACCACGTAGGTCAGGTTGAGGCGGGCAAACTCGATCTGGCGCGGAACCGGGCGGGGGAAGAATCCGCCATCGGCCAGGCTGTCCAGCAGCCAGTCATAAAAGGGGCGCTGATCCTCGAACTCCAGGGTGCAGATGGAATGGGTCACATCCTCAAGGGCATCCTCGATGGGGTGTGCAAAGGTATACATCGGATACACGCACCACCGGTCCCCGGTCCGATGATGTGTGGCATGGCGGATGCGATAGATGGCCGGGTCACGCAGGTTGATGTTGGGCGAAGCCATGTCGATCTTCGCGCGCAGGATGTGGGTGCCGTCCGGGAATTCGCCCGACTTCATGCGCTGGAAGAGTTCGAGGTTTTCGGTGACGCTGCGGTTGCGGTAGGGGCTGTCGGTGCCGGGCGTCGACAGGGTGCCGCGGTAGGCGCGCATTTCTTCCGCAGAGAGGGAGTCCACATAGGCCTTGCCCACCGTGATCAGGTGTTCGGCCATGGCGTACATCTTGTCGAAGTAGTCCGACGCAAAGTACAGGTGCTCCCCCCAGTCGAAACCCAGCCACTGCACCGCCTCGATGATGGCATCGACGTATTCCTGCTCTTCCTTGGTCGGATTCGTGTCATCGAAGCGCATGTGGCAGGCACCGCCGTAGGCTTCCGCGAGACCGAAGTTCAGGCAGATGCTCTTGGCGTGACCGTAATGCAGGTAGCCATTAGGCTCCGGCGGAAAGCGCGTTTCAACCCGTCCGGACCATTTGCCGAGACGGCGATCTTCGTCAATGATGTTGCGGATGAAATTGCTGGGGGTGGCATCGGAGGCCGGGGCGGTGGGAGCGGTCATCGGGAGGCTTACCTTGACGGGCGCGGGCGGGGGGCCGCCGGGTTCGAAAAATCATCAGATTGTAGCCGATGGTGGGGGGGGCGATGGGCTCCGGGTCAGGCGGGCGCCCGGGTATCGAGTGTGATCGATGTCGCGTGGGTGGGCGCTGAAACGTTTTTCTCGTTGTCCGTGTGCAATGTTTGCCACCGGAATCCTTGCGTACAGGGTAAAAAGCCTGCCTGATTGTGTTGAAATTTAACAATCTGGTGCGGGCGATGTTGTGTTTCCGCGTGTCATTTATTGAGAGTCCCCATGACCATTCGATTTGCCCACTGCTTCCTCGTACCGGCATTGTGTTGCGGTCTTGCTGCGCGTGCCCAAGACGCATCGCTGGCAGACCTGAGCCTGGAGGAGCTGGTCAGGCTCGATGTCACGGCGGTATCCCGCAAGGCACAGAAGCTCTCGGATACGCCCGCAGCGGTGACGGTGCTGTCAGCCGCCGACATCCGGCGCAGTGGCGCCCGCAGCGTGCCCGAAGCCCTGCGCGAGGTTCCCGGCGTGATCGTTGCGCAGATTGGCGCCGGACGGTGGTCGGTGGGGGTTCGTGGCGGTGAGGGGCGGTTCTCCAACAAGCTGCTTGTCCAGATTGACGGCCGCAGCATCTACAGTCCCTTGTTCTCCGGGGTGTTCTGGGAGGCCCTTGATGTGGTCCTTGAAGACATCGAGCGGATCGAGGTGATTCGCGGCCCCGGTGCTTCCCTATGGGGCGCGAACGCGGTGAATGGGGTGATCAACATCATCACCCGCAAGGCAACGGCAACCGTTGGAAGCCTCGTGTCCGCCACGGTGGATGACGGCGGGCATTCGTCCCTGTCGGTACGCCAGGGTATCAGTCTGGGGGATGCCGGAGCCCTGCGCGTCTTTGCCAAAGGCAGTGAGCTGGGTGGTTCGCGGACCCGGGATGGTGCGTCCGAGCCGGATTACAACCGTGGCTGGCTGGCGGGCTTTCGCATGGATGGTGCGGGGTCCGGGGTGGACGCCTGGACGCTGCAGGGCAACAGCAGCCGCCGGACGAGTGGTGAGAACATCATTGCCACATCCCTGACGGGTGAGCCGGCCCCGCTCTCCCTCGATTTCGTGTTCGAGAGTGCCAGCCTGCTGGGGCGTTACAACTGGGGCCTTGCCGGAGGAGAAGCCTCCATCCAGGCCTACGTGGATCATCAGTTCGCCAACGTCGGCACCTACGGCAAGGGTACGGTCAACACGGCAGACCTGGATTTCCAGCATCGCCTGGTTCCTTACGGTGTCCATGAAATCATGTGGGGGCTTGGCGGGCGGATGTTGCAGACGGAAATCGCTGCGGCCTCATCGGTGTTGAGCATCACCCCACCGCGACGACAGTCCCGGGTATTCAGTGCATTTGTGCAGGATGAGATTACCCTGGTTCCCCAGACCTGGAAGCTGACTGTTGGCGGTCGCTTCGAGTATTCCAGCCGGTCACGCTTCGAGCCCCAGCCGACTGCTCGGCTGATGTGGACGCCCAACATGGAAGACAGCGTTTGGGCGAGCTGGTCCCGGGCGGCACGCACGCCTTCCATCGGCGAGAGTGATGCAACCATTCTTTTCGGCGCCCAGCCGACGCCGCCGGGATCCCCGTTTCCGATGGTGGTACTGGCCTCCCGGCCCGGAGAAGGCTGGAACCGACGTGCCGAGCGGGTGGATACGCTGGAACTGGGCTACCGCCGGAACCTGGGCAACGGCAGCTTTGAGGCCGTGTTGTTCCACAACGACTACCATCGCCTGATCTCCGAGCAGACAGACCCCAACGGACTGGTTTTTCCGACTTCGCCGCTGCCCGTCGCGCCCTTCGTCGCGCCGATCCAGTACTTGCAGCGGGGCAGCCAGTCTGCGGCACGCAGCCACGGGATCGAGGTGGGCGCGGATCTCCCCCTCACCGCCGCCTTGCGTCTGCAGGCCAGCTACACACTCATGGATACCCGTGTCCGGCGCAGCGCCGATGCCGCCGCCAATGCGACGGCTCGACATCTGGAGGAGTCCGCGCCACAGCACTGGGGCAGCCTGCGCATGACGGTGAATCTGGGGGGCGGCCAGGAGTTCGATGTGGCCGCCCGGCGGGTTGGCGCCATCGGCACGGGCGACGTACCCGCCTACACGGCGGTGGACCTCCGCTATGCCTGGCGGGTGAACCGCTATTTCGACCTGTATTTCATCGCCCAGAACCTGTTCGACCCGCTTCACCTTGAGTACGTGTCCAACTTCTTCCCTGGGCAGCCGGTATACCAACCCCGGCGTGCCTTCATCCAGGGTGTGTGGCGTTTCTGAGGACTTGCCCGGTGTTACGCCACCTCTCCCGGTTCGCATTGTTCCTGGCCCTCGGGCTGGCGGGGCTGCCCGTGGTGGTGGCCTCCCAGCCCGGCGAGTACCAGATCAAGGCGGCCTACCTGATCAACTTTGCCCGCTACGTGGAATGGCCGGCCAGTCGTTTGCCGCTGGGTGCGGTGCTGCGCCTGTGCGTGCTCGGCCGTGATCCGTTCGGGGGGGCTTTGCTTGGCCTGGACGGACGGCAGGTGCAGGGGCGCGAGGTGCGCTTCCGTCCGGTCGATAGTCTTGAGCAGGCCCTGGAGTGTCATCTCGTGTTTGTCTCCGGCTCGGAGGAGCGCCGGTTGGGCTTGATCCTGCGGGGCCTGGCAGGCCGGGGGGTGCTCTCGGTCAGCGACATCGAGGGCTTCGCCGAGGTGGGTGGAGGCATAGGGATGGTCACCGAGGATGATCGGGTCCGTTTCGACATCAATCAGGCGACCCTTGCCAGGGACGGCCTCCGGGCCAGCTCCCAGCTCCTGCGCCTTGGGCGACAGGTGTTTGGCACCGAAAGGACGTCCCGATGAAGCCGCTGCGAGACCGCCCCATCGGTGCCAAGCTCGGCATCGTGGTCATCCTGAGTGTATTGATTGCCCTCAGTGTCGCCTTGCTGACGATCTTCATCATCGAGGTTCGCACGGAACTGCGCCGTGCTGACGAGGATGCCATGACGCTTTCCGAAATCGTTGCGGACAGCGCCATATCACCGCTGCGGTTCGACGATCCGCAGGTGGCACGCACGCTGCTGGCGTCGTTGCGTTACCACGAGCGCGTGGCGACGGCGATGCTCGTGCGCGCGGATGGTTCCGTGTTTGCAAGCTACCCCTCCGATCTTGGCGACGATGCGTCGCGAGTCGCCGCATTGCAGTTACGCGCCGGCCAGGAGTCTGCCCAGGGTACGGTACAAGGGGGGCTGCTGCAGCGCCTCGTCACCCAGCCGCTGCACAGTGATGGTGAGGATCTCGGGGTGCTGGTCATTGAATTCGATCTGCATTCCATCCTGCGCCGGATTGTCCTTTGGATCGGTTTTGCCTCGTTCGGGTTGCTTGTCGGGTTGGTGGCAGCGGGTCTTTTCATCCGGCGTGTGAGGGGGATGATCGTCCATCCGCTGCAGCAGCTTGCTCAGATCGTGCGCGAAGTGGGCGCCGAAAAGCGCTACGACCTGCGTGCCCCGGCGGGGTACGCAGATGAAGTGGGTGAGTTGATCGCCGGTTTCAATGGCATGCTGGGCGAGATTGCCGTCCGTGACCGGGAGCTCACCTTGCACCGGGAGCACCTGGCGTCCGAAGTGGCTGTCCGTACCGCCGAACTCCAGGCAGCCAAGGAGCAGGCGGAGGCCGCCAGCCGAGCCAAGTCCCAGTTCCTGGCCAACATGAGCCACGAGATCCGTACGCCGATGAACGGCGTGATGGGCATGATAGGCCTGTTGCGGCAGACGCCCCTGGTGGAGCGCCAGGGGCACTTTGTTGATATGCTCGACCACTCCGCCTGTGCGCTCATGGAAATCATCAACGACGTGCTCGACGTATCGAAAATCGAGGCCGGCCGCCTTGAACTCGAGAGCCTGCCGTTCTCGCTTCGCGACACCGTAGACCAGGTGGCAGCCCTGTTTGCCACCTCAGCCCACGAACGCGGGCTGCTGCTGCGCCTGCACATCGACCGGGAGGTGCCGGAATCGGCGGTGGGTGATGCGCTGCGCGTCCGTCAGGTGCTCAACAACCTGGTGTCGAACGCCCAGAAGTTTACCGAGGAGGGCGAGATCGCCATCCACATCTCCCGGGTCACCGGTAAGCGGACTGGTTGTATGCGCCTGCGCGCTGAAGTGCGTGACACGGGCATCGGCGTGCCCCGTGGGGCCGGCGCGCGGCTCTTCCAGTCCTTCTCCCAGGCCGACAATTCCATGGCGCGGCGCTTCGGCGGAACCGGGCTTGGTCTTTCCATTGCAAAACAACTGGCTGAACTGATGAATGGCGAAATCGGCTACGTCACGGAGCCGGGGCAGGGGTCGTGTTTCTGGGTCGAGTTTGAACTGGGTGTTGATTCCTCGGCGGACCCGGGCCGGCCGACCCTGATGGGGCGTACCGCCCTGTTGGCCATTGCGGATCCGCTGCTGCGCGATGAGCTCACCGAGCAGTTGGCGTTCCTGGGGTGTCGCAGCGAATTTGCATTCGACCTGCCGGCTGTGGATGAAATGCTCTCCGAGGGCACGGGCTTCGATTGGCTGGTGGTGGATGCCCCCTTCGGGGGCGGCGGGTGCTTTGCGTCGCTCGGCAGTCTGCGGGCTCGCCGCGGGTGCCCGCAGCTGGCGGCGGTGGTCGGTGTCGGCCGAGAGGGTGAGGACGAAGCACGTGCGGCCGGTGCCACCGTCACCGTGGCGCGTCCCCTTATCGGGGCCGAGATTCGCCGCTTCCTGATCAGTGAGCTGGCGCAACCCGATGCGGCACTGTCCGCCACGGGGAAGACCCTTGCCGCCCATGTGCTGGTGGCCGAGGATCACCCGGTGAATCGCGAAGTGGTGACCGCCGTGCTGCAATCCCTTGGATGCCGCGTTTCGGTGGCCGAGAATGGCCGCGAGGCGCTTGAGCGATGCTGTGCGGAGCGGTTCGATCTGGTCCTGATGGATATTCAGATGCCTGAAATGGACGGCCGCCAGGCCACCGTGGGTATCCGTGCCCATGAGGCCCGGGCTGGCTGGCCGCGCCTGCCGATCATTGCCCTGACGGCCAACGCGCTCAAGGAGGATCGCGATGCCTGTCTCGCCGCAGGAATGGACGATTACCTGGTCAAGCCTGTGTCGCGGGAGCAGCTATGGGCAGTATTGAGTCGCTGGCTGCGCGATGCGCTGCCGTCCGATCCCGATGGGCCGGCACCCCGGGCTTTCCCGGTGTCCGAGGCGCCGCCCCGGAACCTCGAACCGGCCATGGACATGGATCTCCTGATGTCCCTGCCCGGCGTGAACGGCAATCGTGCATCTCCCATGCTGCAGCGGCTGATTCCCCTTTTCGTGGGCGAGACCGAGCGGAACCTGCTGGCTTTGCGGGCAGGCGTTGAGAGTTCGGACGCCGAGGCGGTGCGGGCGCTTGCCCACAAGATGAAATCGGGCTGTCTGGCGGTCGGTGCAACATGGCTGGCCAGCCGGGCACGTAGCCTGGATGAACGGATCAAGGCCGGCGGAACCCCGACCGGTGCGGATATTGATGCCATTGCCGAGGCCTGGACGGCCTGCAAACAGGTTCTCCTGCGGGAGAAGCTGATCGGCGTGGATTTACTGGATCGGGCTGACAGCCTGATGGAACGATGACGGCAACTGAAAGCGCCCGCATACTTGTTGTGGACGATGATCCCCTGACCCGCCTGATGGCCTCCGAGGCGCTGCGCGAGGGGGGCTTCGTGACGCTGGAGGCGCAAGACGGTGCACAGGCGCTCGGCATGTTCGACGCGGCCGTGCCGGATCTGGTCCTGCTGGATGTGATGATGCCCGGTCTGAGCGGCTTCGAGGTCTGCGAGCAGATTCGTGCCCGGCCCAACGGTGCGTTGGTGCCGATCATCATGCTCACCGGGCTGGATGATGGCGACTCCGTGCAGCGCGCGTTCGACGTCGGTGCCACCGACTTCATCTCGAAGCCGATCAACTGGACCCTATTGCGTTTCCGCATTCGTTACGTACTGCGTTCGGCCCAGGTCATGAAGGAGCTGACGCGCAACAAGGAAAGCCTTTCCAACGCCCAGCGCATTGCCCGTCTCGGAAGCTGGGAGTGGCTCGTCGGAGATGACCGGGTACAGCGCTCCGATCAGTACTACCGGCTTTTTGGCCAGCCAGCCAGCGCTTTCGGCGCAGGGATGGAGGCCGTGCTGGACCATGTCTATCTGCCGGACCGGCCCCTTGTGGCGGCGGCCCTTGAAGGCGCCCGCCGCGGCGTCGGCTTCCAGCTCACCTATCGGGTGGTATGGCCAGACGGGAGCGTCCGCACCGTTGTGGAAACCGTCGAGCCCGGGGACTCAAGCGAAGGGGCCGGACTGGTGATGGAGGGCAGCGCCCAGGACATCACCGATCAGGTCGATGCCCAGCGGCGAATCCGTCAGCTTGCGTACTATGACCACCTCACCGGGCTCCCCAATCGGGAGTTCTTCCGCGAAAACCTTCTTGGCGCAGCCGTGCGCTGCCTGCGTAACGACAGCCGATGTGCCGTGATGGTGGTGGATATCGACCGCTTCGCGCGCATCAACGACAGCCTGGGCCCCGAGCGGGGGGATCAGGTGCTTCAGGTCATCGGCCACCGGCTACGGGAGTGCATGGGTGACCGGGCGCCCGCCGAGCCGGCCGGCGGAGGCGCCTTGCCCAGCTTCAAGGTGGCGCGTCTTGCCGCCGATGAATTCGGCATCCTGATGCCGGACGTGGGGCATCTGGATGAGGCGGTGGCGGTCGCCCATCGCTTGCTGGGTGTGGTGCGTGCCCCCATTCACGTGCCCGGGCAGGACATCACCCTGTCTGCCCGCATCGGGCTTGCGGTGATGCCTGATCATACCGGCGACGCCGACGCCCTCCTGAAGGCCGCCGAGACCGCCCTCAACCGGGCCAAGCGTACCAATGGCGAGCCGGTTGCCCTGTTTTCCGAGGAGATGAAGGTCGCCGCCTTTCTGCGCTTCACGCTTGAGGGTGAGTTGCGCCGGGCCATCGGCGATCATGAGTTGCGGGTCGTCTATCAACCCATCGTCGATGCCGCGACCGGCATGATTGTGAAAGCAGAGGCCCTCGTGCGCTGGCCTCACATGGGTCGCGGGCCCGTACCGCCGCCCGAGTTCATCTCCCTGGCCGAGGAGACGGGCATGATCGTGCCCCTCAGCCGCGAGGTTTTCGAGCGCGTATGTGCCGACATTGCCGAGCTGGAGGCCGACATGCCTCCCGGCTTCCGGATCAGCGTCAATCTCTCGGGGGTCAATTTCATGGACGCCCAGCTGATCCCCACCGTGCGTGCGGAACTGGCCAAGGCCGGTGTGCCGGCCTCGCGCATCGAGTTTGAGCTCACCGAAACGGTGCTGATGCGTGACCTGGATTACGCCACGGGCATCCTGGCCCAGTTGCGGGAAATGGGTGTGCGGGTGGCCGTGGATGATTTCGGCACGGGCTACTCATCCCTTGCCTATCTGCGCCGTCTGGCCGTGGATACCCTGAAGATCGACAGATCCTTTGTCAGCGAACTGGACGATGGTCAGGGGATCGCGATCGTCGAAGCGGTGATCGGGCTGGCACACAGCCTCGGCCTGGAAGTGGTCGCCGAGGGCGTCGAGACGATCTCCCAGCTGGCGGCGCTGCACCAGCGTGGCTGTCATCTGATCCAGGGTTATCTGTTTGCACGGCCCATGTCGGCCAAAATGCTTTCCCAGGCCTTGCAGAGCGGCATCCGCATGCCCCCCGGCTTGTCCCTGCCCATGGTCGGGAAGGATGAGGGCATGTTTCTGGGTTCCTTCAGCAGCCCATAGACCTTGCGGCGGCTGGCGCGCGCTTTCCCGGGCGTGGGGCACGGCAAACCCATTGGTCGGGCTGGCCGGGCGCAGAGCGGCGGGATCGTCCCGGGCTGTCGGGCCACGAGACTGCAAATCCCTCCCCCGGGGTCACGCGCTCCGCTGTGCCGGGCGAATGGCAATGGACAGGCGATGTCCTTCAGTGGCTTCCAGCTCCCGCAACTGACGGATCAGGCTCTCGTCGAGCACAAAATCGGCTGCCAGCAGCATCACGCCGTCCCGCGTGACCAGATCGCGCGCCAGCACCATGCCCGGCTTCAGGGAGGATGGGCTGAGTTCGTTGCCCGTGCTGACCGCCGTCTCCGTCGCGCCCAGCACCTCCACCAGGGCGTCCACCACCTGGGGGCAATAGCGCTTGCCGCGGTTCTGCTGGATGAAGGCCACGGCCTCGTCCAGCTTCAGCTTGCGTGGCGAAAGGGTGCCGATCTGCAGGGCGTCGAAGTCGTTGGCGACTGCAAGTACGCGTGCCCCATAGGGGATGGCCAGACCGGATAGCCGGTCCGGGTAGCCTTGACCATCCCAGCGCTCGTGGTGCCCGCGGATGAAGCTGCCGGCCTTGCGCAGGTTTTCCAGGCCCATCAGGGCGGCCTGGCCGGTGACCGGGTGTTTGCGCAGCAGGCCCAGTTCGTCCCCGCTCATGTGAGAAACGGGTTTGGACAGCAGTTCGTCGGGCAGGCCGATCTTTCCCACATCGTGGAGCAGCCCGGCCAGCATCACGTCCTGGGCCTCGGTGGCCGGAAAGTTGAGCTTGATGGCGATCTTGCGGGCCAGGTCCGCCACCCGGCGGGAGTGGCCCGAACTGACACCTTCACGCAGTTCGATCAGATTGGAGAACACCCGGATGGAGGTCAGGAAGCTCTGCTTGAGCTTCTCGTGGGCGATTTTCAGCTCGCCGGTACGGGCCTCGACCTTTTCCTCGAGGCTGGCATTGAGGGACTTGAGTTCCTCGTTCTGGCTGCGGGTAAGCGCCTCCAGGCGGGCCTTCTCGCGTTCGAGGGCCTTGCGCTCAAGGGCTTCCCGGACGGTCAGCACCACGTCCTGATCATTCCAGGGCTTGGAGATGTAGCGCGCAATCTGGCCGGCGTTGATGGCGGCGACGGTGGATTCCATGTCCGCGTAGCCGGTCAGGAGCAGGCGCACCGTGTCCGGATGGCGGCGGCGGGCCTCGGCCAGGAAGGTGGCGCCGTCCATCCCGGGCATGCGCATGTCGGAGATGATCAGGTCCACATGTTCCTGGCTCAGCATCTCCAGCCCTTCGGCACCGCCTCCCGCGACCAGCACCTTGTAGCCATGGGGGCGGAACAGGCGTCGCAGGGATGACAGGATGTTGGCCTCGTCATCGACGCATAGCAGGGTGAAACTCTCTTCGGTGGATGTACTCATTCTTGGGCTCCGGCAGATGCCTCCTGATGAACGGGAAGGGTGATGCGGAAGCGCGTCCCCGCCCCGGGGGTGCTGCTTGCGCTGATGTTGCCGCGGTGCTTCTTGACGATGCCGTAGGACAGGGACAGCCCCAGGCCCGTCCCCTTGCCGATGGGCTTGGTGGTGAAGAAGGGGTCGAAGACCTTGTCGAGAACATCGGGGGGGATGCCGTGGCCATCGTCGGCCACTTCTATCCAGACCATCTCCCCATCCCGGCCCGTGCGAATGGTGATGGTGCCCCGGCGCCCGTCCGGCATGGCCTGGGCCGCATTCACGAAAAGGTTCATGAAAACCTGGTTGAGCTGGGAGGGCAGACACTCCACCAGAGGCAGCTCCCCATACTCGCGGACCACGTCGGCCCGGTATTTGATTTCGTTGCTGGCGATGTTGAGGGTGCTGTCCAGCCCGTGGTGCAGGTCGGCGGCTTGCCAGTCCTGGGTCGTCTCCGCGCGGGAGAAATCGCGCAGATCCTGGACGATCTGGCGTACCCGGTTGGTGCCTTCCTCGGATTCGCCAAGCAGCTGGTGGATGTCTTCGCGCAGGTAGTCGAAGTCTGCGGCCTTTTTCGCCACTTCGATCCTGGCCCGGTGTTCGGGCGGCAGGGCTGCTTCACCCTCTTCGTAGCAGCTCATGACGCTCAGCAACTGCTCCACATAGCCCTTCAAGCTACGGATGTTTGAATTCACATAGCCGATGGGATTGTTGATCTCATGGGCCACGCCGGCCGCGAGCTGGCCGATGGAGGCCATCTTCTCGGACTGGACCAGTTGCTGACGGGTGTCCTGCAGGCGCACATTGAGTTCGGTCAGTTCAGCGTAACGCCTGAGCAATTCCTCCTCCGCCTGCTCCCTGCGCGCAATATCCTCCTCGAGGCTGGCCTTGGCGCGCTGTAGCTGCTCGGTGCGGCGAGCGACCTTGGCTTCCAGGTCGGCATGCATGCGCAGGAGTTCCATTTCGGCGGACTTGCGCTCGGAGATGTCCTGGAGCGTTTCGATGGCTCCGATGACCTCGCCCAGGGCATTGCGCAGGGGGGCAGCGGTGAAGTAGAGCCAGCGCCCCTTTTCACCCATGTTGGGAAAGAAGTCTTCCGCCTCGTACGCGCCTTCGATGGTCGGAGAGCGCCGGAGCTTCTTGCCACCATAAAGTCTCAGCATGTCCTCGATCTGCCCCGACACAATGAGATCGGCCATGATCGGGCGCTTCTCGGGATAGAAGGCCGACCACTGATTGCAGGTTCCGATCAGCTCGCTGGCTTTCAGTCCGATCACTTGTTCACAGGCACGGTTCCAGTGGGTGACGGTATGCCGGGCATTGATGACCAGGGTCGGGACGGGGTCGGCATCGATGATCTGGGTCAGCAGTTGCTGGGCCTGCTTCTGGGCGGCCTCCGCACGTTTGCGCTCGGTCACGTCGATGAAGTTGCAGACGATGGTCCGCTTCCCCTGGATTTCCTCATGGGAGACCACCAGCTCGACCCAGCGCTCATCGCCCGACTTGGTGAGCAGCAGCGTCTCGTAGCGGCCGACCGCATGTTCGCCTTCCAGCCGGGCCTGACCCCGCTCGCGGATGGTGTTGCCGACGCTGGCGGGGTAGAAGGCCCAGAAGTCCTTTTCGATGAGTTCCGCCGGGGTGAATCCGCTCAGCCGGGACATGGCCTTGTTGGCATAAAGTACCTTGCCCCCCCGATGCAGGAGCAGGCCTGAACTGAGCGAGTCGGCGAGGGGGAAAAGGGTGCCGGGCAAGGGATACACGTTGGTCGGGGCCGTCATGGTCTATCCCAGCAGGGTCTCGAAGCTGTCAAAACCGGCCCGGGTTTCGGTCAGCACCCCGTTGAGTGCTTCCCAGCCAAGGTCCAGCGCATCCACGGTTTGGGCGTCCAGGCGCGGCACCTGGCCCGTTTCGGCGCCATCCAGATCCAGAGCGTGGGCAATTGCGTCCGCGTAGTGAACGATACCGGCCAGTCCACCCGGAACACCTCGGGCGGGGTCGTGGTGCCAGGCCAGGGCGTCGATGATCTCGGCGGGAAAGTTCCAGCGCCGGGCCAGCTCCGCGCCCACCGTACTGTGATCGAACCCGAAATGTCGGAACTCGGCCTCCACCAGCGTGCAGTCCCGGGTCTGCGCATCGGCCAGCACGCCGCATAGCTCCTCGGGGTAGATCGTCATCATGGCCAGCCGGCCGATATCGTGGAGCAGGCCGGCGACAAATAGGGGTTCGGGTGGGCGCCTGAGGGGGCGGGCCAGGGCCCGGGCGGCAGCGGCCACGCCGAGAACGTGCCGCCAGAAGCGGCTCTGGCTGAATTCCGGGCAACGTCCCCCCGGCAGGCCCGTGATGACGGCTGCAGCCAGCACGAGAGAGCGTACCGAAGACAGGCCGAGCACGACGATTGCATCGTGGATGGAGCCAACCCGTGACTGCAGCCCGTAGAAGGGCGAGTTGGCGACCCGCAGGACCCGGGCCGCGATGGCCTGATCCTGGGCGATGCGCTTCGCGAGTGCGTCGATGTCGGTGTCGGCGCCACTCATGGACTGCAGAACTTCCATGGCTACCACCGGCATGGCCGGCAGCTTGTGGACGTGACTGACCATCTCTTCGAGGCGAGTCATTGGCCGGTCTCCTGGCGGAAGGCCAGCACGGCATGCAGCAGGGCCTGGGAGCCGGCCTCATCGGCGGTATGGCGGAACAGGTACATGACCCGCGCGCGGATTCTCTCCTGCTTGCGCGCCCGTGCTTCCGCATCTTCGGGGCGTACCACGAGGAGCGTGGCGACGTCTCTCCGTCGCAGGCCGTCCAGCTGCACCTCGGTGAGACTGAGTCCGGCGGGCAGGAGCACGGCGCCCGAGTGGTCGAGGACCGGGGCGGCCAGCACGGTGCCCGGCAGCACTTCGGCGAGGGGGAGTGTCAGGGTGTCATCCATGGCACATCGGCACGACAGGTAAAGGTCAGCAGGCAACCACGGTGCGGCGACCGGGCGCCAAGGGGGTGGGCCTCGACCCGGAACAGCCGGGTGCCGCAATGCAGCTCCGCCTGACCGGTGCCGGTCTGGAGCAGCCCGCGGAACTCATCGGGAAGAACTTCTTCGGCCCCCAGGCCAAGCAGGGGCGCCTGGTCGGAAAAGAGCTTTTCGGCGGCGTCATTGGCAAAGGCGATCATGCCGTCGGGATCCACGCCGAGGACCGGCAGGGGCATCACGGCCAGTGCTTCCTGGGTCAGGCTGAGGGCGGCTTCGTCCAGGCCGAGGCGGCGCTCCCGCTCGGCCAGAACGGTGGTAAGGCGCTCGTTGATGCGTTCCAGTTCCTGGTTGGCGTGGTGCAGCTCGGCGGCCAGACGCTGGTTCTCGTCGGACATGGCCTTGCGCCGGAAGGCCTCCTCGATATTGGCCCGCAGCATTGCATCGTCCCAGGGCTTGGTCAGGAACTTGTAGATGGCCCCTTCGTTGATCGCGTCGGTGACCGACTGCAGGTCGGTGTAGCCCGACAGTACGAGGCGCACGGTGTCCGGACACATGTCCTTGGCCTTGTGGAGGAATTCGACCCCCGTCATGGCCGGCATGCGCTGATCGGAGACGATGACATCCACCCGGTTGGAGGCCAGGATTTCGAGCCCCTGCTTGCCGCTGGTGGCGGTCAGGATGGTGTAAGCGTCGCGGCGGAGAAGCCGCCGCAGGGAAGAGAGGATGTTTTCCTCATCATCGACCAGCAGCAGCGTCCGCTCGGCCGTGGGATGGTGCATCAGGCTTCCGTCCAGGGGCTCATCCCTGGACAGCAGTGCCCCGAAGGCCTCGGGGGGGATTCCGCCCGACAGCAGCGGACCCTGGAGGTAGTCGCAGCCGCAGGCCTGCATGACCGAGGCGGAATGGGCGCTGGCAATGCCCTTGGCGCACACCTTCAGATTCATGTTGTGGGCCCGGGTGACCAGCGCCCGGACAATGGCCACGCCTTCGGGGTCGGTCGTGACGTTCTGGACCAGTCCGGCCGGCACCTCGATGCCGTCCACCGGGAGGCGTCCTGTCCAGGCAAGAAGGGCATTGGCCTGACTGGCGGCGCTGATGATGAAGCGGACGCCGCAGGCCTTGAGGTGCCGGAGGGTGGCCGCGCTCGTGTCGGGTATGTCGCCCTGCCCGGTGATGATGTTGAGTTCGAGGCATCCGGGTTCCAGTCGGGAATCCAGCAGCAGGCTGTTCAGGGCGCTGGCAAAATCCGGATCGCAGAGTGCCTCCAGATGGGCTCCCACGGTCAGGACCAGGCGTCGTCCGCTGACCGAGTTCCATGCGCTGGCCTGTCGGCAGCCGTGCCCTAGCGAAGCCAGGCCCGCCGGGTCGGCACTGCGTATGACCACATTGTCCTGGCGACGGGGGGTGACCACGTAGAGCTTCGCCCCGACGAGCAGGCCGCTCCGGCTGTCGAAGCGCGGCTGGTACAGGAGGGGGGGTGCGTCGTTGGCGATTTGGTCGGGGTTGTCCATCGGATCTCCGGGCGCGAGGCGGCGTGCGGCAGGCGACGGGATCGGGTCTCGGCAACACGCCTGCCCATCACGGTCTGTCGCAGCGGATATCGGCCTGGCGGGGGGCGGCTTGAGGAATAAAGTCACGTCGTCGCCCGATACCGCGGTGTGGCGGGCAGCCGGAGCCCGGGCGGAGTAAAATCCCGCCCATGCCGAGCCACGCGCCCCATTTTCCCGTCCTTTCCCTTGTCGCCATCGGCCTTGGTGCCGCCTTCGGCGCCTGGTTGCGCTGGTGGCTGGGCCTGCGCTTGAACCCCATGTTGTCCCAGATGCCCCTCGGCACCCTCGCGGCCAACCTGCTTGGTGGCTATCTGGTGGGGGTCGCCGTGGCCGTGTTCGCCCTTCGCCCCGAGCTAGCCCCTGAAGTGCGCTTGTTCGTCGTGACCGGCTTTCTGGGTGGCCTCACCACCTTTTCCTCGTTCTCGGCAGAGGTCGTCCACCTGATTGATACGGCCCGCTATGCCTGGGCGGCCGGTGCCGCCGCCTTGCATCTGTTCGGCTCCCTGTCGATGACCGCGCTGGGCATGTGGACCGTGCACAGCCTGCGTGCCTGATCCTGCGTCCTCATTCCCGATTGATTTCCCGCTTCCGCTGCAATCCCGATGGCCTCTCCGCAAGACCGGCAAGATCCGTATTCCCTCCTTGAACAGTGCCTGTCGGCCGACCGTCCGGCCCTGCGCCGCGATCTGCGCCGCCTGCCCGCTCGCCCCCGCAGTCTGGCGGATCTGCCCGAAGCGCTGCGTCTGCGCATCGCCGACTCCGCTGCCCGGCTGATTGCCCGCGCCAACGGCCTGCCCAAGCCGGATTTCCCCCCCGACCTGCCGGTCAATCAGCGCAAGGACGAGATCGCCGAGGCCATCCGCAAGCACCAGGTGGTCATCGTGTGTGGCGAAACCGGCTCCGGCAAGACCACCCAGTTACCCAAGATCTGCCTGGCGCTGGGCCGTGGGGTTGCCGGCCTGATCGGCCACACCCAGCCGCGGCGGATCGCCGCCCGGGCCACCGCCAGCCGCATCGCCCAGGAACTGAAGAGCGAGCTGGGCAGCACCGTCGGCTACAAGATCCGCTTCACCGACCGCATCGGCCCCCAGAGCTACATCAAGCTGATGACCGACGGCATCCTGCTGGCCGAGACCCAGGGCGACCCACTGCTCTCCGCCTACGACACGCTGATCATCGACGAGGCCCACGAGCGCAGCCTGAACATCGACTTCCTGCTCGGCTACCTGCGCCAGCTACTGCAGAAGCGGCCGGACATGAAGCTCATCGTGACCTCCGCCACCCTGGATGCCGAGCGCTTCGCCCGCCACTTCGGTCGCGGAGACACGCCCGCCCCGGTGATCGAGGTGTCCGGCCGCCTCTTTCCCATCGAGATGCGCTACCGGCCGGTGGAGCGGGACGAACCCAAGCCCGTGCGCCCCGGCGAACCCGCACCGCGCCAGGACAACCGCGGCCCGGACCGGGATCTCTACGACGCCCTGGTGGACGCGGTGGACGAGGCCCACCGCAGCGGCCCCGGCGACGTGCTGGTGTTCCTGCCCGGCGAGCGGGAGATCCGTGAAGCCGCCGAGGCCCTGCGCAAGGCCCACCACGCCGCCGGCACCGAGATCC
>ERZ795056.2619-NODE-2619-length-19818-cov-4.308152_pt1 | contig 19818 bp, 12 predicted proteins | sample MGYA00375140_ERZ795056 | MGnify/ENA primary metagenome ERZ795056 (study PRJEB30185, sample SAMN05720227) | activated sludge metagenome | isolation source: Anaerobic digester | place: USA | collected 2015-03-09 ... | reverse complement strand
GGGCATCCATAAAGAGGGTCGTCGCCTCGGCTCCATATTTTTCTGATTTTAAAATGTTGGGATAAACTCCCTTAAGCTCCCAAGCCCAAAAGAAAGGACTCCAATCCATATAGTCCACAAGCTCTTCTAAAGAAACGGAAAATTCACGCACTCCTAAAAATGTAGGCTTTGCGATTTCAACAGTTTTCCAGTCACAGAAAAATTTATTCTTACGGGCCTCTGCCAGAGGTGTTACTTCGGCACTGGTAACACTTGCTAAATAAGACTCTCGAATTTTTAGAGATTCTGCTTTCATTTGGGACTGGACGGCCTGTGGATTTTCAGCTCGTAAAAGCGAAGAGCAAGCTTCGACAACCAAACTCGCATCCGCCACATAGGAAACCGGATGAGGATACAGTGGATCCAACTTTACAGCTGTATGAACACGGCTGGTTGTGGCTCCTCCAATCAGAACCGGAATCGAAAAGTTTTCTTTGTTCAATTCATTTAAAACAAAAGCCATTTCATCCAATGAAGGTGTAATCAAACCACTTAAACCCAAGAGGTCCGCCTTATGCTGTCGAACGGCTTCGAGAATTTTATTGGCAGGCACCATCACACCGAGATCAATCACTTTATATCCATTGCAACCCAATACGACACCCACAATATTTTTACCAATATCATGCACGTCCCCTTTAACGGTCGCGATCACAAAAGTTCCAGCCGATTGCATCGCTCCTAAACCCTTTTTTTCTTCTTCCATAAAGGGCTCAAGATAAGCCACGGCCTTTTTCATCACTCGAGCGCTTTTAACCACCTGAGGAAGAAACATTTTTCCCGAGCCAAACAAGACGCCGACTTCTTTCATGCCGTCCATCAGGGGCCCCTCAATGACCTTTAACGGGCTGCCAAGTTTTTGACGAGCCTCTTCGGTGTCTTCAACAATATGAGAGTCAATTCCCTTTACTAAAGCATGGGCCATGCGCCGCTCAAGACTATCATGACGCCACTGATTTTCTTTTGGTATTTCTTTAGAAAGTTCTTTAGAGGCTTCTTGAGCGTCCCTAGATCCACTGGATTGATTTTGATATTTTTGGGCAAAGTTTAAAAGTTCTTCACTGGCGCTAGGAGAAGAGTTTAAAATCACAGCCTCTACCTTTTGTCGAAGATCTAGTGGGATCTCTTCATAAACTTCAAGCAGGGCGGAATTCACAATCCCCATATCTAACCCCGCACGCAGGGCGTGATACAAAAACACGCTATGCATGGCTTCGCGCAAAGTTTTATTACCCCGAAAACTAAAACTTAAATTGCTGACACCGCCAGAAGTAAACACTCCGGGGCATCGTAATTTTATCTCACGAATGGCGTTGATAAAATTCATTGCGTAGGGGTTGTGTTCCTCAATCCCCGTAGCCACAGTTAAAATATTGGCGTCAAAAATAATATCATGGGGATCAAAATCCAAGCGGTCCACAAGCAATCGATAGGCTCTTTCACAAATCGAAACTTTTTCTTCAGTGGTGACGGCTTGACCTTTTTCATCAAAAGCCATTACGACAACGGCTGCGCCATAGCGCTGAATGAGTTTCGCCTTTTGAAGAAAGGCCTCTTCTCCATCTTTGAGAGAAATCGAATTCACGATGGGTTTTCCCTGGACACATTTCAGACCCGCCTCAAGAACTTCCCATTTTGAAGAGTCCAACATAAAGGGAACTTTAACAATGTCGGGCTCAGCGGCCGCTAAGTTTAAAAACTTTTGCATAATATCCGCGCTATCTAATAACCCCTCATCAAAATTAATATCGATAATGGTTGCTCCATTTTCGATTTGCTCTCGGGCGACGGATAAACTTTCTTCAAGTTTATTTTCCCTGATCAAGCGAGCAAATTTCGGTGAGCCCGTCACATTGGTTCTTTCGCCAACAAGAGTAAAACGATTTTCATCATCATGAGAAATATTAAGTGGTTCAAGACCACTTAAACGCAGGCTGGTTTCTTTTTTTGCGGAGGGAGCCGTACTATTATTACTTTTCAAGTTGATAGGGCGTGGAGGCATGGATTTTAATTTTTCTACAATGGCCTTGATATGGGCAGGAGTCGTCCCGCAACAGCCTCCAATAACATTTAAAGATCCATCATGGGCCATTTTCTGAATTTCATTGGCTAAAGACTCCGGAGTCTCATCATACCCTGTGGGACTGAGAGGATTCGGAAGCCCAGCGTTGGGGTAGCAGCTCACAGCACATTGAGCCACTCGGGAAAGTTCTTGCACAAAGGGGCGCATTTGTTCGGCACCAAAGGCGCAATTGATTCCAACACTCAAAGGTTTTGCATGACGAATGCTATTCCAAAAGGCCTCGATGGTCTGTCCGCTGAGCGTGCGCCCTGACATATCTGTAATCGTCACCGAAATCATCAGTGGCAGTTGAACCCTTCGTTCTTCTTGAATTTCATCAATAGCAAAAAGACAGGCTTTTAAATTTAAAGTGTCAAAGGTTGTTTCTGGCAACAAAAGATCAACCCCGCCATCTAAAAGTCCTATGGCTTGTTCTTTATAGGCCATTTTTAAATCATCAAAAGTCACATCACGAAAACCGGGATTACTGACATCACGAGAAAGTGATGCGGTTTTGTTCGTCGGACCCATGGCGCCCGCCACATAAGTTCGTTTTCCTGTTTTTTGTAAATGTTCAGTTGAAGCCTGCACAGCCAAACGTGCTGCTGTTTTATTTAAATCATAGGCAATGGAACTCAAGCCATAATCAGCCTGAGAAATAGATGTCGCATTAAAAGTATTTGTTTCGATAATGTCAGCACCGGCCTCTAGATATTGTTGATGAATTTGAGTAATCACATCCGGACGAGTGTAGACCAAAAGATCGTTGTTGCCTTTGAGGGGGCTGGGATGATTTTTAAATTTTTCTCCACGATAATCGGATTCAGTAAGCTTTTGAAGCTGGATCATCGAGCCCATGGCTCCATCTAAAAAAAGAATTTTTTCTTTTAATAAAGTTTCAAGTTCAATCCGTACAGGATGTTTTAGTGTGGGGTGGTTTTTGTGAAGTTGATTCATATTTGGCGGAAGTGTGCCATAGGTCTGCGGATCTGCCAAGAAATTAAATCCTTGCTAGAAAGAGTTTTAAGAAAACCCCTTAATAAAAGTCTATTGAAAACTGATCAATATGAGCCTTTAGGGCCGTATTATCAATGGTTTCATATTGAAGGATATCTATGAAATATGGCAAATTGAGATCTTCATATTTGATTTTAAAAGTGCGAATCAAATCGGGTGTGATCTTGTCTCCATAAACAACAAGATCAATGTCAGATCCTTCTTTATAAGTTCCGATGGCTCTTGATCCAAAAACTTTGACTTTAGAAAAATCAGAAAATGAAATTAATAAATGTTTTAAGTTATTATAAGCAATTTCAGATAATCCAAATTTACCAGGTTTCATATTTAATTTTTCATTTACTTTTTAAAGTTTCTTCTAATTTTTTTAATAAGTGGTAGTGAGAGTGTTTAATATCATTTGATATACTTTCTGCCACTTCTTTATTGTACACATGGGAAGTTTGATTTCTGTCTTCTAAAAGCTCCATCCATTTTTCCCGCTCAGAAAGAAGTCCCATTTTGAAAGCTTCCATGAGGACGGGCCTTGGACCTACGATATCTTTAATTCCTAAAGATTGAATATAATCCTGAAGTGTTTTCCACCCCAGTTCAAAGGTATATTCAAAGGCTTTAATCATCCCTTGTTTTTCTAACTTATTGAGATTTTCTTTTTGCACAGCCTCGGTGAGTTCAACAAGAGCCGATTGAAAATTAGAAAACCTCTGTTTCCATCGGTTTGGATTAATTTTATTCATTTAATAAAATTACAAAATAATGCTTTTTATAGCAAAGCAGGGTGCGCCATAGTCTAAGTGCATTAAAACGGCAGATTTTCGGACAAAATAAAGTGAGATTGAATTAAAACAGAATAAAGCTTGGCACTGTTTTTGGGGATTGTTAAGAACAACTATGGGCTAAAAGAGCGGATATAATCAAAGAAGAGAGGCTAACCCTTTACTCTGTATACACATGTATATACAAAGTAAATGATAAAAGAAATTAAAACCTATTTTTTAAAGCGAGAGACGATCTCTGAAATAGTATCAGAATCATTTAAAACATAAAAATGGACATTCAGATGGCCTTCCATGAGAAGTTCCTCGATTTGTTTTACGGCCCAATTTTTTCCGATTTCGACTTCATGCTGAGGATTGGCTTCGAATTCTTCAACGAGATCATCAGGTAGATCAATATAAAATGCTTTTGGTAAAGTCTTTAATTGTTTTGCAGATTTTATAACTTTAATGCCTGGAATGATCGGAACTTGAATGCCCTCTTGTCGGCAAAGATCGACAAAATTCAAAAATTTTTGATTATCAAAAAACATTTGCGTAACGATATACTCAGCCCCGGCATCTACCTTTTTCTTAAGATAGGAAATATCTTGTTTCAAGCTCGGAGCTTCAAAATGTTTTTCAGGATAACCGGCCACGCCAATACAAAAATCTAAAGGAGCTGTGTCTTCGATATGATCTAAAAACTTTCCCTTTTTTAAGTCTACCAGTTGCTCTACAAGATCTGCGGCGTAATTATTCACGGATCTATGTTTAGAAACTTCTTTTGTAAAGTTGGGATGATCGCCGCGAAGGGCGAGTGCATTGTGAACACCCAAAAAATGAAGTTCAATCAATGCATCTTCGGTCTCTTCGCGAGTAAATCCCTGGCATAAAACATGAGCCACAGTATCGATTTTGAAACGGTTTTGAATAACTCCACAAATTCCCATTGTCCCGGGGCGTTTTCGAAAAGTACGTTTATTAATACTGCCGTCTTCGTTTTCAAAAAACTGCGCCGTTGAAGAGTGACTTGTGACATCAATCCATGGAGGATTAAAAGGGGCAAGTTTTTTAACCACTTCAGTAATATCTTTTATGGATCGTCCTCGCGCCGGAGGAACAATCTCGTAACTAAATTCTGGATTTTTTGTATTGGATATATGTTCGATAACCTTCATTCAATGCTTGTACTTTCTGATCTTTTAAATGTCTAGAAAAACAATTTAACGACTAGATAAAATTTATCTGTCTAATTAAAAAGTTCTTTTAAGTCGTCAAAGTTTAATGATTTTAAGAAACTTTTTTCGTTTGTAGAAATCACGGCTTGGGCGAGGGACTTTTTGGACTCTTGAAGGGCTAGGATTTTTTCTTCAACGGTTTCTTTGGCGATGATTTTATAGGCAAAGACCTTTTTGCTTTGTCCAATGCGGTGTGCGCGGTCAATGGCCTGACTCTCAGCCGCGGGGTTCCACCAAGGATCCAGAATAAATACATACTCAGCAGCAGTTAGGTTAAGTCCAACCCCTCCCGCTTTAAGGCTGATCAAAAACACTTGTACATCCGCATTTTGTTGAAAGTTTTCAACTCGTTCTTGGCGGTCATTGGTTTTTCCATCTAAATATTCATAGGTAATTTTTGAATCCTTAAGATGGATTTCCAAAAGTTTAAGTAAACTTGTAAATTGAGAAAAAATCAGAGCCTTGTGGCCATCATCAATAACCATTTTTAATTGTTCAAGTAAGACATCAAACTTAGCAGAAGAGGCCGTAGTGAGGTTTTTATTTAAAAGTCCAGGGTGACAGGACGCCTGACGTAAACGCAGTAAGGCCTCTAAAATTTCAATTTTAGATCGAGAAAAACCCTTAGATTCTATTTTTCCAGAAAGTTGTCCCCAGTAATACTCTTTAAGTTCTTTGTATTTTGCCATTTCTTCTTTAGAAAGATCACAATATAAAACTTGCTCAGATTTTTCAGGTAGATCTTTAAGAACTTTATCTTTAGTACGACGTAAAATAAAAGGAGATAAGGACTTTGAAAGATGTCGAATCTCTTCAGGGTCTCGTTCGTTCGCATAGCGCTTCGCCAAACGGTCTGAAATTAATCCAGGAGTGACAATAGAAAGAATTGAGAAAAGATCAGAAATAGAATTTTCAACAGGCGTTCCCGTGAGCGCAATCTTATACTTTGCATTCACAAGGCGACAGGCCATATAGGCTTGAGACTCCGCATTTTTAACGTAATGGGCTTCATCAAGAATAAAAAAATCAAAATTAATTTCTTTAAAAAAATCTAAGTCCAATCGAAAGGTGTGATAAGTCGTAACAATCACATCCGCTTGAGCTAAATCTAGTTTTGCGCTGTGGGCGTGGCGCTCCGTTCCTGTATGATTATGAAATTTTAAGTGAGGCGTAAATTTTTGTCCCTCATTGATCCAATTATAGATCAAACTTTTAGGAGCTAATATCAAAGCCTTAGGGCGATTCTGATCGGCAAGCAAGGCTAAAATTTGAATTGTTTTACCAAGACCCATATCGTCAGCTAGAATAGATCCTATCCCTAATTCAGACATTTCTTTTAACCAGGAAAGTCCCACTTTTTGATAAGACCTTAACTGTCCGTGAAACAAGGAAGACGGTGTAGTTTCTTTTATATGAGTTAAACTGGCAATCATATTGTGAAATGTTTTAAACTTCTGGTCCGATTGAAGATGTGGATCTTCTGCTAAATCAGAGGATAGAAATAGCGCTTGAACTTTTGTCAGCCTCAGTTGATCTCCATGGATAGAGCCGGCTTGGGCCAAGTGTTTAAACTTTTTTAACCATTCTTGGCTTAAAAAACCAATACTGCCATCCGCCAAGGTTACAAACCGCTCTCCGGTTTGTAAGTTATGTAAAAGTTGCGGAAGGTTCATTAGATTTTTTTGATCAAACTCAAACTGCACATTGAGATCAAACCAATTCACCCCTGTAGAGATTGTGGATTTATAATTACCCGCCTTTTGAATGCGCTTATTGAAGAGTTGAACTTCTAAGCCAAGAGAGAACAATGTTTCAACAATTTCACTCAGTGAATTGGAGTGAAAATAAAAGGTCTTGTCTTCATTCGAGTAAAGTTCAGAGTGACTTCCTATCAATTGGTTATAAATCGAGAGCTCTTGAACCAGATTGCGTTCAAAAATTTGTTTTTCGGATAAATTAAAAAACTGCTGTTGTTCCATTGAAATAGAAACAAATTCATTTCCATAAAGAAATTGTAGATCTCCATGGTACTCTTTAGAGTTTGCCGTCTGCTGAATTAAAAAACGCACTTTTGAGTACTCTTTAATTCGAGTGTTTGAAATCGATTCAGGTAAATCAATCGCAGGTTTTTTTTCTAATGCAAAAAATGTATTTAAAAAAGAATGAATATCCGCTTTGGGGATGCGCAAAGATTCATTAAGCTTAAAAAGATCCAACCAACTTGCATAATCTTCTAGGTGAGCCACCATCCAAGACTTTTCAAAATAAATAAAAGGTTTAATAAAGAGATAATTCGAAAAAAATGGAATTTCATTTTTAAGTGAAGCCGCAGTTAAGGTTGGTGAGGTTTGGGATTCATTAGAGAGTTCTGTTGAGGCTTCAAAACTTGTGGTAACGGTCGTTGACTTGGTGGTAAAGTTTGTTGCCGTTTCCATGGTAGAATCCACCACTTCAAAATAGGGAGATAAAACATAATCCTGATCTTGCTCAACGAGACGGAGATGAAAAAAAAGTTCTTTATTTATAAATTTTAAAGGCTCGAGGGGAGCAAAAGACTCTTCAAAATAAAGTTTTTCTTGCGCGGATAATTCTTGAAGTATTGGTACTTCCGAAAGGCCATCCAGGTAAATACTGCTGATTGTGGATGAATAAAAATTGTAATAATGATTTGTGGATCGACGTCCTAAAAAAAACCACAATGCTTTTTTATCTAAAGCTTCTGGATAATATTGGATATGATCTTGGTTAAGATCCAGTTTTTTAATTTTACTTAAGGTTCCATTTTGAAGCTGCTCTTGAGCATAAAAAGTAAGAGTCCATTTGCGAGCATTGATAGAGGCCGTGATATCAATCACATAAATTCCATGGCGTGGTCTTTTTTTACTGGGACCATTTTGAGTCGTCGTCTCTGAAGTTGTTTTGACATTTTTTGCGGCCGGTGGTGGGAGGGTTTTAAAAAAATCTTCCCAAGTTGTTAGCTTTTTATATTTAAAAATATTATCTTTATCGCCCTGAAGTGCTGCCGCCCATATATGTTTGCAATAATTGCCATTTTCAAAGTAAGCGCAGGTGCAAGAAACACCAACATTTCCATCCTTTAAGTTGACCAGCGTCACATCATAAGCGCCACCGCCATGGACTTTATAAAGGGCCTCTGTTCCTTTAGAAGTTTCGTTGGCTCCTAGAAATTCGGCCAATGAGTATTTAAAATACTCATAACCACGCACTTGAATGGTGGGATTAAAATACTTCTCGAGTCGCTCAATGAGATTTGAAATGGAAGACCTCCCTGAAGGTTTCGGAAACAGGACATTATGGTCGACGAAGGAAAAAAAATCAACGATTAATGTGTTTACAATGCAATAGAGACCTTTTATTAAAGAAGTGACATTACAAAGAGGGGATAAAATTTGAAGATCCAAAATCCGTCAGCTCTAGAAAACCAGGTAAATCAAGAAAAGGTTACGGGAATTGTCGAAAGGGTTACTTATCATAATTCTGAAAATGGCTGGTCTGTTTTAAAGGTATCTACGTTTCGTGAGCCCGAGCGCTTAACCACGGTGTTAATTCATCAGTCCAAGGTCTTTGCTGGAGCTACGATGGAGTTTTTTGGAAACTGGGTACAACATCCAAAGCATGGACACCAATTTAAGGCGCAGTCGGCCTTAGAGAAAAAGCCAGCCTCTTCAGCAGCTCTTGAAAAATATTTAGGTTCGGGACTGATAAAAGGTGTTGGTCCTGTTATTGCCAAAAAAATAGTTAAACATTTTCAAGATCGAACGATGGAGGTTTTTGAAAAAAATATAAATGAACTGATGCACGTCCCCGGTATTGCCTCTAAAAAACTTGAGATGATCAAACTTTCCTGGGAGGAGCATAAGGCGATTCGAGATGTGATGCTTTTTTTGCAGGGTTATGGAATTAGCACTTTATTTGCTGTCAAAATATTTAAAACCTATGGTGATAAATCCATTTCAAAGATTAGTGAAAATCCCTATTGTTTAGCTAGAGATATTTATGGAATTGGTTTTTTTTCAGCCGATCGTATTGCTTTAAAAATGGGATTTGAAAAGCGTGGAACTTTTCGAATTGAAGCGGGCATCAAACATGTTCTGTCAGCCAGTCGTGAACAGGGGCATTGTTATCTTACAGAAGCTCAAATTTGCGAACAGACCACTCAACTTTTGAGCGAGCCCGATTTAGATCAAAATATACTGGATATATTAATTTCACTTTATTCTAAAAAAGAAATTCAAATGAGAATTCTTAATAACCCGGTCAAGGTTACGGCTTATTACTCTAAAACACTTTTTTATGATGAGTTAATTTGTGCTCAAAAAGTTAAAAAATTAATTCAAGTGCCACACACTCAAGATGTTGAAAAAATAACTCAATGGGTTTCTAAGTATTGTGAAAAACAACAAATGAGTCTCAGTCCTGAGCAGCAAGCCGCTGTGGTGGGTATTTCAAAACAAAACTTTTCGATTTTAACGGGGGGACCCGGCTGTGGAAAAACCACAACCACAAAGGTTCTCGTAAAACTTTTATTGGCGATGAAAAAAACTGTTTTATTAGCCGCGCCCACGGGCCGAGCTTCTCAACGCATGACCGAGGTCATTGGAATGGAAGCTAAAACACTCCATCGTTTATTAGAGTGGACCCCTCAAATGGGTTCTTTTAAAAAAAATGAAGAAGAGCCCTTGATGGCTGATTTTTTAATTGTGGATGAATGTTCGATGTTGGATATCTCCTTAGCCGCTAGCGTATTGAAAGCCGTACCTTCACACTGTCAGGTTTTATTTATTGGAGATCCAGATCAATTGCCTTCGGTCGGGGCCGGTAACGTTCTTTTTGACCTTTTACAATCCCCCAAAGTTCCTCATTACCGGTTAACTCAAATTTTTCGTCAGGCTGAGAAATCGTCAATCATTCGATTTGCCCATACCATCAATGCGGGAACCACTCCTAAAATTGAATCCCCACTCGCTCATCCCAAAGCTTTTTCAGAAGGCATAGATTGTCTTTTTTTAGATAGCGATGAGGCCACTCAAGAGCAAGTTCGCTTTATTCAAAAAGCAAAATCTGTTCTGCAAACAGCTGTAAAAACCGGGGAGCCTCAGTGGTTTGAAAATGAAAAAAAATGGTTGGGGTTGATTAAGTCCGAAGGGGATCAAGTTCAAGTGGAACGATGTTATTTGGAAGAGGGGGATTCTAAACCCACCGAGTTTATTTTAAAAATCCCACAGAAATTTCAGCATGTGGATTTGGTGAAGCTAAATCAAACACAAAGTCAGGTTTCTGAGTTATTTGAGGTGATTAAAAACGTTCATCCTTGGTCTTCACTTCATTTTGGATTAACGGCAGTAGATAGTGTGGTTCGATTGTACACTAAAACCCTTCGGGAATGGCTGGGTCCGCAGGTTGAGATTCAGGTTCTTACGCCCCAAGTGCGAGGAACCCTTGGTACGGTCAACTTAAATGCGGTTCTACAAGAGGCGCAGAATCCACCTTCTCCAGGAAAAAAGGAGTACCGCTTAGGCGAGAAAATCTATCGGGTGGGGGATCGTGTTATTCAAACCCGCAATAATTATGACCTGGGTGTATTTAATGGGGACATTGGGCGAATTCTTGAAATTGATACAGAAGAAGGATCCATACAGGTTCAGTTTGGAGAGTCTGCTATTATTGGCAATAGTGCTCGAGAGATTTCTTTTAGCCGAGAAGATCTTTTAGACCTTTCATTAGCTTATGCTATTACCATTCATAAATCTCAAGGCAGTGAATTTGAAGCTGTCATTATTCCAGTGATGACTCAGCATTTTAATATGCTTTTTCGAAATTTGATTTACACCGGACTGACTCGAGCCAAAAAACTAGCGATCTTTGTCGGAAGCCGCAAGGCTTTCTCTATGGCCATCCGCCAGGTGGACCATCGTCAACGCCAAACGGCGCTGACCGCCCTCGTTCAGAACGAATCCTAAATACCTATTCCTCCTGGTCAAAGCCCACAGGAGTTAATATTTTTTTGCATAGGCAAACATTATTATATTGAAAGCCATGAAAAACAATGAGGAAATAATAAATAAAATGACAACACTATTCACATTTTCTAAAAATCTTGAATCCATTTCCACAACAACATCCTGGTATCTTTCAGAACTTGCAGAATATCGAGGGAAGCAAGATCTGTATACTCACCAAGCTCCGCAAAAATTAAAATCACTTAAAGAGCATGCAATTATCGAAAGCTCAATTTCCTCAAATAGAATGGAAGGCGTTGAAATTGAACATAAGAGAATCGGGACAGTTGTTTTTGGTAAACGTAGCCACTACAAAGATCGTAATGAAGAAGAAATTGCTGGATATAAACAGGCCTTAACACTTATTCATGAAAATTATAAAGATCTCTCTCTCACAGAAGTGACGATACAAAAAATCCATGCCCTCACACGTGGAGAAATATGGGATGCAGGACTCTATAAAGAAAAAGATGGGGATATTATAGAAAAATATCCAGACGGGAGAGAGCGAGTTCGATTTAAAACCGTAACAGCTATTGAGACGGCATCTTCTATGAAACAGCTGCTTACACTTTGGAATGATTTATTAAAAGATAAGCACGTGGTACCTCCACTCGTTTTATTGGCGGCATTCAATTTGGATTTTCTTTGCATTCATCCTTTTAGAGATGGAAATGGAAGAGTTTCTCGCTTACTCCTTCTTCTTCAATCTTATCACCTAGGATTTGAGGTTGGTCGCTACATCAGCTTAGAAAAAATTATCGAAGAAACTAAAGAGCGTTATTATGAAACTTTAGAGCAAAGTTCTCAAGGATGGCATGAAGGAAAGCACGATCCATGGCCCTTTATCAATTATATTTTATCGATTTTCAAAACGGCATACAAAGAGTTTGAAGGACGAGTGGGAGAGACTCAAACACCAAAAGGAAGCAAGACTGAATCAATAATGACGGCAATAGAGAAGCAGCTTGGAAAATTTTCGGTTGCTGATTTGCAAAAGTCCTGCCCCGCAACAAGTATTGATATGATTCGAAAGGTTTTAAAAGATCTCAAAAAGAATGGTAAAATTGAATGTTTAGGCCGAGGAAAAGATGCTTTCTGGAAAAAAATTTAGTTAATAGGTAATGTTTTCTTAATAGGTAATTTAATGGGTAAAGACCATCACTTTTAAAAGTAATAGTTATGAGTCACACAAGACAACGACGCAGTTTACGAAGGTCTACAAAAAAAATGGAATTGGTATTACTTCTTAATGGCGAGGCCTCGAAGCTCGGAAAGTTTCAGCTGAATATCTGCGGGAAGGGAATACCCAGCACTCCCTGAGAATCCAAAAAATATACTTTCTTCGTACTTTTTAAAACACTCAACGGCGATAGATGTATGAGGAGTGTTTCGAATGCAAGACTCATAGTACTGCTCATGAAGTGTCCAAAAGTTTAGATCCCTGAGGGCATCGTAACTGAGTCCCATTTGGTAAAGAAGCTCTGATTTTTTCGGACCGCTGATATTTTGAGCAAGTAGTTTATGTAAAGTCGATGTGGCGCGAAGGTAATAGACATCAGCTCCATGATCTGTTGTGTATTTTTGAATTTTTTGGGCGTTGGCAATAAGGCTTTTGGCAAATTCAAAAGTCGTGGTGTCAGTCTTTTTAGATTCTTTTTTCCACTCTAAAAGAGATTTCTTCCAGTGTTTTGCATCATCTTTTAAAAATGTGGGAGCTTGTGAGGACTTTATGATGAGATCACTAATTTCTAAAGCATGGTCTACGTTGTTTTGAAATCGAACAGCAATGGCAAGAGCATAACGAGCGGCGCGGTCCCAGGTTAAAACATTTGTTTTCTGGTCTGGAGGGCTCATTAAAACTGATTTTAAAGATTCAAAAGATTTATCAAATTGTCGAGTAGCTGCATAATACTCACCTTTTTCTAACGGGGAGAGCGCTTGTACAACAGAGTCAATCCGCCCTGATGAAAAGTTGGGTCCAGACTCATTTCGGGTGTGACATTGAATACAATAAGAGGTCGAATTTCTGAGCAAATGACGAGCGTAATCACGATGTCCCATTTTTAAAGACTCGCTCGCTCTTTGTAACTCTTCAGCAAATTGATTGGAGATAAATTCTAACGAAGGGTCATTGTCAGGTTTCATATCTTTATCTGAAACCTTATGACTTAGTTCGGAAAGTTCTTTAACAGATCTATTAATGGCCTCATAATTTTCTGGATTATTGAATTCCTTGGTGCTCGATGTAAATGGAATCAGTTGAGCGATGGCCTCGCTCAGCCGGTGCATCTGTGCAGCCCAGTTGGCCGCATTGGCTGAAGAAATTGAGAGGTTTGCTGTAGTGGCACCCGTAGCGTCTTGGGGCTGATCTGTGCTGCTTTTTTGCTGACAAGAAATCGCAATTCCGGCACTTAAAAGTAACACAATAAAAGATTTAGAAATAATGGATGTACTTTGGGATGAAAAGCTTAAGTTATTCATGGTGAACCTCGTTTAAAGTTAATCTCATGAATATCATCGAACTCTTCAAATCAGAGGTCAATCACTTTGCTGCCGTCTTTACCTTGAATTTTTGAAAAGTCTAAGTTTTTATAAGCATCACATCGTGAACATAAATGAATCGCTTCTCTGTTACCAACCGCTAAAAGATCACGATAGGCCTTGAGTCGTTGACCGTTCCAAATATCGATAATGTTTTCTGTTTTTACATCTCCCACAACGGCCCGCTCGGCAGAGTCCCAGCAACACAAAGTGACTCGACCATCGACATAGACGAAGGTCTCATCTAGGATCTTCAAACAAGGCTTTTGAGGGGCCTCTGTTTGGCCTTCCCAGGGATAGCTGTAGAGGTCTGTAAATACGACCGGAACGCCCTTGTCTTCCCAATATTGTTTAAAACGAATCTGTTCAGATTCTGTTCCAGGAAGTCGGATCATGCGGACTTCCATATTAATAGGGTTTTTGGTTTCTTGTGCTCTTTGAACAAAGTTACCCACATGTTTGTACACACGATCAAAATTGATACCTCGAGTTTCATCAAAGGTTTCTTTTGTAATTCCATCAATGCTGAAACGAAGAGTGTCCAGGCCGGCCTCTAGAACTTTTTCAGCTATCGCTGGAGTGATTAATTCACCATTTGAATTCAGCTCAACCTTGGCCGTTGGATCTTGTTTTATACGTTTAATGATTTCGGGCATGCGTTTGTCGGCAAAAGGTTCATTGAGAATAAAGGGTCTATAGGTAATTCCCAAACCCTTTGTTTCTTCTAAGATTTTTTCTAATACAGCCATTTCCATAATTAGAGGTCTTCGTGTCGCTTTTTTTTGAGGACAAAACCAACAGCTCGCTTGGCAAATAATTGTCGTTTCAATTTGCATATAGCGGGGGACTTTTTCAAATTTATGATGGTAGTGTTGCACAGCCTCTCCTTTTTTAAATAGGGATTAATAAGGTCTATTAGAGAAGTTCAATAATTGCAAGATCTGCTGTGCGCTTTTTTCGGCAGCCCCTTGAGATTTTTCTAAATATTGTCGGGCCGCAGATCCCAATTCGTTCTGAAGGTCTACGGATAAGAGGACTTGATTTAACTTTTCTGTAAGTTCTTCGGACGTGTGGACCACTTGAAAGATATTTTGTTGTACCAAAGCCACTGCCTCGGGGGCATTTTGATAGGTGTTTCTAAAAAGCACTGGCAATGACCAGGCCGCGGGCTCCATTGTGTTATGAACTCCGCCATTTCCAGAGCCAACATAGGCTCCATTTGAAATACGATAAAGTTGAGCCAACCCCCCCACTTGATTAAAGATAAGAACATCTTCATGTGGTTTTGTGTCCGAAGTTTTGTTGATCCAATGGGTCCATCGAACAAACGAAAGTTGATGCTGTTTCAAAAGAGATTCTATATGCAATAAATGACTTTCTAATGGTTCATGGGGGACAAGGATAAGCAGTGGTTGAACTTGGTGGGAGGGTTTGATTTTCAAAATAAACTGCTTCCAAGCCGAAGTGAGTATTTTTTCATCTTCGGGCCAAGTACTTCCTGCGACTAAAATTGGATAATATATTTTTTGTAACTTTTGAAAAAAAGGCGAAAGCTCTTGGCTTGCAAAAAAAGCCTGTCGCTGCAGAACAGAGTCCGTTCGCGTGTCTCCACAAACAGAAATACCTTGATGATGGGGATTCGTAATCAGAAAAAGCTGAGCGTCTTTTTCTGAAACGGTGAGGATGCGAGACAAATGATCATAAATCGATTTAAAAAACCAACGCGCTAAAGTGTTGCTAAATCGCTTCGAGGTTTCTGTAAGTGTTGCTGAAATCAGTAGACTTGGAATCTTTCGCTTTGAAGTTTCAACAATAAGATTAGGCCATAAATCAAACTTGACCAAAACTACGGCCTGAGGTTTGAAAAGGTCTAAAAGGCGGCGTACATTTTTTTTAGAATCAAAGGGATAAAACTCAATGAGGTCTGCCTCTGAAAAGTTTTGCACCCACTTGGTGGCAGAGGGGGAAACATAAGTGAGAAGTATTTGAAGCTCCGGTCGAAGTTTTTTTAAAGACTCAATAACGGGTTTTGCTTGTAGAAATTCACCGGCAGAAGACACATGAAACCATAGGCGGGGGCCAGGTTTTAGTTTTAAAAGTTGGGGATCTAAACGCTCCCAAATATTTTTTTGTTGGCGCGAGATTTCTTTAACTTTGGGGATAAATAAAGAAACAAGGGGCAGTAAACATTGAGCCAATGGTATTAAAAAATAATTGTAAATAGATAAAAAAATAAAATGAATGAGGCGCTCCTTATGTGCTCTTTGATTCAAAGGCATGGATTTTTTGGAGTTCGTCATGATTTAATTCCTTTAAGGATTTTATGAATTTCTTGAGAAACCATTTCTGGTGAAATCTCAACTAAACATTTTTGAAAAACAGAATTTGTACAGGGGCCTTGTCCGTGCTTACTACAAGGACGACACTCCAGCTCTAGCTCCAGAACTTTTGTTTTTTTGCGAACAGGAAATCCAAAAGGGGCAGGGCCCATAAGTGCAATACAAGGCTTATCCAATTGTTCCGCCACATGCATTAATCCCGTATCATTTGAAATCAATAGATCACACTCATTAATAACTGCTGCGCTTTCAAGATAAGACAATTGACCCGCAAAATTTTTGGTTCGATCCGGATAGGGAGAACAGATCTCTGCGATAAACGTATCTTCTGGGCCACCTAATAAATAAAAATAAGCATCAGGAAATTGTTCAATCAATTTTATCCAGTGCTCTTTTGGCCAGCGTTTTAGGGAGTAGGAGGCCGAGGGGGAAAGGGCAATTAAATTTTGAGATTCACGTTTCAAAAGGGGTTTGATTTTATCAGAAGCCTTTTTGGGAACTTGAAAAAGTGGAGCTTCTGGAGGAGTGGAAGAAATTCCCCATGGGCTCAAAGGTTCAAGCAGGGCAAATTGGAGCGTGAATGGTTTTGGGTAAAGCGAGATATGAAAGTTAAAAAGTAAAAATCGTTTCCAGCGAAATTGAGATCTTCGAATAAATTTAATATTATTAAATAAAGAAAAAATCTGAAAAGGTCCGACCAACCACAAAGATATAAATCGAGATCGTGTGTTGTTGTGTGCATCATAAATATGGGTAAAGTTTTCTTTTTTTAATTCTTGAGCTAAATGTATAAGTTCCCTAAGTCCTTTTTTTCTTTTTAAGGACCAAACTTTTGCGACTTGCTTAGAACACTGAGCCATTTCGGCATAATCTTCGCGAGTGACCCAATGAACTTCGGCCCGAGGATAATTGTTCTTAATGGCCGTGGCGAGGCTTAAACTTGCTACAATATCTCCAAAGCTAGAAAATCTAATAATTAAAACCTTCATAGAAGGCGATGAATTTTTTATCGACATATGCTTACTCAATTTTCGGTTTTATAAACTTTAATGAATATTAATAACTTAGTCTGTCTCAATTTAGGAACTTAAATTCTTTGATCAAGGATTAGTCAGTTTCTAACTTTTAGGCAATGTTTAAAACCATTTTATTAATACCTAAAGTCAAAAAACTGGCCGACAGATTGCATAATAATATAATACTAATAAAAGGGAAGGGGGTCTGGTGGAAATGTTAATGAGAATCAGCGGTCGATATGCACGGCGATCATCAGATCAAACCGATATAAAAGTGATGCAGTCAAATGTATCCTTAGCGCGTGGTATCTGGCTCAACATGAGTCAAGGGGGGTTATTGATCAGTCTACCCTCCTTTGCAGATCGTCTTCCAAACTCTTTTGAAATTACATTTAAACTGCCAGGATCTCAAAAAACCATTACAGCGTTAGTGCGTTTAGTGTGGTTTAAAGTCTCTTTAAAAAATATTTTAGCAGGTGTTGAGTTTATAGAATCAGATAGCTCATTTCGGTCAACAATCCTAAAAGCAGTTCTAAAATTAAAAGCCTCAGAAATGCTCATAAAGCGTGGAATTACTATGGAGCATATTTTTTGGACGATCACCGTCGGTATTTTCTTTTTCTTTATCGTCAAAAAAAACCTATAAAACTCCAATGAAACTCTCTATAAAAGAGTTTCAAAAATCAGAATTAATAAGCCAACAATAGATCCCCCAGCGATAACACCGGCGGCAACAGTCTCTTGGTTTTGGACAAAGGCACGAAAAGAAAATGATTTCTCATCTTTAATTTTTTTGCTCATGAACCAAAAAAACAAAGCTCCTAAGGCCATCATTAATGAATCGGTAAATCTTAATACAAAAGCCAAGCCTAAACCAACTCCTGATATCGGGAATTTTCCTTTAGATTTTTGATTTAAAACTTCAATAACAATTCCAAGAATAGCGCCAATAAGTACCGCAAGTTGAGCCGTTGGATGTAATGTGGAAAGGCCTTTTGTGAGAACTTCAGCTACAGCTTTCCAAATGGCGGCGCCAGGAAGGGGCATTTGTTCGCTCGTAAATTTTGTAATATCATTATTAAAAAGAGCATAAAAGACTGGAACAGCGACAAGGCCACCCGCAAATATTCCAAGAACATGGCCAACGGCTTGATGTCGGGGTTTTCCTCCCAACATATAGCCAGGTTTAATGTCCATCAAAAGATTACTGGCATTCAATGAAACCTCACTCGTGATACCCGCCGTCATTAAATTAGTAGGGATATTTCCAGGAGCGAGGACAGAATAAGTTATTTGAGTTAATTTTCCCAAAGCTCCACCTGGAGTAATCGCGGTGAGTCCTGTGGCATTGACGGCAATCAGTGTGAAAATAAAAACAAGGGGTACTGCAATAATTCCGAGCCAGTACTCTACACCAAACCAGACATGCCCCATCCAAACAGTAACGGCTCCAACCAGGGGAATTCCCACTACAAAAACCCACATAGGAAGTTCAATTTTATCTAATTGATGAGATTGTTCAGATTGAATCGATTTTTTCATAAGTCGAGTAAAGGCACTGATAATCACCTGGGGCTTTGAAAAAAAAGAATAAAGCGAAGAAGTTGTCATAATGGCGGTTCCGCCCCAGAGGGCCCACATCGTAATGGCTTTAAATCCAGGGCCAGTAATAATGCCTTGGTTGATGAGTATTGGAGCTAAAAACAGATAATTAAAAAGAGCCCCGAGCAAAAGGCTCATCGCTGTTTTCATGCTCATAAGGCCCCCGGTTCCCATAAGGACAATCGATGTATCCAAACGGATTGTCAGATCCTTAAGAGGGGTGCCCATAATCGCAGGTGTTGCAAATTTATAAATAAAATCATCCCAATATTCCGGAAGCTGTAAAAAGGGAATTTTTAAGGCTTGAGTGACTTTTTCACTGCGAAGAGTTTCAATCAAGGCCGCTAGGCCGGCACCACCCATAAGTAACTTAGCTTTAAAGAGGCCTTCTTTTCCAGTATCTTGATGAAGTGAGTCCAAGACAATACCTGCAGCATAGCCTTCAGGAAAAGGAAGTTGTTCGTCGTTGATAAATCGTTTTTTTAAAGGAAAGGCAAATAAAACACCCAGAACAGAGAGTGCGCAAATCCACCAATAAGTCTGCCACATGGGGATCACATTTCCAGTAACCATCATATAGGCAGGAAGCGAAGCCATCATTGGTGCGGTCATGTAACCTGCACTTGTCGCAATGGATTGCATGGCATTGTTTTCTAGAACAGTCATTTCTTTGCCAATACCTAATTTTGAAAACAGCTTAAAAATAGCAAAGGATAAAATTACCGAGGTGACTCCCACGCCCAAAGTCCATCCCGTTTTTATTCCTACATAAAGGTTTGTAAGACTTAAAACTCCACCTAAAAGCATTCCAGTCAGCGCAGACCTTAAATTCAGCTGAGGGGCGTTGCCTTTAAAAACATTTTTTAGCCACCACTGATCTTTTTCTTCAAGGGTCATTGTTTGGATCTGTTCAGGTGTAAGTTGAGGAATAGACATAGCGTCTCCTTTATTGTGGAGACGAAAAATACACCGAGCCCAAGAAAAGTCAACTAATAGGGTTGTTTCATCTGATTGTTTCCAAGATCCATCGCAAAAACTAAGGCAATTTTTGCAAAAATTAAAGAATGTCGAAAACTCACTCGATTAGAAATAACATCATTGCTTGTGTGAATTGAAGAATTCATGCGTTGAGTGTCAGATTCAAAAGGCATTAATGTAGGGTATCCATTTCTATACCAAGAGG
>ERZ795056.2617-NODE-2617-length-19824-cov-5.494765_pt1 | contig 19824 bp, 25 predicted proteins | sample MGYA00375140_ERZ795056 | MGnify/ENA primary metagenome ERZ795056 (study PRJEB30185, sample SAMN05720227) | activated sludge metagenome | isolation source: Anaerobic digester | place: USA | collected 2015-03-09 ... | reverse complement strand
AGAAGCATGATAAAAATACTATCGAGATTAATATAAGCCATTGCCATCGGTCCCATAAAAGCTATTGCAAGCAGAATCCAAACAACCACCTGGAAAATTGCAAGGAAACTTAGTCCGAAAACTTTTCCAAGTAGAAGGTCATTCGGTTTGCACGAGGAAACCAATATCTCCATCAAACGGTTTGATTTTTCTTCAACAAGACTTCTGATTAGCATACCGCCTGTACCGAGGATGCTTATCATTAAAAGAAATATGAATATATAAGATGAGATAAACTTACCGAAGAAGTCGGTTTTACTTTCTTTCCCGGTTTCTTCAACTTTAATCGATTTTATGTTGATGTCTTTCGAGATTCTCTTCACGAGTTCCGGGTCAATATTTGCTTTAGCGAATTCAATTTCGCGTCTTACCTGGTTGAAAGACTCTTCGAACCGGTCCATATCCCTGAAGTTACCGATAGTTTTGCTTCTGTATTCAAGTTTAATACTGTCATTACTTTCCGAATAGATGTAAATATAAGAATCGATATCTCCCTTTAATACTTTGGAATTAGCTTCGGTTTTAATTTCACTGACTTTTTTATCATTACTGAAAAGATTCATTACAACATAACGGGGTTGTCCGTCCGGGAACTTAGATGAAGATATTTTTTCCGAAAGTTCGGTGTAAAATGTCTGTGTGGAATCAAGTATACCGATTGCTTTAGTTTCCGTATCTTCCTGCTGGGCAAGTTTACCCGGAAGATAAGAGAATACAAATATTATAACCGGTGTGATTATTAATGATAGAATGAAAGCCTTTGTGCGTGCTTTTTCAAGGAATTCCCATTTTGCTATCGTTAAACTCTTTTTCATACTCTATACCGATGTCTTTTTGATTACGTCAATAAATATTCTGTTTAGTGTAGGTTCTATAACCGAGAAATGCCTTAGCTGAATCTTCGATGAAACATCATGCAGAAACTGCGAAGGCTCGATATCCTGTTTCAACTCAATTTCCGCGTAGTTGTTATACGCATCAAGATTTTGAACATAGGGGAGTGATTTAAGAAAAGAACCATCACCGGAAAACTCGATTTTAACGCTGTTTGTTCCGAAGCGTTTTCTAACATCGTTTACTTTTCCGCTGCATACTTCTTTACCCTGGTTAATTAAAAGAATATCGCTGCAAAGTTTTTCAGCTAATTCCATTTGGTGCGTGGATAAGATTATTATTTTTCCTGAATTGACGAGTGAAAGAATCAAGTCTTTTATCAACTGTTGATTTATCGGGTCAAAACCGCTGAACGGTTCGTCAAGTATCAGTATAGAAGGGTCATGTACTAAAGCAGTAATGAACTGTACTTTTTGCTGGTTCCCTTTCGATAGTTCTTCTAATTTTTTTTCTTTATAGTTTTCTATTTCAAGTCTTTTCAACCATTCTACTGCAAGAGTAGCGGCTTTGTGAGGGGATAACCCTTTAAGTTCGGCAAGATATTTTATTATGTCGATAACTTTACTTTTTTTGTACAAACCTCTCTCTTCAGGTAAGTAACCTGTATTGTTTTGAAACTCCGACGACAACGGCTGCCCGTCAAATCTAATCTCACCCGAAGTAGGTTTTATTATGTCAAGAATAGTTCTAATTGTTGTTGTTTTGCCTGCACCATTTGGACCAAGGAGTCCGAATATGCTGCCCGGTGATACTGAAAAGCTGATATCATCAACTGCAATAGTTCCGGTGAATTCTTTTCTTAGGTTAATTACTTCTAACATAGTTCCTTTTCTTTTTTCAAAAATTAATGAATTTAAACTAACTTCAAATAAAAAACATGATAAACGGTTTTAAATCTATTTTAAGACTGTAACCTCTCTACAACTGTTTTAATCTCTTCAATATGTTCAGGTGTGGTACCGCAACAACCGCCAATAATATTTACACCCGCTTCAACAAGTTTTGGAACTACTCCGGCAACAAAACCGGGTGATTCAGGGTAATACAATTTATTTTCTTTTATTGTCGGCAGTCCTGCATTCGCTTGAACAATGATTGGTATATCACTATTTACAATTCGCATTTCTTTAACAATACCGACCATTGTATCAAAACCGTTACCGCAGTTCGTTCCGATAATACCGGCGCCTGCTTCAATTACTGCTTCAACGAATGAAGCAACTGAAACTCCCATCATCGTTTTAAATTCATTGTCAACAGTCTTTTCAAATGTAAAAGTCGATATAATTTCGAGTTCACTGTTTTCTTTAACTGCTTTAATTGCTATTACTGCTTCATCAATTGCCGAAAAAGTCTCGATGCATGCAGCATCTGCACCTCCTTCTTGAAGTGCAATCGCCTGTACTTTGTAGGTTTCGTACAATTCTTCTTCAGTAATATCACCCATTAAAAGCATTTTCCCTGAAGGACCAATCGAGCCTAACACTATTCGATTACCAGCTGCTTCTTTTGATATTTCCGCAGCGGCTTTGTTCAATTCAAATTGTTTTTCGGTTAATCCGTAATGTTCCAAACGAAATTTATTCCCGCCGAAACTGTTTGTCCCGATCATATCCGAGCCGGCATTAATATATGCTTTTGCAATTGATAAAACTTCAACTCGATGGGTAATATTCCATAGTTCGGGACATTCCCCGGTTTTTAATCCCTTCGCCTGGAGCATTGTTCCCCATGCACCATCCGAAACAAGTGTCTTTTTTTCTCTTAATAATTGTGTAATTTTTTTCATTCTTCTATCTCAATTTATGATGTCTGAAACAATCTGTATAATCGCAAACCGAGCATTGATAATCTTCTTTCGTTACTTCTTTTCCCAACCCGATTATTCCGCTCACGCTTTTGATTGGATACATTAAAGCACTTTCTGTTAATGATATTCCGCAGAAGCTTTCCGGTAACAAAGAAAATAACATATGCTGTTCTTTTACAGACCATCCGCAATAACCGGGACTATATCTGCTTGTCGTTTTCAATCCATGTTCTTCAGCAGTTTTATCAATCATTTTTTCAATCCATGCGGCAGCACCTTCCGCAGTTTCGGAACCGATTGAGTCGAAAATATATCCTTCAAGTAAATCACCCTTTGACATTAATTTTCTTGCTTCCGATTCCAAACCGTTACCGGCTGTTGCTGTAAATATTGCTATAGTTTCGCTTTTCAGTAACCTTGTAGAAATTATCTTTTCAAGATTAAATGTAAGGTCTGAATAAAACATAAATCCTTTTGTTACTCTGAATTGTGAGGGGTCCAACACTTTGAAACCGCACCGGATTTCTGTGTACTTCGAAAGGTCTTTCAGTATTTCATCAACTTGAAGTTTAATTTCAGGCGATGCGGTTATTTTTTCGCCAAGCCACGATTCAATGCTCTCTCTTTCAATTCTTAATTCATCTGCCGGAAGTTCAAACTCGAAAGATTGATTTATCAATTCATCAAATGGTTTAATATTATCTTTTATTGTATTCATTAATTAATGTTTAATCCATTTAAGTATTCGAGTGCGTCCTGCGGGTTAGGGGAGAAGAAATCCGCTCCAATTGAATCTGCATACTCTTGTGATAAAGGTGCCCCGCCCACCAAAACTTTTATATCTTCATTAACCGTTTTTATTTCTTTAATTATACTCTCCATATTCAACATTGTCGTTGTCAATAAAGCGCTTAATCCTATAGCTGCCGGTTTATGTTCTTCAACAGCTTTAACGAATTTCTCAGCCGAAACATCCACTCCGAGGTCGACTATCTCCCAGCCGCCCCCCTGTATAATCATAGCAACTATGTTTTTTCCAATGTCGTGAAGGTCGCCGGCTACGGTTCCCATTACAATTTTTCCTTTGGTTTTAATTTCATTGGAGATAAAGAAAGGTTTAATATGAACCATTGCCGCATTCATTGCTTTTGCTGCTATTAGGACATCCGGAACAAACACCTTGTTAGCCCTGAATTTTTCACCTATACGCTGCATCCCTTTTATTAATCCTTCATTCAGGATTTCAGATGGTTTAATTCCGTTTTCAAGTGCTTTTTGTGTTAATTCAAATGCTCCTTCTTTTCCTTTTAAGTCGGGGGGATAAGGAGATTGTATGTTGGATTTTCCTCTTTCCACGCATACTGCAATTTCGTCAAGGATATTTTCCATTGATGCTCTTTTACCTTCTTAAATTATTAATAATCGAAACCTGTTTCCGTAACTTTTTTCTTTTATATTTGATGACAGATACCGAAGTCTGCACAGTAAATTACCCATTTAGCAATTCAAATATAATGAAAACTTTCTCTTTCGGAATAGGGGAGAGGAAGGTGTGATTTATTTATTCGTAATGATAAGAAATTAAATCAATCCGATTGAACAAACTCTCCCATCAGACTTCCGACAGCATTTTTTATACCCGGGGATAGTGTTTTTAAATACTGTTCCTGTGTTAAAAATACTACTTCTTCAGATAATTCGGGGTGCTTTTTTAATATTCCGACTATGAACTTCAATGCTGAAAATCTTACTGACGGTGCTTTATCAATCTGTTCCCAGGTATCCATACAAACATTAAACAGTTTCCCTTCCTGGGTTTCATTTAATTTCATGAAGGAGAGTATTTTTAATAATTCCCGTTTATGCCCGTCCGGTTTCCTGTTCATGCATTTGAGGATTGTATTGATATGTTTTTTTACACGCTTATCATTCTTTTCCATGCAGCTCCATAATAACCATGCTGCACGCCATGACAACGTCGGTTTGTCCGAAACCGCCAATTCAATCGCTTCGTTAAAGTACCCGGGATTATCAATTAAAAATGAGATCATCTCATCTTTATAGCTGTTTATTAATTTTTCTTCTAAAGGTGATTGCATATACCATCCCGATTCACACATGAAGCATTTAGTAAATGTTAAACGTCAAATTTCAGATTGAAATAATAGAATCGTTTAGCTTTATTATTGATACTTTTTAAATTTATACTGTTCTGCCAGTTTCGTTTTTTCTTCCGGTGTCGATGAAGTAAAGTATTGCTTCCAGCCGGGACAAAAATTGATATGCCATCTCCACAGCTTTCCCAAAAACGATTTCGGGTGATTATCATACTTTGCCCGCCAGGCGCAATTTCCACAATTTGGTTCCGGCATTTTAATACTCCATTAATTCTGTTTTGTTCATTTTTTTATATTTTTATTCAAAAGTAATTCGGTTTATTCGTTTTCCTGATAACAGCTTTCATTGCTTTTTACTTCTGATTCTCCTGCTTAAACTTTTTAATTATTTTTTCGCTCAGTAATAATAGCATTGAGGGCATTTGTACTTTTTTCCCGCGGACTTCGGCGGGAGTAAATCTAAACTCCTTAACTTCTTTTAAAGCAATTGAGTCTACGATATCATTTACCCCTCTGTAAACTTTGGTGCATAATACATTTCCCGATGTATCTATCATTGCTCCTATTAACAAAAAATTATTTTCATCCGGTTTGTTAATTAGACTTTCTACCTTTTTATAAAAAGAAAAAAGAATGCTATCCATGTTATCTATTAATTCCGTTGTTTTTGTTACCCAATGATACTTAGGTTCAATAACTTCAAATTCGCTAAACAAACTATCGCAATTTAACCTCTCAATCTCTTGCGGATAGGAATTGATTAACATTATCAAACCAAAAAGTATAAAGAAAAAGATTTTCACATTGCTTTTATAAACAGCTGGTAATAAAAGCAAAATGTGTTTAATCATTTTTAGCCTCGTTGTTAAGTAATCAACTCTAATTGTATGTAGGAAAAGAAACTTCTTCTCTCTTTACTTTTCTTAAGCTCAATTTACAGCGTAAATTTATGAAAATTATTTGAAATTACCTTTTGATTTATTGATTCATCTTTTAATCTGCGGACTAATGCCCGATAATAACTAATTGGATTATTCGATTACTCATTAAAAAATTATATTACAATTTAGACCTAATTTAACTGAAAAAAGCGTATAGCTCCCATTATCGCTAATATCACCTCTAATAGAATTGAAACAATAACCTATCGACCAAAAGAAATTTATATATTGCACCCCCAAATAGTGAGAGAGGTTTATGGTAGAGAAAAGGATTGATTCAGAGGCACGGAGCGGAATGGAAACAACATCGGAAAAGAACACCAAACGCAAATCATGGGTGGATGAAAATTTTGTTGAATAAAAACTCGATTAATCGGGAAATATTAAATATATTTCGATACTATTTAACGTCATTTTGTTTCCTATAAGAAGGTGCTTTACAATTAACAATTTTACAAAGGATTATAAATGGCAGTAATCGGTTTAGACCTTGGCGGTACAAAACTATCGGGAGCAATCTTTGATCAAAATGGGACAATCCTCTTCAAGAACAGCTCTCCACTCAACAGAAAAGCCGGCAGTGAAGTCGGTGAATTAATAATAAATCTTCTTGACGGATTATTATCGGTTTCGACGGAAAAGGGGATTGAAATAAATTCAATAGGAGTCTGTATCCCCGGTATTTACTGGGCAAAAACAGGCTCTGTATGGGCTCCCAATATTAAAGGATGGGAGAATTATCCACTTTTGGAAGAACTCACCTCACATCTTGCCGGTAAAAATATTTCCGTTTGTATTGATAGCGACAGAGCTTGTTACGTGCTTGGAGAAGTGTGGCAAGGTTCTGCTAAAGAATGCAAAGATGTTATTTTTATGGCAGTAGGAACCGGTATAGGCGCGGGAATTTTAATAAACGGTGAAGTATTAAGAGGGGCAAATGATATAGCAGGTGCTATCGGCTGGCTTGCTCTTGAAAGACCGTATAAAGAGAAATTTATTCAATGCGGTTGTTACGAGTATTATGCATCCGGGGACGGACTTGCAAGATCGGCAGAAGAGATAATAAACTTATCAAAGGGATACGCCGGCGAACTCAAATCGTTATCATCAATTACATCGTACGACGTTTTCAAAGGATACAAAAACAATGATGAAGTTGCTGTTAAAGTAATTTCGCAGGGAATAGAACTGTGGGGAATGGCAGCAGCAAATCTTGTTTCGCTTTTCAACCCGGAGAAAATAGTATTCGGAGGCGGAGTCTTCGGTCCCGCTTCCGAGTTAGTTGAAGAGATTTATAAAGAAGCAAGAAAATGGGCTCAACCGATAAGTATAACAAAAGTAAAATTTGAAAAATCGCAGCTCGGCAGTGATGCCGGTCTAATTGGTGCAGGTTATCTTGCGTTAAAAAAAATCATATCATAAAGGCTTAATATGTATAAAAAAAATGCCGTTTTTTCTGCGGCTTGTATAGGAATGCTTTTTTTTGGTGTATCGCTAATCTCTATCGGTACGCTGCTCCCATCATTAACGACAAAGTTTCAACTTGATGATATCGCGGCAGGCTCTCTTGTTTCACTTCTGCCTATAGGGATATTGTTAGGTTCGCTTTTATTCGGTCCTGTAGTTGATAAATATGGTTACAAGTTCCCTTTGATAATAAGCAGTTTACTTGTAATTGCGGGAATAGAAGGAGTAGCTTTATCAACTTCCTTTTTTGCAATTCAGGTATCTGTATTTTTTATCGGTTTCGGAGGCGGTGTAATAAACGGCGGAACCAATGCACTTGTTGCAGATATTAGCTCAGAAGCAAAAGGGGCAAGTCTTAGCTTGCTTGGAGTTTTCTACGGAATAGGCGCTTTGGGAATGCCTGCAGTACTCGGTTATTTATCCCGATTTTATAGTATAGATTCAATAGTATCGGGAATAGGTCTTTCACTTCTTATTGCCGTAATATACTTTTTAGTTGTACGGTTTCCTGCACCGAAACAACCGCAGGGGCTTCCGATTAAAGAAGGCATAAAATTTATCAAAGACCCTGTAATCTTATTAGCAGGATTTTTCCTTTTCTTCCAAAGCGGAATTGAGGGAATAACAAATAATTGGACTACAACTTTCCTACAAAATGACCTTGGTGTAAACAGTGAGCTTTCCCTGTTTGCTCTAACTTATTACGTTGCCGGTTTAACAGTTGCACGGTTGTTACTTGGTTTTATGTTGAAAAAAGTTTCACCTAATATTGTTCTTTATCTAAGTTTGTTAGTAGGACTTGCCGGTAGTCTGGTATTACTATTTTCAAGTTCTTACGGGATGGCTATAATAGGTTTGGTAATTTTGGGTGTTGCATTTGCAGCGGGTTTCCCTGTATTGCTGGGAATTATCGGGGATATTTATTCCGGTTATTCAGGTACTGCATTCAGTTTGATATTCGTAATAGCATTAACCGGGAACACAATAATTAATTATGTAACGGGATTAGTCGCGAATGCTTACGGAATAAGGAATTTTTCAACTATTATTATTATGAGTATAGTGATAATGGTTGTAATACTTCAGCGGGTACTTAAATTATCATCCGCAAAAAAATGATACTGTTTTATTAATCTAAAGAAAAGAAGGAAAAAATGTTAGCAAAAAAATGGCTTGAAGAAACAAGAAAAATAATGGATAATATTGAGGAAACTCAAATAGAAAATATAAAAAAAGCAGCCGAAGCTATGGCTGATACAATCGGTGCAGGTAGATGGGTTCACACTTTCGGATGCGGACATGCTACCTTGCCAATCGAAGAGATGTATCCTCGTATAGGTGGATTTGTTGGATTTCACCCGATGATTGAACTGCCGCTAACTTTCTTTACAAATATAGTCGGCGGAATGAGCGTTCACCAGTTCGTATTTCTTGAAAGAGTAGAAGGGTACGGCGTTGAAATTATGAAAGGTTATAACTTCGATGAAAAAGACTGTATGTGGATTTTCTCCCATACCGGTATTAATGCAGTAAATATCGATGTTGCACTCGAAGCTAAAAAACGCGGGATGAAAGTAATAGTTTACGGTAGCGCTAAAGAAGCTGAAGGAAAACAAACACGGCATTCATGCGGAAAAACTATTTTCGATCTTGCGGATATAATCGTCGATACATGCGTTCCGATACAGGATGCCTGTGTTCCATTGAAAAACCATTTCGATAAAATCGGGCCTGTATCAACAATGGCTTTTGTTACTGCTGTTTGGATGACGGTTACGACTGTTGCAGAAATTTTAGCTGAGCGGGGTGTTAAACTGTATATTCATCCGTCACATAATATTCCCGGTGATACTACCGCCAAGGATAGACTATCCGAAGCCTTATACGAATATAAAAAGAGAATTACTGGAGTATAATAGTTTAATAATGGATTAAAGCGGTATGGTTAATAACTGTACCGTTTTCTTCTTCATTACAACTCTTCTATTACCTTACTTAGTTGTAGCAGTTTAAATTCGTTAAACTGGTCGGCAAGGAGTTGCATTCCTATCGGCAGCCCTGCTTCATCTTTCCCTATCGGAATGTTTATTCCCGGAATACCTGCAAGATTTGCAGAGGTGGTATAAACATCACTTAAATACATTGGCAACGGGTCGTCTGTCTTCTCACCTATTTTAAAAGCTGTTGTGGGAGTAGTAGGGGAGAGAATCATATCTATTTCTTTGAATGCATTGTCGTAATCCTGCTTTATTATTCTTCTAACTTTCTGAGCCTTCAAATAATAAGCATCATAATAACCTGAAGAAAGAACATACGTACCGAGCATTATTCTTCTTTTTACTTCTTTACCGAATCCCTCGGTTCGCGAATTAACGTACATATCCTCCAGCGAACCGCTTTCGTCTGAACGGTAGCCGTACCTTGCCCCATCAAAACGTGCAAGATTAGAGGAAGCTTCTGCAGTTGAAAGAATGTAATAAGCTGCTATAGCATATTCTGAATTGGGTAAGGAAATCTCTTTGAATACAAAACCTTTGGCTTTTAGTTTTTCAACAACCGAGAAGATTGAATCTTTAGTTGATTGTTGAAGTCCTTCAGCAAAAAAATGAGTTGGAATTCCGATTACAAAATCGCTTTTCTCTTTCAATTGTTTTGAGTAATCCGGGATATTAATATTTGATGATGTTGAGTCTTTTTCATCATGTCCGGCAATAACTTCTAAAACAAGAGCGGTATCGTTACTATTTTTAGCAAAGGGTCCGATTGTATCGAATGAGGAAGCGAAAGCAGTTAATCCGTAGCGGGAGACAAGGGAATAAGTCGGTTTCAAGCCGAAGATTCCGCAGAATGCTGCAGGCTGCCTTATCGAACCGCCTGTATCAGTACCGAGAGAAACATCGCATAAATCGGCTGCAACCGCAACAGCAGAGCCTCCGCTTGAACCTCCCGGAACCCTTGAATTATCTACCGGGTTCAATACTCTTCCAAAAGCAGAATTCTCATTAGATGAACCCATTGCAAATTCATCGCAGTTAGTCTTACCGATTATTATTACATCTTCATCAATAAGTTTTTGGACTGCCGTTGCTGTATAGAGGGGGGCAAAATCTTTGAGAATTTTTGAAGAACATGTAAGGGGTTTTTCTTTAACAGAGAGTACATCTTTTACGGCAACTACCATTCCTGCTAATTTGCCATGTTTCCTGTTTTTTATTTTTTCTGTAATCCGTTGTGCATCGGTAACCGCTTCATCAGCAAACACGAAGTTAAAAGCATTTAGTTCTTTTTTTTGTTCTATATTGGAAAGAAAAAAACGGACATTCTCAACTAAATCGAGTTCTCCGTTTTTTATCATTTGAATTTTTTCTTGGTAGTTTTTATATGGAATCAACATCTCTCCAAAAAGGAATAATGGGGTTCAAGTTAAAGGGAAATTATTTTTTATCGTTATCAATACTATCTTTAATTTCGTCCTCTACTTCTTTGTACGATTTTTTGAACTGGTTAATAGCTTTACCGAAATTTCTTGCAATCTCCGGCAGTTTTTTAGGACCGAAAATCAATAATGCAACAAGAGCAATAACAATTATTTCGCCGGCGCCGATATTGGAAAACACTTAACTCTCCGCAGTTTACTTAGCTTTTATCGTTCTTCTTCGAGTCGCTTTTTTCGCTGATTTTAACGTCTTCGTCAACATCTTTAATCGCTTTTTTGAATTCTTTCATACCCTTGCCGATACCCTGTGCAAGTTCGGGAATTTTCTTCGCACCGAATAAAATCAGTATTACAAAAACGATTATCAGAATTTCGGTTATACCTAAATTTGAAAACATATTCTACTCTACTTAGTTAAATTATCAATTATAGATTTAAAAATTAATGCTCCATCCGTTTTGTTAAGTACCGGGTCTGTCGAGCGTTCGGGATGAGGCATCATGCCGAGTACATTCCCTTTTTCGTTAATTATTCCGGCTATATTCATTAATGAGCCGTTGGGATTAGCTTCATCATTTACTTCACCTTCCGGTGTTGAATACTTAAAAACTATACGGTTATTTTCAACAAGCGATTTCATTGTTTTTTCATCTGCGAAATAATTTCCTTCGCCGTGAGCAATCGGTACTTTCAATGCTTTCTTCCCGTTAATGCTGGATGTAAAAATAGTTTCTCTGTTCACGGGAGTTATATAAACATCTTTACAAACGAATTTCAAGGAGGAGTTTTTCAATAAAACGCCCGGTAGTAAACCCGATTCAACTAATATCTGGAATCCGTTACAAATACCGATAACAATTCCTCCTTTTTCGGCAAACTCCGATACTGAGTTCATTATAGGTGAAAGTTTTGCAACCGCACCGGCACGGATATAATCACCATACGAGAATCCGCCCGGCAATACGATAACGTCGCATTTATCAAACTCTTTATCTTTGTGCCATAAAAACCGGACATCAGTATCAAGCACTTTCTTGAGAGAATAATACGCATCGTGGTCACAATTTGAACCTGGAAAAACAACTACTCCGAATTTAGGATTCATTCACTTTTTCCATTGTTATTTCGTAATCTTCCATGATAGGATTAGCAAGCAGTTTGTTGCAGAACTCTTTTACTTCCTTTTCCGCAGAAGCAACATCAGTTGAATGAACATTAAATTCTATGCTTTTATCAATCCTTACATTTTTAATATTTGTAAAGCCGAGTAGTTTTGCTCCTTGTTCAGCTGCTTTGCCCTGCGGGTCTAAAATAGATTTTCTTCTTTTTACTTTTACTTTAACTTTAAACAAAATTTATACCTTTACTGATTAGTACTGCTTTTTTTAAGTGAGTTAAATAACTGTCGAAAAATACCAAATAGTATCACCAAAATAAATACATAAAAAAGTGCTTTCCCGTTAGTAATAATTGCAATAGGGATAGAAACTATAATCAAAACAAACAATGCCGGTTTTTGTTTAATTCCTTCTGCGTTAAGTTTTGGAAGTGTGTCGTATTTTACTTTGCTTACCATTAAGAAAGAAAGAATTAGTATAAGAGGGATAGTATAATTGATTAATCCACCGGGTAGAATGCCATCCTCATGAAAGACAATCAAGTAAGAAGCCACTGCTATTGCGGACATAGGAATCGGAAGTCCAGTAAAATATGATTTATCAAAACCAACAAGCTGTGAATTGAAACGTGCGAGTCTATATGCACCGGCAATCAATAAGCAACTGCTGATCAACAATCCCCAAACTTCGAGAGTATGAAGTTGGGCAGTGTATATTAAAAAAGCAGGTGCTACACCGAAGCTAACAACATCGGCAATTGAATCTAATTCAACACCGAACTTACTGGATGTGTTTGTTAATCTTGCCACCAATCCGTCAAGTGCATCAGCGATAGCGGCAATAAAGATGAGCCAGCTTGCCAATACAAATTCGCCCTGGCTTGAAAAAACAATTGAAAGAAAACCGCCAAATAGATTTGCAGTTGTAAAAATATTCGGCAGAATTTGTTTTGGAGTAAAGGTATTGTCCATTAATCAACTTTCTGCGGGAACTCAAATAAAATGGTTTCTCCGGCTTTAACAACATCGTCTTTTTTAACTTTTGCAATCCAGCCGGCAGGGACTACAACATCAACTCTGCTTCCAAACTTAATCATACCGAAACGCTCACCGGTTTTTACACGGTCGCCTTTTTTTAGATCGTAGACTATTCTGCGGGCAACAAATCCGGCAATTTGAGAGAAGAAAACTTTTCCGAATTTTTCGTTGTTAATCCCGATTTCATTTCTTTCATTCAGTTTTGATGCTTTATCATCATAAGCAACAAGGTATTCGCCTTTATGGTACTTTACATATTCAACAACCCCGGTAATCGGGATTCTGTTGACATGGACGTTTAACGGGGACATAAAAATAGAAATCTGTACTGCTTTACCTTGAACATAGCAATCGGCATCAACTTCTTTTACGAATAAAACCCTTCCGTCAGCGGGCGAGATAATAACATTCTCTTCTTCAGGCGGTACACGGTCGGGGTCTCTGAAGAAATTAAGGGTGAAAATCATTAGTAAAATGGAAAATGCAATTAGAACAATTCTGACAGGGAGGTTATTTGTAAAAATACCAACCGCAATTAGAATGAATGAAATTAATGAAATAATCCCTATTGTATTGTATCCGTATTTGGTAAACATCGTCAAGTTTTGATTAATTCTAAAAGAAATTCAGTGTATAGTTTTAAGTCGTTAAAATTGTTCCTCTTAAGAAATTTGTAATTTTTCAAATTTCCGTCAGCCGGTAGAACTTTTATTCCCAGCGGTGAAAAATCACCTGTTATAACAATTTTTTCATTACTCTTTGCAAAATAACAGTTTAATTCGCCTAAAACAAAATTTCTCCTCTCAAAAAACGATTTGAGAACTGCATTAACTTTAGAACAAATCCGGTTAATGATTTTCAAATCATCAACAGGGGCAAGTTCAAATGCTATTATTTGGCTTTCGTTAATAAGATTCTTTTGTTCCGAATCAATATAAAATTCGATAAAAGGAAGAGGCAGTTGTTCATTTTCATTTTTTGAAAATAGGAGAGATTTTTTTTTATCAACAACATTTGAAATCTTACAGTTAAAACTGAAAGGGGATAGGTTTTCATATACAATCGTTCTGTTTTCGTTGCTTTTCAAATACCCGGTCGGGATATTATACTTTTCAAGGTAATCGAGAAAAAAAGTTTGAAGTTTGACAAAATTTTCACCGGCATTTTTAATCCGGTGTTTTAAAACCTTCTTATCAACAAAATTATCGCTAAATAATTGTAAGTAAGTATTTGATTCAGTTTTTGTTTCAGTTAAAATTCTCAATTGTAAAACCGTTTTTTAATTAACGATAAAATTTATAAAAAGTACCTATAAAAAGTCAAATCATTATCTTATATTTGCGATGTTTAAATATGAAACACAAATAGAAAAAGGAGTATTTTTATGAAAGGCGGAATGCAAGGAATGCTGAAGCAAGTGCAAAAAATGCAGGAAGAAATGCAAAAAGTACAGCAAGAGCTCGGGAGTAAATCTGTAACCGAAGAAGCAGGCGGCGGTATGATAAAAGCGACAGTAAATGGGAACAAAGAACTTGTTTCAATAGAAATAGACCCGCAGGTAATAAGCCAGGATGAAAAAGAAATACTTGAAGATCTTGTTGTTGCAGCAGTAAATAAAGCTATTCAGTCTGCAACAAAAATGGCAGAAGAAGAACTTGCCAAAGTAACAAAAGGTTTAATTCCTCCTGGTTTGAATATCCCCGGTTTTTAAATTGATTATTTCCGAACCGCTTCAAAAAGCGATTGAAGAGTTGAGTAAATTCCCCGGCATCGGGAAAAAAACAGCACAAAGACTTGCCCTTCACCTGTTAAAATCGTCTGAAGAAAGTTTTGCTAATTTCATAGATTCAATGCTTGACCTTAAAAAGAAATTAAAATTTTGCTCGGTTTGTTTTAGCATTACTGAATTTGATGTTTGTGCGATCTGCTCAAGCCCGAAAAGAGACCGCTCGGTAATTTGTGTTGTTGAAGAACCGAGTGATATTTTAGCGATTGAAAAAACAAATGAATATAACGGACTTTACCATTCGCTCGGTGGTGTCCTTTCTCCCCTTACCGGAGTGGGACACGAACAATTAAAAATTAAAGAATTACTCCAACGTTTAAAAGATGAAGAAGTTAAAGAGGTCATACTCGCTTTAAATCCTGATACCGAGGGGGATACCACATCTCTTTATTTGGCAAAACTGATAAAACCGCTGAATGTAAAAGTAACACGCATTGCTCGCGGTATACCAATCGGCGGTGATCTTGAATTTGCCGATGAAGCTACCATCTCTAAAGCAGTTCTCGGCAGAATTGTACTGTAATGGGTCAATGGTTCGAAGAATGGTTTGAATCCCCGGAATACTTAACTGTCTACAAAAAACGGGATGATGCTGATGCTTTTGAACTTGTATCGCTTATTCTTTCCCTGACAAATATAAGAGAGAGTTCATCCGTTTTAGATTTAGCATGCGGCGCCGGAAGGCATTCCCTTATATTTGCCGAAAGAGGAATGAATGTAACGGGGATTGATTTGAGTAAAAACCTACTGAAATTAGCCGTAGAAAAAGCCACTGAATCCAACCTAAAGATAAATTTCATTAATGAGGACATTCGCAAGTTAAAACTTGATAAAAAATTCGATCTTGTTGTAAATCTCTTCACAAGTTTCGGTTATTTTGAAACCGACAAGGAAAATTTCCTTATCTTTAATAGGGCAGCGGAACATCTGGAGGTAAGCGGAGTATTCGTTTTTGACTACTTCAATACACCATATTTGATAGAAAATCTGAAACCACACTCCATAGATAAAATTGGAGATACTATCTTTGAGCAGATTCGTAATATTAGAAATAACCGTGTAGAAAAGAAAATTGAAATAACCGGTAAACATCGTAAAAGTACTTATCACGAATCTGTTAAAATGTATTCGGCGAATGAATTAGTTAAGCAGCTCAAAAAAAGCGGGTTTACTAAAATTGGCTTGTATGGGGATTATAAAGGAAGTATTTTTGACCAAAAGAAGTCCCAAAGATTTTTAGCGGTATGTCAAAAGCAGTAAAACAGATATTGATCGGTTTTCTATTACTTCATTGCGGTTGTGATTTATTCATTACACGTGAAGCTGAATCTCCTGAAACAAAAGGAGCAACATATCAACCGGCTTTTTCACCAGATACATTGATTTCGAATTTTATTAACGCATTAGCGGAAAAGAATACTCAAAATTATATTGCCTCATTTTCAGACCCGGCATTTTCGAACAAAACATTTATATTTATTCCTTCTGCAGCAGCTGCGGCAAAGTTTCCAGTTTTAGCAGATGGATGGTCGCTTGCAGACGAGGAACAGTACTTTAACAATGTAATTTCGAAAGTATTTGACGATGTTGGTATTACTTTAATTATAAAAGAAACAGAAAGAAGTGTACTCGGTGATAGTGTTCTTTATTCAGCTTCTTATTCACTTAATGTACCGCACAACGATATTACGATTTCAAATATTTTCCAGGGTGAGATGAAGATGAAATTAATACGCGATTCAAGAAGCATCTGGTCAATTTACTATTGGGAAGATATTCGAAATACAAATGAATCAAGCTGGAGTGATTTGAAAGGATTGTTTTATTAAAAATTATTGGTTCATCTTGATTTGTTTATGCACCATTCTAATCGGATGTCAGAATCCTTTTGCTCCAAAACTTGATTACACCGAAACCGGCAATGATTCTCCAATATCAGATCAATCCACAGTAGATGGAATTTTTATAAATATGCGGTATGCTTACACATTTAAGGATACATCAATTTATGGGCAGATTCTTTCTGATGATTTTATCTTCACATACAGAAATTACGACCTCGGTTTTGATGTCTCATGGGGAAGGGAAGAGGAGATGAAAGTTACTTATGGACTGTTTAACAATTGTGAGCGTCTTGACCTAACCTGGAACCAGGATATCCTTTCAACAATAGATTCACTAAGCGGAAGCATTGTTAAAAGTTTTAACCTGACAATAACGTTTAATCCTTCCGATGTTATTGTTGTTGATGGTAGGGTAAACCTGAATCTTGATAAAAAATCCGGTAAATGGAAAATCAACCGGTGGATTGACGAATCAAATTTTTAGAAGTAATTATGTTAAAATTTTCGACAAAAGAAGCAATCAAATCAATTAGAAGAGCCAAACTTGCGTTCTTTTTTTCACTTATATCAACCACACTTGGATTATTGCTAATTCAGCTTTCTGTTTATACTTATTATATGTCTAATCTTTTGGAAGCTGAGATTAAAAATCAATTTGTAGTTAATGTTTTTTTAGAAAATTCAGTTCCAGCCGGTGATATTCAGGCAATTGAGCAGAAAATAAAGAAGTCAGGGTTTATTAAATCTGTTTTGTTTATTTCAAAAGATGAAGCCGCAAAAAATTTTGTAAAAGATACAGGCGAAAACTTCCTTGAAATACTTGAGTTCAATCCGTTACCTGCATCATTTGTTGTCGAATTAAAAGACGAATCTTTGAATAAAAAAACAATTAATGAAGCAATTACGTATTTCAACAGTATTAAAGGGGTGGAATCGGTTGATTTTCAAACAGGTTATTTTGAAAAAGTTTTGCGGTACGTTAATTACGCGAAAAAATATATTGTTGCTATAACCGCATTTCTTTTTATCGCCGCTTTATATTTGATCTATTCTACTTTGAAGTTGATTATAATTAATCGGAAAGAAGAAATTGAAACAATGAAACTTGTTGGAGCCGAGCTTTCGCTAATAAAACTACCGATTATTATCAACGGGGTATTAATTGGTTTGATTGCAAGCATTCTATCTTATACAACTCTTTATTTGATTAACTTACTGATTAATAAATATTTAACTCCTTTTGCATATTTGACAGGGGTTGTATATAATTCAACATCGTATTTCACATTTTTTATCGGTCCGGTCATCGGAATTATCATTAGTATTCTTACAGTTAGAAAAATTACTTTGAAGATTTAATATTATGATTCAACCAAAACTCTCTTTTTTCATTTTTATAGTTGGTATCTCAATCACTTTGATAGGCAGCTCCTTTGCTCAAAATGAAGCGTGGTATTTCGACAGGAATGTATTATTATCCGATTCCCTTGAAGAGAAACAAACACAGGCTCAAATTATTTTTGCAACAGATGGTGTAATTGATCCGGACGAATATTACGTTGGTCCGGGAGATGTTTTTTATGTCTCTATCCGGGGTATTGAAGAAATCTCTAATAGGATTGCTATTGGACCTGAAGGGTATACTTACCTAAGAAAAGTAGGTGGAGTAGATTTAAGGAATACTACATTATCGGACGCAAAACAGAGGATTGAAAAAGCAATAAAACAAAATTTTAAAAATGTTGAAGTTTTTATTTCCCTTGTTGAGTTCAAAAAGATTATTGTCGGTTTATACGGAGATGTAAAGAAACCTGGTGGATATGTTCTTCCGGGTAATGCAAGGTTAAGCGACTTAGTTGCAGCTTCGCATGGATTGAACCAAACATCCGATTTGAGGAATATTTCGATTAAATCTTCATCCGGTAAAGTAAAAATTTGTGATTATATTGCTTTTATTAGGCTCGGCGATAAAACTCAAAACCCGATTCTTATTGAAGGTGATTATATTCAAATTAATAAAGTTGATAAAACAGTTGGAGTTTCCGGTAGTGTAAAATACCCGGGCATTTATGAATTTAAAGAAAATGAAAAAGCTGTTGATTTAATTAAAGTTGCGGGTGGATTTTTTGAAAATGCGGAATTGGACAGCATTGAAATAATCAGTTTTTTAGACGATAACAAAACTCAAATTGGAACGGTTTATTCCTTAAATGAACTTACAACAAATGGGTACACTCTTAAAAATAAAGATAGAATTGTTGTGAGGGAAAAACCTCAATACTTAATTGAAAATCTGGTTATTGTTCAGGGATTTGTCAAATATCCCGGCATATACAAAATTGTGGATGATAAAACAACTTTGTCGGAAATAATTAATAGAGCTGGTGGTTTTCTTGACAATGCTTCAATTGTAGATGCAGGTTTAACAAGAGCTATTGGCGGTAAAGATTTAGACCCTGAGTTTGAACGCTTGAAGACAATTCTTCGGGCTGATATGTCTGAAGATGAGTATGACTACTTCAAATCAAAATCAAGACAAAGGCAGGGAAAAGTTGTAGTGGATTTTGAGAAATTGTTTTCAGGGAAGAATCATACGGAAGATGTTGTTTTAAGAAGAGGGGATGTAATTGATGTACCGGAAAAGAAAAACTATATAACAATTATTGGGCAGGCAGTTAACCCGGGAAAGATTCCGTATATGCCGGAGTATACAGTGGAAGATTATATAAATCTTGCAGGTGGTTACGGATGGCGTGCTCAAGAAAGCGAAGTAAGGGTTGTCAAAGTTGGTACCGGTGAATGGGTGGATGCCAAGAAAATAAAACTACTTGAACCGGGGGATACGATTTGGATTCCGGAAGACCCGCCTCCACCTAAATTTTGGGATGTTACCATAGACATTTTAACAGTATTAGGACAGGTAGCAACCGTTATAGCAGCAACAGTAGCAGTAATTGTGAGTACAAGGTAAAATGACTTTTAATGAAATTTTTAGAGTAATTATAATTAACTACAAGAAGATACTATCGGCAACAATTATTGGCTCGGTTCTACTTTTTGTAATTCTTTTTTTCGCTTTCCCGCTGACTTTTGAAGCAAGAGTTTCGATACTGCCGCCTGAAAACAAGTCGGGAACGGGTTTAGGAGCTTTATTACAGGGAAGCGATTTTTCGTCTCTGGTATCCCAACCGGGTGGAGCAAATGCACAATTGTATGCCGAAATTCTAAAAAGCCGCATTGCCGCCGAGTATGTTGTTAAAAAAATGAATTTAATGGCTTTTCTTCAAGCTAAAAGTTTTGATGCGGCAGTCAATAAACTTTCATTGATGCTAACT
>ERZ795056.2612-NODE-2612-length-19856-cov-24.073481_pt1 | contig 19856 bp, 16 predicted proteins | sample MGYA00375140_ERZ795056 | MGnify/ENA primary metagenome ERZ795056 (study PRJEB30185, sample SAMN05720227) | activated sludge metagenome | isolation source: Anaerobic digester | place: USA | collected 2015-03-09 ... | reverse complement strand
GTTTTATCAATGCCTACGGCCCACAGCGCTTTCATTTCGCTGGCAAATACAAAATGATTATTGTCGAAGTAAAAATAAAATGGCTTTTCCCCAAAGCGGTCCCTGGCAGCAAAGAGTTTCTTCTTTTTTGCATCCCAAATGGCAAAGGCAAACATGCCATCCATTTTTTCAAGACAATCTTCTTTCCAAAAATCGTATGCTGCCAGTATAACCTCGGTATCAGTTTTGGAATGAAACCGGTAGCCATGACTGTATAGCTCATCCCTCAGCTCGATATAATTGTAGATCTCCCCATTATATGTAATGGTATATCTTTTTTCTTCACCCTCAACCGATGAAAATAACAGGCGCTGCATGGGCTGTGCGCCTGCATTGCTCAGGTCAATGATTGAAAGCCGCCGGTGGCCCAAAGCGATCGTACCCAATTCATTTATCCAGTGCCCTTCGCCATCCGGGCCACGGTGAGCCAGGGCATCGGTCATCTTCTTAATGTTTTGAAGAAGAAAACCTTTGCTGTTAATACCCGTTTGCGGTTGTTTGTTGATGATGCCTGCAATGCCACACATGCTGTAAATATCAAAAAAAATCCCGTCATATACGGACGGGACAGGAAATATTGAGAATGTTTTAAAAAGTAATAGGAAGATTGACCCTCACATTATCCCATTGTATAGCGAGGGTAGCGCCCATAGCAGCTTTTTCGAAAAAGGCGCTGAATGATTCGGTGATATCGTTTTGTTTTAATACAGGAACGTCTAACCTGGTTACATCTTTGGCCTCATCATATTTAAATGAACCCCAGGTGTCGGTGTCCCTGTTGATGATCATGGTCCATTTTTCTTCAAAAGGGATGCAGAATACAGTATAGCGCCCTTTTCTTATTCTTACACCGCCTATTCGTACAGGCTGAAAGAATTCTATCTCTGTTGCTTCATTCGCACCCATTCTCCATACTTTGCCAAACTCTACCAGGTCGCCAAAAATAGTGCGGCCGTTTCTTTGGGGCCTGCTGTACACCACTCTTGCAACCAACGGCTCGGTTGCTTTGTCCTGGATCTTTAATACCGGATAGTTCAATGGGAAATAACTTACATCCATCGGAGATTTGTCAACCGGCGGCACTTTGCTTTGTGCCGTGGCGATTAAACTGCAAGTAGTAAAAAACAGCACCGTAAGAAATTGCTTCATAGATAAAAATTATGTGCAAATCTAAATGATTTTGACTGGCTTCACATTACCGTAATGGTTCATTTGAGCCGTTGGTAAAATTCTGTAACCAATCAACCGCCATTTTTTTTAACTCCGGGAAGAAAACGCGGTAACACTGCTCAAGATCCTGGTAGTTTTCTTCAAAAATCCTGAATGCAGGGACGCTGTCAGTTAAATAGGCGCTTCTGCGTACCAAACCTTCAAAACTTTTTTCAATACCAAATCTGAAACGGTAGTTATACAACCAGTTTTGCGATTGCATGTAAGGAAGCATAGCCGCAAATTTTTCTGGCAGGTATGCCTTGTTTTGCTCCAGGCCCTTATACACAGTCAGCGCAAATGCCTGTAGTGCATAGTCATCATTAAATTCATTGTGATCATTTGCTAAAAAATGGTCATACACCACATCCATACAGGCGCCGGCATACAGGCGGTAGCTGCCCCTGAAAAATTCCTTCGCTTCTTTTGTTGCCGGGTGGTCATCTGTAAAACCGTCTATGGCCCTGTGCAGTGAAATGCCCTTTTGGACAACTGCCGGGTACAAAAATTTCTTCTTCCCTTTTACATAGTCGCTGATCATATTCCCTGTAAGTACACCAGGATCGTTAAAGGAAAGATATGCATGTGCCAGCAGGTTCATGTATCAAATGATTTGCTGTTAAAGATATTAAGTTACAAACTGCCTTTCCAAAAAACCATTAATGCATTTTAACAGAATAAAAACAGTGTTCGCCATTTTTTAACAACATACCTGTAATCCAGTCTCAGCAAGTGATTGTGAAAGTGCAGCACTCACCACTGAATGGTTTCAGTAGCGGATTTTAATGCCTCGGTAAATAGGGTACCCCATTGGTCAATATCCGGTTGATACAGGTACTGTATTTATTTATGTTTGTTATGCCATTAAAAAACATGCCGTAAGGCACCATTATTAAACCAAAAAAGTATAGTTATGAAAAAAGTCATGATCATGATAACGGCAGCAATGCTGCTGTTATCGGCCGGCAGTTTTGCTGCCAATCTAAAAGATGATGTAAATGAAAGGGCACTATCTGCATTTGCAAAAGATTTTACCGGTGCCACGCAGGTAAACTGGCAGGAAAGGGATAACCTTTACCTCGTTGAATTTAAATTGGATGGAGCAAGTTTTAATGCGGCCTATAACAGTGAAGGAGAGTTGCTTTCTTCTTCAAAAAGTATACGGCTTGAAGAATTGCCCCTTGCAGTTACCGTGGCAGTTAATAAAAAATACCTTGGATATGAGATCGGTAATAATGCTGCAGAATTAACCTTTGATGGCCAAACAAATTACTTTCTCACCATTGCCAACAGCCAGCAGGTATTGTTTATAAGAGTGGATGCCAGGGGGCATATCAAAGTAGAACGAAAAACAACATTCTAAAACAGGATATTCAGCCGCCAGGAGAGTAAATGATATGGCAACTTTACTCACCCGGCGGCATTTTTATTTTGCCACAACTTCTTTTATCCAGCTGCTGATGATGGTTAATGTCCCGGGATCAAATGTTTCTTCTAATTGTGCATATTCCTGCACTGAACAGGTGTTGCAGTGTTGAAACATGTGATTAAGTCCGGGCAACTGCTGTACCTTAAAAGTCTTTACCATTTTTTCAGTCATTATTTTCCTGATGGCCTCCAGGTTGGGGGCTGCAGCTACCTGTATGTCTTTTTCTCCATTCAAAGCCAGTACAGCACAGCGTACATTTTTTAAATAATCCGCTGGTTTAAATTGCAGAAAATAATGGAACCAGGGTTGCTTTACCTGTTTCACCACACTACTGGCAAATGCAGAAAGGCTTTCTTTATCCGTTACACCAGTGGTGTTTTTTACAGTTGCAGAATCTGTGTTGTTTTGCCATTTAGTAAACAAGTCGATGATGTTGTTTTCTGCTGCTGCAGTATCAGGCTCCTTTAGCGCCGCCAGCATAATTGAGGTATATAATGGTCTGAATTTCTCAGCTTGATCTTTGGGAACACCACTTGAAAACATAACATCCACACTTTGCTGTTCCATCAATTCAATGATGGGTACACCAGGCCCTGCAAGCAGTACTATAAATTTCACCTCTTTCCGCTTAGAGGCCACCATAGGAGCAATCATGCCACCTTCACTATGGCCAATAAGTCCGATGTTTTTGAGATCAACATCTTTCCTGGTTTTGATATACTCAATGCCCGCTTCCACGTCTTTTGCAAAATCCAGCGTGGTGGATGTCATAAACTTGCCCGTTGTTTTGCCTTTTTCCCTGTCATCCACTCTTAAAGTAGCTATGCCCTGTTTGGCAAGATGATCCGCTATCACAGCAAAGGGCTTGTGTTCAAAGAGGGTTTCGTCACGGTCTTGCTGGCCACTCCCGGTAATGAGTATGACCACCGGGTATTTCATTTCTTTTACTTTATCGGCCCATAAGGAAGGCCTTGTAAAAGTGCCGCCAAAACGGATGCTGTTATCCGCATTGCCATAACTTACTTCTTCTGAATGATAGGAAAATGGAGGCTTAGGGGTTTGTGGTCTTTTCATTTCGGCTGCCACGGCCACATCACCTGTTTTCACAAGTTCCAGCGGCAATGTGATTCCACCCTGCCCCCAATTACCGGTCATTGTTTTTTTATCTGCTCCCACCAGGCCACTATATTTGGCGCCAAATGCTTTCATTTCAATCAATACACTGTCGCCTGCCATTGAGATGTTGCTGCATTTTAATCCATAAGCCATTTGTTTAGGGCTGTCGAAGGAGCCAACGAGTTTACCCGTGCTGTCTTTTGCAATATGAAATACAACGGTTAATTCGGTGCCGTTTGCATCTAGTGCGCCTTCCCAGTTCCCAACAATGGATTGCGCCTGCAATAAGGAAAAGGATAATAAGACTGCGGTAATACTAAATAACTTTTTCATGTTTTATATTGAAGCGCAAAGGTAAACTATAACGTTAAGTATTGCTTTAACACCGGGATCAACTGTTTGTGTCAGAAAAAAACTATAATTTGCCCCAACCAAAACGAACGATCCATAATTCTGCCTGATGCAAAAAAGTACGTTAAAAAAACTTTCCCAAACGCTTGGCCTTAGTATTTCCACTGTTTCAAGGGCATTGAAAGATCATCCTGATATTTCAGATGCAACCCGGAAAAAAGTAAAAGAGCTTGCGGCAGCGATGGAGTACGAGCCAAACAGTTATGCGGTACAGTTACGAACCCGGAAAAGCAATGTAATTGGTGTACTGATTCCCACGATCAATAACTTTTTCTACGACTCTTTTATTGGCGCAGTGGAAGAAGAAGCCAGGAAACACGGCTATTCATTGCTGATCATGCAAAGTGGAGATACAGTTGAAAATGAAACCGCCTGCCTGCAATACCTGCGCCAGCACAATGTGATGGGCTTGTTTGTGGCACTGAGTGTAGAAACAGAAAATTTGGTGCCTTTTAAAAAAATGGAAGAACTGGAGATACCGGTTATTTTCATTGACAGGGTGCCCGAGGAAAAAGGTTTTTATACCGTATGCCTGGCGGATGAAGCAGCGGCAAGGATGGCAGCTGAAGCCATTATTGAAAAGAACAAAAAAAATGTGCTGGCATTATTTGGTCATCCGCATTTAAGCATCACCAGGATCAGGAGAGAAACCTTTACCAATATATTTAAAGCCAAAGCGCCCAAAACAAAGATCACGATTGATCATACAGAAAACGGCAACGCATCAAGACTGGCAACTGTTGCAGCCCTACGTTCTTCAAAAAAGCCGGACGTTATCTTTTGCATGGGCGATCTCATACTCACCGGGGTGATGAAAGCAATACATGAATTGAAATTGAAAGTACCGCAGGATGTTTCCGTGATAGGCATCAGCAACGGCTTTATGCCCACACTTTTTAGCCCGGAAATAACATATGTGGAAACGAGTGGCGGCAAACTGGGCAAACTTTCATTTGCACAAATGCTGGCGAGGCTGCGGTCAGAAAACGTTCCCGAAAACGTTATAGTGGAATCGTTGCTGGTAAGAGGAGGCTCTTTATAGTCAATACCTTGTTTTTTAAAAGGCATACAGGTATATTTGATGATCATCATTTATACGGTTGCATATGTCAAACACCAGGATCAAACTTTCCCTGTACCTGAATTATTTTGTTTTTGCTATACTGCTGAACAGTGTGGGGATTCTTATTCAAAAGTCTATCAACACCTATCATGTAGACGAATTAAAAGCAAGCTCGCTGGAGGCATTCAAAGATTTGTCTATTGCTTTTGTTTCTTTTTTTGTTGGTTCCTTTTTGCCAAGACTGGGTTATAAAAAAGGTATGCTGATAGCCCTGGCACTTGTTTTTGTTGGTTGTATCAGCATGTATTATGGCAATTCATTTACGTCGGTCCGGGTTCTCTTTGCCTGTGTGGGCATTTCTTTTGCCGTGATAAAAGTATCCGTATACTCTATGATCGGCTTAATCACCAAAGACGACAAAGAGCATAAAAGCCTGCTGACTTCCATTGAAAGTTTTTTTATGATTGGAATTGCAGCAGGATTTGTGGTGTTCCCCCTTTTTTATAGTGACACTAACCCTGACGCCTGGTTGAGAATATATCTTTTGCTGGCAGTGCTGATTGCTGTTTCATTTATTATTCTGCTTATTTCCGATTTTAATGTTAAGTATGAAATTCCCGGAACGAGTATCGCCAGCGATTTTACAGAAATGATAAAGCTGCTAAAAAGACCGCTTGTGCTGGTATTTGCAATAGCAGCTTTTATGTATGTAATGATGGAGCAAGGAATTATGAGCTGGTTACCAACATTTAATGAAAAAGTATTGCACCTGCCTGAAAAAACCAGCGTGTATATGGCAATCATTCTCATGTTATCCATAGCGGCAGGCCGGTATGTGTCTTCCCTGTTGGTAAAAAGAGTGCATTGGCTGGCGATATTGATGGGGTGTTTGATGGGTGCAGCGCTGATGGTTTTGTTTGTATTGCCACAAACCCAGAATCTGCCACCTAAAGAAATTGCTTCATTGAAAGATGTTCCGGTCATTGCGTATGTTTTTCCTCTTATTGGTTTTTTTCTTGCACCTATATATCCGTTGGTCAATTCATTTGTATTAAGTGCTACAGAAAAAATATTTCACAGCCCGATGGCTTCCTTACTTGTTTTCTTTTCTGCTATCGGCGGTACATTAGGTTCAAGGCTTGTTGGGTATTTATTTAAAAGTATTGGCGGCGCTAAGGCGTTTTATTTTTCCCTGATACCAATGGCTGTATTGATGATATGTTTGTTTTTCTTTTACAAGATGCAAAAGCAAGCGAAGAACAACAATGAACTTCCGGATTTTGATTTTAAAGGCGGAGGGCATTAATAAGTAACCATGACACAAAAAGAAATATTCCAGCTAGATCCATTGTTTAACGATGTGCAGATGCAGCCCGTGTTTGCTGATGGTAAGATATTCGTGGATTGTATACCGAAAGAAGATACAGACGTAATACTGGAAAAATATTTTGAGCAAAAGGACAGCAGCGGATTTAACCTCGAAAAATTTGTGCAGGCATATTTTGAATTGCCGAAAGTATTTGCAGCGGATTATACCACGGACAGCAACAGTACCACCGGGCAGCATATCAATGATCTTTGGGAGGTACTTACCCGTGAGCCGGATGAAAAACAGGGGTCGCTGATACCGTTGCCAAACCCATATATCGTTCCCGGCGGCCGTTTTGGCGAAGTGTATTACTGGGACAGTTATTTTACCATGCTGGGTTTAAAAGCTGCTGGTAAAGCAGATATGGTGGAGAACATGGTGAATAATTTTTCACATTTAATTGCAACAACTGGATTTATACCCAATGGCAACCGCACTTATTATTTGGGGAGAAGCCAGCCACCTTTTTATTCACTGATGGTGAAGATGCTGGCTGAAATGAGGGGACAGCAAACACTGAACGGCTACTTGTCAACGTTAGTAGCAGAGCACCAATACTGGATGAAAGGGGCAAATGAGTTAAATGACCATAACAATGCTGTTCATCATGTGGTGCAAATGCAAAATGGTGAACGGCTGAACCGGTATTGCGATGCTTATGAAACTGCCAGGCCGGAGTCGTACAGGGAAGACGTGGAACTGGCTCACCAATCTGCACAGGATGCTGCCACCCTGTATAAACATCTGAGAGCGGGCGCAGAAAGTGGCTGGGATTACAGCAGCCGCTGGTTTAAAGACGGCCAATCATTTTCCTCCATACATACCGCTGAAATTGTGCCGGTTGATCTGAATTGTTTGTTGTACCATCTTGAACTTACCATTGCAGAAGCATACGATGTATCCGGAAATGAAACTGAAAGCAATCATTACAAAATTGAAGCAGGTAAAAGAAAACAGGCCATCGAAAAATACTGCTGGAATGAAGCAGCTGGTTTCTTTGTTGATTATGACCTGGTATCGGCTATGCAAAAAGAAGAAATAACCCTTGGTGGTATGGCGCCATTATTTTTTAAGATCGCCACACAGGCACAGGCTGACCTGGTTGCAGAAATGATACAGGCTGAATTTTTAAAACCCGGTGGAGTGGTCGCATCGTTAAAAAATACCGGGCAGCAATGGGATGCGCCCAATGGATGGGCACCCCTGCAATGGATCACCATCATGGGTTTGGAAAATTATGGTCATCATTCACTGGCAGATACCATTGCCCAACGCTGGCTGGCGCTAAATGATAAAGTGTACGCAGCCACTGGTAAAATGATGGAGAAATATAATGTGGAAGATATCAACCAGCTGGCTGGAGGTGGTGAATATCCCGGCCAGGATGGTTTTGGCTGGACGAACGGGGTGTACCTGGCGTTAAAGCGATTTGTTGGTTCGTAATATCAAAAAGCCGTCACCGAAGTTCAATATTTTTAAAGAGCAGTTTGACGATAAATTTTTATTTTAGTGTCAAATAACATTTGCCATGACCAGATGCATTTATCTTTTAATTATATTGCTTTATTGCCAAACTATGAATGCCCAATCTGTGGGTATCGGCACAGCATCCCCTGCCACATCAGCGCAATTGGATATTACAAGTACTAACAAAGGTTTGTTGATGCCAAGGCTTACTACGGCGCAGCGCACAGCCATTGCCAACCCGGCAAACGGCTTGATGGTGTACGATACTAACCTCAGTGCATTTTGGTTTTACAATGGTTCGTCCTGGTCATCTGTTGCCGGTAGTGCAGCCAGCCAGTGGATGGTAAATGGCAACAATATCTATAATAGTAACAGTGGTAATGTTGGCATCGGCACAGCTGCACCCTTAGCCAGGCTCACTGTTGATAGCAGCATTATGGTGGATGAGGCCAACAGCAACGAGGGTTTACTTGACCGCGGTGCTTTGTATTTTGGCAGTGATAAAAAAGTGGGGATCACACGTAGTTTCCTTAGTGGCAATGCAGGCAGGAACAGTCTTGGTTTTTATACTGGCAATTTAAGACGGGTGACGATTGATAGCACTGGCCAGGTAGGCATTGGCACCAATAATCCGTTGCAGGCACTCCATGTTGCAGGGAGTGCTTATTTGTCCGGCAGTCTTGGTATAGGCAGTACCACACCCAATTATGCATTTGAAAATCTTGGAGGACGTAATTACATGTATTATAGCCTCGCTATCGGACCCAATGCGGTTCCAAGCTCCACTTACATGCTTGATGTGGAGGGTGGTCCTGCCCGTTTCAGGCAAGATATGAGGGTGGACGGCATATTGAACCCCAACAATCAATTGAATATTGGAAACAATACAGCTATTGAAGGCACCCTTACTGTAAATGGAGGCCAGGGCATTATGCGTAATGCACAGGCAACCGGGCAATTAAAATACTATACCCGGGAGGTTGAATTTGGTGCTATCCTAGGCGGTCATGGGTTATCTGGGGAGGGTAGTTTTGGATTTGCCACCGCCGGTTTTACCACCACACCTGCGGTAATGGTGGGTGATATTGTTTCAACAGGCGGCACAGTTGGTGAGTTGTTCAGGGTGCAGTTAATCATTTACGGATGCAATACCACCAGTTGCAAGGCAAGGCTGTTAAATACAAGTCCTAATCCAGTAAATTATAATATAACCTGGAATATTGTTGCTATTGGTAATTAGTATCACCAGTTATCTTAATAGTGTAGTAGTTACGGATTATTCTTAGTAATGTTTAAATTGGCATTTTGACCAATACTCAGATTGGCTCCACCCAACACTCTTACGTTATAAGCGAATGCATTTTGACCAGCACCAATCAGCACACTGCCATTGTTGATCACAACTTCTGTATAAGCATCCGGTATCACACCCTCGGCCCAGTTGCCGGGTTTAAACCAGTCATTGTCGATAGTGCCCGTCCAGCTGCCGGGCTTAATGCGGTTATAAACATCGGCGGGAATCTGCATTTTTTGCAAAGCACCTCCATAAAAAAAGCCTTCCGATTTAAAAGCAAGTAAATTACCATCGTTATCAAAAGCCCTGGCACCCAAAAAATCAGAATTCGTCCAAATGATACCGCCTGTTCCGAAACTGGTATCAAGGTCGCCGTTGAGGTTTACCTGGCAAACAAAATACCTATCGGGTCTTGCAGCATTGGATTCCCCAAAGATCAGCAGCCTAGTACCATTAGCCACCCACTTATGCTGTCGCCGGCTGTAGCTGGTAGCACCGGGGATTTGTAAAAATTTAACTCCGTCTATTCCAAACCAGTTTTCTACTGCACCACTGTTGTTAAATAAGGAAAAGAAGATTCCGTAGGTAATATTGGTACCTGAGGTTGCTGATGACCAGTCTGCCATCGCCAGCAGTCTTCCGTTTTCCACAAGTTTCATTTCCCGTACGTTGGTTTGTTCATCGCTATTAATGACAGGCATTGCAGCAAAACCATTGGTGCCATAAGTAAGGTCGGGGGAGCCAGTGCTCTGATTAGCCCGGCAGATATACCTGGAGGTGGTGGAGGCAGCGCTGGCCCTTCCACTGGCATACAGATCAAAGTTAGAAGTATCGATCCTGTATTCGATCATCGTACGCAGGTTGAGAGTATAGGTGCTGTTATTGATACCGCCGGGTGTTAGCTTCAGCACCATGCTGCGGCCTCCATTTCCATTCGTTACAGAGCTGTTGCCGCCAAAGTAAATATCATCGCCTACTAGTTGTATATCGCCCGATGACATACCAATATAACCCGGAAAATGATAACGTCCATTGTCGAATGGGCCAAAATCAAAATCGGGCGTGCCATCCGCATTTAATTTATAGATGGTGGCTTTGGGGCCATCTGTTCCTGTGCCAATGCCGGGTTCATTAGTGTAGTTTGTATAAGTTCCACCTATCAGAAATTTTCCATCGGGCAGCGGTACAATTTGCCTGGCCGTCCTGGCATAATCCGATTGAAAAGCATACCGTGTTCCGTGCGTTCCAAAACTACTATCAATACTTCCATCGCTGTTAAACCGCTGCAGTAATAAACCCTGTTGCTCCAGTGCCGTGGGTACAAAGCTCGCAGTGCCGCAAACCATGTATTTGCCATTGGGCATTTGTGTTACATCCGCCCACGCTGAGCCGCCTGAGCGGCCATTTATAATCAATACGCCCTGGTTGGCAAAGCTGGCATCCAGCAAACCAGCCATTGTATATTTCAACACCACACCGGCAAATGTGCCATCAGCCCGGGTAGCCTTACCCGTTACAATAAAACCAGCATTGTTCAGCAGGGGGATGATGGAGGTAGGCTCTGCTGATACAAAGCCACTGCCCAGCCAGGGGGTATATGGCAAAGGGTCCGCACTCGTTGGATTCAAAGGGTTGTGGCTGGCGATTGCTATTTTGGATTGTCCATTGCTGTTAATAGCATGAGAATAGGCAAAAACTATCCTGTTCTCGCTACCTATAACAGCACTTGTAGCGCCCACATTTTTACTGCCAGTTGCAGGAAGTGATTGTCCGGAAATAGTACTGTAAAAGGTAAATGAAGAAGTGCCGTCGGAATTTAAAGTATAAAACGAAGGAACAGTTAGCGGTCCATCATCATTGTAACCTCCAATGGTGATGCTTTCTGAATTGTTTAAAATTGCACTGGTAATATAATACCTGGACGTGGTTGCAAAAGTCAGGTAACCGTTAGTGCCATAAGTACTATCGATCTTTCCAGTACCAGCATTAACGCAGCATACAGCGATACCAGTGCCAAGGGTGAAATTGCCAATAATAGGAAATGCTACATAAATCCGGGAATTGGCAGATGATAAAAACGTCATCCGTACCGGCCGGGACTGATCAATATAATAATTCTCGGGGGTATTTATTTTTGTAGTGCCGCTATCTCCAAATGAAATATATGGCGCACCAGTTTCTCTGCTAAACATGCTTAAGAGTATGCTTGCATTGCCAAAAGTTGCTCCATTCATCCGGATACTATAGATGTAAGAACCAGTCCGCCAATCTTCGATATAACCTCTGTCTGTGGCACCGCCGCCATATAGCCTTGTAATATTGCCGTTATTAAATGCTGTTGGCCTGGTACCTGTCGGCCATGTTTTTACTATAAAACCGTCTCCGCCATCGTACTGCCCTGCCACTATCAATTGATTACTGTTTGCAGTAGTGGAAGTGTTGGCAACATATATCCTGTCTGCCTGCGAACTGCCATTTGAGTTAACCGAACTCATTAAAAAAGCACCGCTGCTGCCAAAGTCGCTGCGTATAACACCTGATGGGGTTATCTGCAGTACCAGAGGAATTTTTTTGTTGACCTGAGATCCTTCGTAATAGCCACCCAGGGTGATATGGTCGGTCGTTTGATGGACGGCCGTATTGATAACAGTATTGCCCCAGATATCATTCCTGGCAAAATCGGTAAACACGCCATTTATTTGCTGGGCATGCACAGTATAAAAAACAATATTGATCAGCAGTAGTACAATTTTTTTCATACATGGGAAAATGAATGTTCAAAATTGCTTCAATTATTAAAGAATGGAAATAGCGAAATCGGGTGAATTTACCCGTCAGCTGTTTTATTTTTAAAGGAGATGTATATTTTGCAAGCGCATATCTGTTGCGATGCAGTTGTTTAGATAGCAGATAAAATGTAAATTGGTGTATGATAAAAAACTCCTGCCTGGTAGTATTGCTTTTTTTTATTCCACTCTTGTTTGCAAAGGCGCAGGATGCCAGTACAGATTCACTGCTGGCTGAATTATCAAAAGCAAAAGACGATACTAATAAAGTAGATCTGTTAAGAATTATCGGCAGGGAGTATATTAACCAGGAACCAAGAAAAAGTATCGTGTATTTCAGGCAGGCAGTGGCGCTGAGCTACAAACTGAATTATGTAAAGGGGCTTGCAAGAAATTACATCAATATTGGTACCGGTTATTCCTTTTTATCAAGAATGGATTCTGTAATTGTGTATGCTGATTCGGCTATTAAATACAGTAAAATAGATGGCGACCCGGACAGGCTTGCACTTGTTTATTTAAACAAAGGCGATGGGTACAGGAACCTGGGCAATTTTAAGCAGGCACTTCTTTATTGCGACACAGCCAGCATGTATGCAGCAAAAACCGGGAACATCGACAGGCTGGCAAGAATATACGATATCATCAGTGATGTTTATTCTGTGCAGAAGCAATATCATACGGCTATCGGCTTCCAGGCAAAAGCCCTGGAAATGTATAAAAAGGATGGGAACCAGGTAATGGAAGGGCAGGTGTATGATGACTTTGGAATGATATACCAGAAGATGGGAAAACCAGATTCTGCATTATACTACTATAAAATGGCCGTGTCTATCGGTGAGTACCTTAAAGATGACAAAAACCTTTCTGGCTATTATTGCAGCATGGCATATTTACTTTCGGAAAAGGGAAAGTACAGGGAAGCAGAAGTTTATGTGAACAAGGCGCTGCAGTATGCAAGCAGCCAGGAAAATGAAAATCAGCTTGCTGCTGTGCACAGTTTGCTGGGAGAAATTTATTTTAAACAGGAAAAATTTGCCGAAGCGGCAAAGGCTGGAGAAATTGCTTACAGCTATTCATTGGGTGAAGTGATAAGTCAGCAGCAGGCGATAGCAGCATCGCTGGCCGAAGCCTACAATATGCTGGGGGATTTTAAAAGCGCCTTTAAATATTCTACTATCAGCAGCAGCCTTAAAGACAGCATTACAAAAGAAAAATACAGCGAAGAGGTGGCAGGTCTTCAGTCTTCTTTTGAAGTAAAGGAAAAGGACAAAGAAATTTTATTCCTGGCAAAAGACAAAGAGCTGCAGCAGCAAAAATTATCAAGGCAACGCTTGTTGTTTGCCGGCGCCACAGTATTGTTATTATTGGCACTCACAGGCATAGGGCTTTTGCTGAGCAGGAATAAATTAAAACAGCGGATGAAAGAACTGGAATTACGTAATCAAATTGCTGCTGATCTGCATGATGAAGTAGGCAGTTCATTAAGCAGTATACATATGCTTAGCCAGATGGCTAATACAAGTACTGATAATAACAATCAAAAAAATATCCTGGATAAGGTAAGCACCAACGCAAAGGAAACAATGGAACGTATGAGCGATATTGTATGGATGATAAAGCCGGGCGAAACGGAAGTGGGAAATTTAAGTGCAAGAATGGAAAGATTTGCACATGAGATCTGCAGCGGAAAAAACATTGTACTGCAAATGCGGCTGGATGAACTGGAGAAGCTAAAACTGTCCATGGATCAGCGAAAAAATATTTACCTTATTTTTAAGGAAGCCCTTAACAATGCAGTAAAATACTCGGGCACAAACAAAATCGATATCATGGCTTCAGTACAAAATAAGAAGTTTGAATTATCGGTAAAAGACTATGGGAGCGGTTTCGATCTATTAAAAATAGGCAGGGGTAATGGTCTTGATAATATGAACAAAAGGGCAGTGGAACTGAATGGAAAACTTTCGATAATAACCAACGCAGATGATGGCACTGAAATAAAACTGCATCTGTCTGTATAGTCAGTAAAGTTCAAAAAAATGACAGTGGTAAAATATTTCACCTTTTTTGTATGCTTTTGCCTTTGTCAAACAAAGGTTTCAGCACAGCAGCGAACCATTGATTCTTTGGAAGACGCGATCATTAAAGCGAAGGAAGATACTAATAAAGTAAACCTCCTGCGCAATATCACGGGCATACTGAGGTATGCCGACCCCGGCAAGGCCCTTGAATACGGGCTGGCAGGTATACAACTTTCAAAGAAGCTGCGTTTTGATAAGGGCACTGCAGGCTGTTATCTTAATACGTCCACCGCATTTCTCAATTCATATAAAATAGATACCGCCATTTTTTATTTGGATACGGCCATCTTTTACTCTCACAAAGCAGGCGATGACAACAGAACGGGCCTGGCATATCTTAACAGGGCAGATGCCTACCGGCAGGTGCAAAACTTTTCACAGTCGCTAAAAGACTCTGATACAGCGCTGCATTTTGCAGATAAGGCAAATAATGACGATGTGAGAGGAAGGGTGTACCAGACCATTGCTGCTGTATATTACCGGCAGGAATTATATGATCAAAGTATTGCGTATAATGAGAAAGCCATAGAAATGTATAGAAAGATCGGCAATATGCGGATGACAGCCATGGCCTTAAATAACCTGGCATTACCTTATAAAAGCATCAAGAACTATGCAGGCGCAATTACTGCCAATAAAGAAGCGATCCGCATTACAGACAGTTTAAAAGATTACGCCAACCTTAGTTTATTCAATGGCAATCTTTCCAACGTTTATTTCCTGATGGACAATTTTACGGAAGCAGAAAAGTATGCAGATAAAGCAATGGAATATGCCAACATTCAACAAAGCGATAACCTGGCGGCGCAGGCCATGTTATTTAAAGCGGAAATATATTTAAAACAAAAAAAGTACGAAGCCGCCATTGAAGTAATGAGTAAAGCGCTGGTTTTTTTTAAAGAGACAGACGATACGCAGAATATTTATCTTTCTGCTGATATACTGGCAGATGCTTATTATGCCACCGGCAATTTTGCCAAAGCGGTAGAATTCATGAGGGTGGGAAAAGAAGCAAATGATTCTTTAACAAAATGGAAATATGACGATGACCTGGTGGCACTGCAAACTAAATTTAAAGTAGATGAAAAGGATAAGGCGATACAGCTGCTGGCAAAAGACCAGGAGCTGCAAAAGCAAAAACTTCGGCAGCAGTGGCTGCTAATGATTGCCGCCGCGGCTGTGGCATTGCTTGTATTTATCGGTGCCTGGATGCTGCTGAACAGGAACAGGCTAAAACAGCGGATGAAAGAACTGGAACTCCGCAACCAGATAGCTGCCGACCTGCATGACGAAGTAGGCAGTTCACTCAGTAGTATACACATGCTGAGCCAGATGGCCAATACCAATGTGGAAAGTGACAACCAAAAAAACATATTGGACAGGGTTAGTACAAATGCAAAGGAAACGATGGAGCGCATGAGTGATATCGTGTGGATGATAAAGCCCGGTGAAACAGAGACCGGAAGTTTAAAACACAGAATGGAACGTTTTGCTTATGAAATATGCAGCAGCAAAAATATAGCACTGCAAATGAAGCTGGATGAATTGTCTGCCGGGCCACGGGGAGAAAATATGAAACTGACGATGGAGCAAAAGAAAAATATCTACCTGGTATTTAAAGAGGCGGTAAACAATGCAGTAAAATATTCCGGTACAGAAAAGTTAGATGTGACGGCTTCAATACAGAATAAAGAACTGACACTATGTGTGAAAGATTCTGGAAAAGGCTTTGACAGCAGCATTATAAAAAAAGGAAACGGGCTGGATAATATGCAGAACAGGGCGAAGGAATCAGGTGGAGTGTTAACCGTGGAATCTACAGAAAATACGGGTACAACAATACTATTGGTTGTACCCGTATAGAATTTTGTACGCTACTTTGTCATGAAGAAAAAATCTTGTGGAGTGGTTGTATATACCAGTCTTTCTTCAGTTGGATAGCTTGCATTCCGCCACTTTTCTGTACCTAAAAAGTATCCACGGTAAACGTTCGACTCTATTGTGAATTTATTGATATCAGCATCGCTTCTCTTTACAATAAATTCTGTTTCCGGAGATGCGCTTTCATGCGGAAAATCCCATAGATAGTCATTATATGGAAAGGAGGAAAAAGGCGGGTTCGAATTAACTTCAATGCCAAAGTAGCTATAGGTTCTGCTGCTGCTTGTCCAGGGTGTTTTTCGCTTGATGGTAACCGTATTATTGCCGTTTTTTACTATATGCAGTTCATCCTGGTCCCTTAAGTAAGCATTGAAATAAACTGTCATTTCTTTTGCTATGGTGGTTTGGTAATAAGTCAATGTATCAATACTGCCATCCCTTGCAACACCCATAGTGCAAAGAAATCCTTCTGTCCTTAAAAGTACAGCCGGTCCGTTAGCATTGTTGTCGGGTGTACTTTCTTTTTTACAGGAGGAAATGAATATAGCTGCCAGTGCCAGGTACAGTATCGGAAATAATAACTTGTTCATAATTCAGTTTTTAATTTTATTTTGACGTGATGTTTACAGCATAAAACTAACATCAGTAAAAAGGGCAGGCAATAGCGAAATGAGGTGAAATTAGCGGCAGCAGCCTGTCGCAGCAGCACCCTTCAATTGACGTAACAGTACAGCAGCATACTATATCAGCGTAGTTAATTTTACATTCATTACAAAAAACACAACAGCATGGCAAGCGTAAGCACTTATCTCAATTTTCCCCGTAACACGGAGGAAGCATTTAATTTTTACCAATCCGTATTTGGCGGTGAATTTACCGGCGGTATCAAGCGCTTTGGTGATATGCCGCCAATGGATGGCATACCACCCATGCCGGAAACCGATAAAAATTTAGTGATGCATATTGAACTGCCCATCATTGGCGGACACGTATTGATGGGAACTGATGCGCCTGAGTCAATGGGTTTTACGGTAAACGAAGGAAACAATATACATATCAACCTGCATACAGATTCCAAAGAGGAAACAGACAAACTATTTGCCGGTTTGTCTGCAGGCGGTACCGTTACCATGCCTTTACAGGATATGTTCTGGGGCGATTACTTTGGCAGTTGTGTTGATAAATTTGGTGTGAACTGGATGTTTGCCTTTGCAACACGAGCATAAAAAATTATTTTAAAACATAACGGGCGTTTACATGAAGAATAAATTATTCCCCTGTCTTTGGTACAATGGTAATGCAAAGCAGGCGGCCGAACTGTACAGCAAAGCTTTCGGCAATACAGTGATCACGTTTGATAACGGCATGGTGATCTTGTTTGAAATAAGCGGCTGCAAAATAATGGGTTTAAATGGCGGACCTATGTTTACGCCCAATGCATCCATCTCTTTATTTGTGCTGTTTGTAAATGAAAAAGAATTAACGGCAGCCTGGGAAAAATTAACAGAGGGAGGTACGGTGTTTATGCCGTTAAACACCTATCCCTGGAGTGAAAAATATGGATGGATACAGGATATGTATGGGGTGTCGTGGCAACTGATGATAGCAAAGCCAGGCTTGATGGAACAAAAAATAACACCCGCATTGATGTTTACACAAAGCATGGCAGGCAAGGCAGAAGAAGCCATGAAACTATACACTTCTTTATTTCCCAATTCAGGTGTTGTTGATATCAGCCGATACGAAAAAGGCGAGCCTGATGTGGAAGGAACGGTAAAGCATGGACGCTTTTTATTAAATGGTCAGCTTTTTGTGGCGATGGACAGCAGTGCAGCACATGCATTTGCCTTCAGCGAAGCTGTTTCCATTTCTGTTAGTTGCCATACGCAGGAAGAAATAGATCATTACTGGAACAACCTTACGGCCGATGGCGGTGAAGAAAGTATGTGTGGCTGGCTGAAAGATAAATATGGGGTAAGCTGGCAGATCGTTCCCTCCAATATCGGGGAGTTAATGTCTGATCCTGTAAATGGTCAAAAAGCAATGCAGACATTGATGGGGATGAAGAAGATTGAGATCAAAAATTTAGCCTCCCCATCCCGATAGCAATCGGGACCTAAGGAGGGGCTTTAGACTCTGCGAATTAAACCAGTTTTTGTATAGCAGACTGTTGGCTTCGTTGTTGACTAAAGAGCAAATGTTCAAATGCTTAATTACAAATGTTCAAGAATGGACGAGTGTTTGGCCTACCTCTTCCCGAAAGCTTTCGGGAGAGAGGGAACGAGGGTGAGGCTCTCACCCTTTTTCGCTATTGCATTATCGCTTTCTTTTTCCCACATTTGTAAAAATTAAATCCCTTGACCAGAGTTGCCATCTTCGAAGACAATAAGCACCTGAGAGAAACCATCCAGTTCCTGCTTAACAATACTCCCGGCTATCAATGCGTTGGTGCCTATCCCGATTGCAGTAATGTAATTGATGATGTAGCCGATGCCGGATGCGATGTGATATTAATGGATATTGAAATGCCCGGCATGAGTGGTATTGAAGCCACCAAACTGGTGAAAGAAAATTTTCCGCATATTCCCATTTTGATACAAACCGTTTTTTTTGAAGATGAGTATATTTTCAATGCCATCTGTGCCGGTGCATCAGGCTATATTTTAAAAAGCACTACTCCGCAGGGTTATATGGAAGCTATTGCCGATGTACAAAGCGGCGGCTCACCTATGACGCCGGGCATCGCCAAACGGGTGCTGGAACTGTTTCGCACCAACCTGGCGCCTGCTGTTCCGTCAAAAGACTATAATCTTACCCAACAAGAAAAAAAAGTTTTGCAGTTGCTGGTGGATGGCAAAAGCTATAAATTAATTGCAGCAGAATTATTTGTGGCGCATGATACTATAAAGACACATGTAAAAAATATTTACGCCAAGCTGCATGTGCATTCCGGTACCGAAGCGGTTTCACTGGCGTTGAGGGATAAAATAGTGTAACTGTCTTAATATGGATCCTATACAAACAGCAGCGTTGGTATTAATGACTATCAGCTTCCTGCCGTTGGTGATTTGTTTCGTACAAATGCACAGGCTAAAAAAATACAAAGCCAAAGCAACCGTCACCAATGCATTGGTAACTGCAATGGAAAAAAAACGGGGCTTTAAAAATTCTACTTATTATTTACTGGATATTCAATACATTATTCATACGGGTATTCAATACTCCGGACAAACCATATCATGGAAAAAGTATGAAGCCGGGGACTATATTCCATTGATGTATCTCACCCATGACCCTGGAAATATTAAAACTGATTTTGGACAAACTCTTAAATGGCTGCTGCCCATCAGTATCATACTCATTGGTTTGATAGGATGGTTTTGTTATTGGTTGCTGAACCTTGACTATTATTATTCTCCTTCGCCATAGTTAATTCACCCTAATTCGCTATTGTTTTTGCTGCATTAGTTTTTCAATTTTGGATGATAATTAAAACGTTACCAAAATGAAAAAACTGTTGTTGCTTTTTACTTTTTGTTTCACCTTTTTTGCCTCTTATGCACAAAGTGTCGGTATCGGCACTACCGCACCAAACAACAATGCCATGCTGGAAATAAGAAGTAATACCAAAGGCGTATTAATGCCCAGGTTAAGTACAGCTTCAAGAAATGCCATGACGAATGTGCAAAAAGGAATGATGGTTTATGA
>ERZ795056.2609-NODE-2609-length-19888-cov-7.607019_pt1 | contig 19888 bp, 18 predicted proteins | sample MGYA00375140_ERZ795056 | MGnify/ENA primary metagenome ERZ795056 (study PRJEB30185, sample SAMN05720227) | activated sludge metagenome | isolation source: Anaerobic digester | place: USA | collected 2015-03-09 ... | reverse complement strand
TTCCCTATTACATCGGCAATATTAAATAAAAAATGGCAAGTTACTTACATCGCACCGCTCAACCATCTACCCTTGCTACCTTCCGGTCCTGGGGGAGTTCAATAGGAGCTGGTCGTATAAGACTTGCCGATGCAAATATAGGTTGATGAGATCAATTTATCAGAACAATTGTCCATTTTGTTTTCAAAAAAAAAATTTATGCTGGAATAAACAAAAAGATTAGCGGAGGCTGCTTCTTTTTAATGATCAAAAACTAAAGCCGGGTTTATCTGTTCGTGAATTGATGCTCGAAACGCCAATCAACTGATCACTGCGGTCGGTGAAGGATTTATAATAGATCAGGATGGTATAACTATTTTCTGTTTCCCAGTAATTTCCTTCCAGTTCTGTTTCCATAAACGGCTCAGCCTGGTCACGGGCGATATAGGTATAATTGTAATAACCTTGTTTCAGGAATGCCGTGCATTCATACTTACGGGTTGTTTCATTGAACTGCATTTTCCATTTGTCCGAAAGGTCGTAACCCGTAAAATAACCGGCGAGGTAAATATCCTTGTTCGGGTATGGGTTACCGTCGGGTTGGGCAAAATTGAAATGCACCGTGGCATAATCTCCCTGCCAGAATGGATTGATGGATTCATACGTTGAGATATTATAACTTCCGTTATAATCGGGGAAATACACATAACGCTGGCCCGTACGGTCTACATCAGTTTTTAAATAAATCTCCGTTGAACTTTTATTATAATGGGCACTGTCTACCCGGTCGCTTTGCAACCTGAAGCTCCGCAGATCGAGCCATCGCCACTCTTTGCCCGCAGGAAATACCGCAATATTTTCTGCAGAAAAATCCAGCACACTACCCCTTACAAAAGTGGGAACAATATCACGTTGCGCCATATCCCAACGGTTATTCTGCAATACAACCGCTCTTACCTGCTGCGCTGCACTAAAGGTGTTGATGCCTTGCAAATTGGCTGTGAATTTTATTTTCTGATGGGTATTAAAAAATTGTGGTGTAAATGGTTGTACAACGGCTGCGCTTACTGCAGACTTTGAATCCAATACCAGCATTTGTTTGGTAAAAACAAGTTTTGATGTATCCCCATCCAGGAATACTTTCAATAAATAGTTCCCCGACCTGGTAGGTTCTGAATTACGTTCGGGCAATATAGCCTGGTAATGTGTATAACGGGTATAGGCAATCGAAGAATACCGGTATGTTGTAATGCGGTTTTGTGTAAAGCCTTTAATATAATCGAAGGGACTCAGGTTCACCGGTTGCCAGTTATAATCGCACAATACATAAGTATAATAATAACTTTTCATATTCCCTTCCATATCATCAAATTCCAACTCTATACGGTCGCCGCTGTTCAATGTAAAGATGGGAATCCCTTGCTGGTTGCCATATTTAAATAACTGTGGGGTTTGAATGTATGGCTTGTATACTTTTTCTACAACCTGTGCCGGTGCTGAATTAGATAGTAAGATGCTTAAAATAAAAATAAGCTTACGAATTACCGGCATGAAGTTCATTTAATTCCTGAATTAATTTACTTTTGAAAGATAGCAAAATTTTACGGATTGAATGTTTCCTTATTCATTGCAAAGCGCATCGCCGCAGTTAACCAGAAAACCTTTTCCAGGTTTATCATCAGGCTTGCTACAGGCGCTACGGCCCTGAGTGTGGCCGTAATGATCGTGGCGCTGAGTTTTGTAAATGGATTTCAACAGGTCATCAGCAATAAAGTATTCAGTTTCTGGGGACATATCAGGGTTCAACAAGACCTCGACGACAAACTCAGCATTGCTGAAGAATATCCCATTTACCAGAACGATACTGTTGAAAGATACCTGCGTTCATTACCCTATACAGTTTCTGTTGAAAGATATGCCAGCAAATCAGGTATTCTAAAATATGAATCAGATATTGAAAGTGTGTTACTCAAAGGGATCGACAGCAGCTTTCGTTTCGCCCGGCTGCAACCCTTCCTGCAATCGGGCAACTGGCTTTCCTTTACCGACAGTGGCTACAGCAAAGAGATCAACATCAGCTCCTATACAGCCCGCCAGTTGAATATAGACCCGGGCGACAGCCTCCTGGTTTTCTTTTTCAGGCAGGATGGCAGCAAAACGGCCCGGCGGTTACGCGTAGCCGGTATATACAAAACCGGTATCGAACAGTACGACAAAAATTTCGCTTTGTGCGATATCAACCTGATACGCAGGCTTAATAACTGGGAACCAAACCAGATCGGTGGCTATGAAGTATTTCTAAACGATTATACCAAGACGGATACCATGGCCAACCTGGCCTATCATGAACTTCCTCAAAGCTGGTACAGCCGCAGCATCCGGGAAATATACCCCGACATTTTTGATTGGCTAAACCTGCAGGGACAATTGAAAAACATCCTGCTATCAATCATGGTGATCGTAGCAATGGTGAACCTCATCACCTGCCTCATCATACTGGTGCTGGAACGAACCCGAATGACTGGCATCTTAAAAGCTGTTGGTGCAACAGACTGGAATATTCAAAAGATCTTTCTCTATCATGCAACCCTCATTGCATTGGCGGGCATACTCATTGGCACGATATTGGGATTGGGAATCTGCTGGCTTCAGCAACAAACGGGTTTCATAAAATTAAATGAAGAGGCATACTTTATGCTCACCGCAAGTGCCGAGATCATTTGGTGGCAGGTATTACTGGTTGACCTGGTGACTTTTTTAATTTGCATTGCAACACTCATCATACCTACCCTCCTCATTAAAAAAGTAAACCCGGTAAAAGCCATCCAGTTCAGGTAGTAAATTCAGCTTTAACTGCGAAGTGCATACAAAACAATGGCCGCTGCTACCGCTGCATTGAGCGATTCAGCTTGCCCGTAACGTGGAATGTTTATCAAACCGTTGGCCATTTGCAATATCTCTGCAGAAATCCCTTTTGATTCATTGCCAATGACGACAATGGCTTCACGCGTTCCTGAAAATGAATGAAGGGATTTTCCTTCTAATGCAGTGGCAAATACAGGAACAGGTTTCTGTGCCGGTAACCAGGTTGCGAGATCAGTGTAGTAAAGATTTACCCTCCCCAGGCTTGCCATTGTACTCTGTACAACTTTGGGATTATATTGATCTACGGTGTTGTTTGAACATATCAGATTTTTAATACCAAACCAATCTGCAGTGCGGATGATCGTACCCAGGTTGCCGGGATCACGGATATCGTCCAATGCCAACGTTAACTCATTTTTAACTGATACCGGGGCAATGGATTCTTTTCTCTCAAAAACAGCCAGCACCTGGTTGGCAGTGGCAAAAGAAGCCATCTTTTCCAATTCAAAATCCTTCACTACCCAAATCCTGCCCGACAGATACTGCTGAAGTTCCTGATCCATTGCATCTACCCAGGATTGCAACGCATAAAGTGATTTACAGTTGAAATCACCGGTGGTTAAAAGCTCCTGAACAACCTTCGGTCCTTCTGCCACAAAACAGTTGTGTTCATCCCTGAATTTTTTGTGCTGTAAACTTTGGATATATTTGATGGTGGATTTGCTAAACATTGTCAGACAATTTATGCCGTTATATTTTTCGAGTATTAAAAATTCGGGTATCCGTTACGGGTATTTGTTTGTCTTCCTGCTGTCATTAGCATCCTGCACTACCTTTACTTTCATCCGAAACAAGCCCGCCAACAAACCTTATTTGGTTGGAACCAGTATCGAAGTTAAGGGAGGAAATTTTACTAAAATTGAAAGACAGACATTAAATCAACGCTTAAATGGACAGCTTGATGACAGTGCTACTGTAAAAACCAAGGACAAATTCTTTTTCCTGAAGTATATCATTAGTCCGCCGGCTTACGACAGCGCTTATGCCGGAATTTCATCCAGGAATATGCAGGCTTCCATGTTTCACCTTGGGTATTACAACGCAAAGATCAGTTACGTGGCCGATACGGTAAATCAAAAGGTGAAGGTTAAGTATGTTGTGGAAGCAGGCAAACCTACTTTGATAGATACAGTAAGTTACCGACTCGTAAAACCGGATTTGCAGGAGAAAGCCTTGCAGGACCGCGAATATGCATTACTGAAAAAAGACAAACCCATTACAAAAGTTGCCGTGCTTGGTGAGATAAGCCGGCTGGTAGATAGTTTCAGGAACAATGGCTATTACAAATTCACTGCTGCCGAGTTAAGGGTGCGGGGTGATACAACCATTGAAGCCCTTACATCGGTAACAGATGATCCGTTTGAACAACTCAGGCTATTGGCCGAAGCACAGCAGCAACGGGATTCTCCAAAGATAAAACTGGCTGTGGTATTGATTCCGCCAATCGATTCCAGCAAACTACAAAAATTCTATATCAACCGCATCTACCTCCTGCCCGATTTTCGGCAGGGTGACAAATTAAGTGACAGCCTGGATATCACGGAAAGGGCTACCCGCAATTTTGTATTGCGTTATCACGAAAAATTATTCCGCACAGGTTTCCTGGGAAGGAACATCAGCTTACGCAGGGGAAATTTATTTAAACAAAATGAATATTATAATACGCTTAACAGTCTCACCAAGACAGGCGTGTGGCAGAGTGTGAACATCCAGGTGCAGGAAGTACCCGACAGCAGCGATCGTGTAAACCTCGTCATCGAATTGATCCCAAATAAAAAATATAGTTTCCAGGCGGCCCTCGAAGCCAGTTACTCTGCCTCCAGCAATTCACTGAATGCCTTATCAGGAAATCTGTTCGGACTTTCGGGCAACCTCTCTTTGCTCAACAGGAATGTAGGAAAGGAAGCCATACGGGTAACCCATAATATTCGTGCAGGTGTGGAGCTGAATAATAATAGTCGTGGTTCAGGCAATAAGCTTATCAATTCAAATGAGCTCAGCTATGGGCTCAATGGTTTTGTGTCGAGGATCGTACTACCAAAGAATATGGCCGACAGGATCAATAAAAGGATCAAACCTGCCAGCGGGGAAACTTTTGGTAACCTGAACCTGTCATACAATAACCGGCTCAACCTTTTCAACCTGCAATCAGTAAATTTTAACCTTGGATGGGCCGGCACTTCACTAAAGAAGAACTGGCGCATTGCGGTAAAAATTCCGAATGTGGAATTTAGCTACCTTTTCAATGAATCGGATAGTTTCAAAACGATCCTTAACGATAACCCTTTCTTACGATATTCATATAATACCGCATTTGTACTGGGCATGGGTGTGAGTGCTTCGCGGGTGTATAACAATCCATATCACCCGCTTAGTCTTTCGCGGGAATCATCCACTAAAATAAATCTCGAAGGTTCGGGCTTTCCTATTTTAAAAAGATATAAAAGAAATTTTGTTAAGGGAGATGTTGAATACAAATACAGTATCAGTTACCCGAAAACGGCGTTGACCTTCCGGATTTTCGGTGGCATTGGGGTACCCTTGCTGGGAAGTGATACCAATCGTACGCTGCCGTTCTTCAAACAGTATTTCGGTGGCGGTAGCAACAGTATGCGGGGATGGCCGATCCGTGGTATTGGTCCCGGCGGCAGGGAACTTATACCTTTTAATTCCACCAAAACGATCTTTAACGATCGCACTGGTGATATGCAACTGGAAGCGAATATTGAATACCGTTATGATATTGCCCGAATCATACCCAATACCCTCACCTTAAGAGGTGCCCTGTTCATTGATGCAGGAAATATCTGGAACCTGCGAAACACCAAAGCAGACGGATCGGAAGACAGTGCACAATTTCAGATTAAAAATGTATACAAGCAGCTTGGTGTTTCTGCGGGCACTGGTTTCCGGCTCGATTTTAATTATTTTGTATTAAGACTTGATCTCGGGTTCCGGTTTAAAAGACCCGAACGTTTTTATATCAATGACGGCTGGCAGGCACCTCCATTGGGATTTGATGACATCTTCAAAAAGATATTCTCCCGCGGCGCCAATGATGAGTATCGTAAATGGAGATATGAAAATTTCAATTTTACGATTGGGGTGAGTTATCCTTTCTAAAAATGGAGTAGCTTTTTTAAACCACAGAGGAATTAGAGTTTTGCACAGAGTTTCACAGAGATATCAATGACGGTAGGAATGATCAGCTGGTACTGCTTCCCAGCGATTCCATGAATGCTTCCATGCTCATAGCACCATCAGTACTAAAGGACCCTATGCGTGTACGGCGCAATGCACTGAGGTAAGCACCACATCCCAGTGCGATTCCCATATCATGTGCAATACTGCGTATATAGGTTCCCGTTGAACATACAATGCGAAAATGTACTACGGGCATTTCAATACGCACGATCTCGAACTGGCCGATGTGAATGGCCCTTGGTTTCAATTCTACTTCTTCTCCTCTCCTGGCCAACTCGTACAATGGTGTACCCTGCTTTTTAATGGCTGAATAGATCGGGGGTAATTGCTGTATATCACCAATAAAAGTATTTGCCGCCATTTCTACCTGTTCTGCAGTTATTGATGAATAATCCTTTTGTTGCTCGGGTGTACTTTCCAGATCATAAGTTGGCGTAACCGCACCCAGGGTGAAACTACCGGTATACTCCTTCTCCTGCGCCATGTATTCGTTGATCTGCTTCGTGAATTTCCCCGTGCACACAATCAGTAACCCTGTAGCCAATGGATCAAGGGTGCCTGCATGGCCCACTTTTTTGATGCCAATGCTGTTGCGGATCTTACGCACCACATCAAAGGAAGTCCAATGTATGGGTTTATCAATCAATAAAACTTTCCCGGCTTCATAAAGAGCTTTCTGTTCAGCGCTGATAGGGTTGTATGTTTTACGCACAACCGACTCAGGCATATCGCCGGCGATCTTCTCCTTGTGTTTGCGCCAATAAGAATCTTTATTTGCCAAAATGATTTTTTGCGAATGTACTATATCTGCAGCACTTGGTTAAATAGCCTGCCTGGCTTTTAGTTCAAGGTATTTGTTGATGCTGTTTACAGTGAGGTTTTCGGGAGAAGTGAGGATAGACAGAATTCCATATTTAGACAATTCTTTCACGATCATTTTCTTCTCCGACACAAATTTATCTGCGATGGTTTTCACATATACATCCTCCAGGTTATGAGCTTCGGCGTGAGATAAACGGCTAAGTTCGGTATTTTCAAAAAATACAACCAGCAACAGGTGGTGCCTGGCAATGGAACGCAGGTAGGGCAATTGGCGATGCAGGCCATTCAAGGATTCAAAATTTGTATATAGAACCAGGAGGCTGCGTTGCTTTATTTTCTGACGCAATTGCAGGTACAACATTTCAAAATCTGATTCCAGGAAAGCGGTTTGCTGCTTGTATAAAACCTGAAGAATATTTTCCCTTTGCGTGGCCTTTCGTTCAGCCGGTAATACCGATCCAATTTTATCGGCAAATGTGATGAGCCCGATCTTATCCTGCTTCTGCAGGCATACATTGGTCATCACCAGGCTGCTGTTGATGGCATAGTCGAGCAAACTAAGTCCGTTGAACGGCATTTTCATCAGCCTTCCTTTATCAACCAGGCAAAATACCTGTTGCGATTTTTCATCGGTATAATTATTCACCATCAGCATGCCTTTACGGGCAGTGGCCTTCCAGTTGATACTGCGCATATCATCTCCCGTTACATAATCCTTTATCTGTTCAAACTCCATGCTATGCCCGATCTTCCTGTATTTTTTACTGCCATGTTCATTGGCAAGTGTTGTGTGCGAGATCAGCTGGTATTTCCTGAGCTGCATAAATGATGGATATACCGAAACTGATTGGGCTGCATCAATCACAAACCTGCGTGAAAGCAAACCCAATCCCGAAGTAGTGTACAACAATACCCTGCCGAATTCATACACACCCCGTTCAGTTGGCTTTACACTATACCCTAGCTGCAACTCCTGGCGGGCTGCAAATGATTTATGGAGCTCAAAATCCCTTACCTGGAATTGTGCGGGCAATTCATCGATAATGGTCATGTGCACGGCAAAATTCATCCGGTTACTGATGCGTAAGATGATCCTGTTTTGATCTCCATTGCTCAACCGGTCGCCGACCATTCTTTTCACCCTGGGTGAACGACCCAGGAAGAACATGAAAATATAATCGATACAAATCAACATGAAATATACCCAGCCAATGATGCGAACAAACGGGTAAATAACCGGCACAAAAAATGCCAGCACAAACAGTAGTCCGCATAGGCCTGTGAGCAGGTAAAACCGCATGGGAATAAAAAGATCGCCGATATATTTCCTGATAAAACGCATTATTGAATTGTTACAAACGATTTAGGTTCCTTGACCCGCAAAGGATATTTAATTAACGGGGTACTTCCACCGATTTCAGTATGCTGTCGATCAGCTCATCCGGGCTGATACCTTCCATCTCTTTTTCGGGCGTGAGCATGATGCGGTGACGAAGCACATGGGGTGCCATTTCCACCACATCTTCCGGGATCACGAAATCACGGCCACGAATAGCCGCAGATGCTTTGGCCGATTTAAGTAAGGCAAGGGAAGCCCGCGGAGATGCTCCCAGGAACAGGGATGGGTTATTGCGGGTTTCATTTACAATGGCGGCAATGTACTCGATCAGCCTTGATTCAATATTCACATCCTGCACGATCTTCCTGAAATAGCGTATAGCATCAGGCGTTAAAATCTTGTTCACGTCCTGCAGCATTTCATACTGGTTTTTTCCCTGCTGCATTTGAAGAATTTGTATCTCTTCCTGCAGGCTGGGATAGTGAACATCTACTTTAAACAGGAAACGATCAAGCTGTGCTTCGGGCAGCCGGTACGTTCCCTCCTGCTCAACCGGGTTCTGGGTGGCCAGCACGATGAAGGGATATCCCATCAGGTGCGTATAGCCGTCAACGGTAACCTGTCGTTCTTCCATAACTTCAAAAAGTGCCGCCTGCGTTTTTGCAGGGGCCCTGTTGATCTCATCTATAAGTACAATGTTGCTGAATACCGGGCCAGCCTTGAAACTAAAGCTTCCTTCCTTGGGGTTGAACACAGCCGTACCAATTACATCGCTGGGCATCATATCGGGTGTGAATTGCAACCTGGAGAACTGGATATCCATGATCTTCGCCATCAGTTTGGCAGCAAGTGTTTTGGCCACCCCCGGCACCCCTTCGATGAGGATATGTCCATCACAAAGCAGGCCAATGAGCAGGAGGTCCACCAACTGTTGCTGTCCGACGATCACCCGCGAAATTTCGCTACGGATCTTTTCCAATGCTGCATTTAACTCTGTGATGCTTTTCCGCTCTTCAAAGAAATTTTCTTCCATGATATTATTTTTTATAGAATGACTGTATTTGTTCGTTTAAGGATAACAGTTGGTAATCATCGATCTCCCCGCTTTGGCTGGCGTGTTCTATGGCCCTGTAGAGCGAGGTGGTTTTTTCAAGTGATACGCCACTCTTCCTGCTAAGCGCCAGCATGAAATCGGCACTGCCCGGGATGCCCGAAAGGAAATAATGCGTGCGTACATGTTCATTGAAATAAGCGATCATCTTATCAGCAATATTCTTATTGTCTTTTTGTTGAAGATACAAACGTGCAATGGCTTCTGTAAAAGCAACCGAACTATTTTGAACAGGTTTAATCTGCGGAATGATCCGCTGCCTGCGCTTCCCGCCAAAACTGACATAAAACAGCAGCAACAACAAAGCAAGCCAGAATGCCGTAGCCAGTGGCGGGTATTTCATTATTTCGCTAAAAGTAGAAAATGAGCCTTTCCCTGCTCGGCTGTTTTGCCGGTTATAATAATCATCCCAATACACATGCAGCGGATCGCTGTTCATGAGTTGGAGGATCTGGCGCATATAACCGGCATTGTTGCGGGTAAGCAGGAAATAATTACTGAAAGCCCTGGGTTCCGTGTGCAGGAATATCTTTCCCTTGCCCCAGAAATATACCATGCAGTTCACCTTGCCGTCACCGTTATACCCAACGATCCTGCTCGAGAATTCGTTCAGTTTTAAAAAATGTCTGCCGAAAGGATTATAGAAATAGCTGAATGAATCTTTCGGGCGATTGGCCTCGTCGATCAGCCTCACAGAAGTCTTCTCATAAGATAACGGGGAAACATGCTCCAGGTAGGAAGGTTGCTGTATCTCGGCCGATAATTTATCGAGCAATAAAGAATCAATGTTACTTGCAGAAAGAAAAAAGCTATTACCCTGGCTTACATAATCCAGCAGTGCATTCACATCCTTCTGTTCGGGCCAGAAATTTTTGGTGATACACACATACAATGATTGGTTATTGTATGCAAAGGCGCCCGAAGCAGATAGTGGCTGGTTGGTGCGGTGAATGAAATTACCAGGAAAACTATTGCTAAGGATCCGGAAAGCAACCCATGCACCAAAGGGCCTTGTATCTTTTGCAGAATATGTTTCCTTTAAGTCGGGCATGGCCGATTTTCTCGAACAGCCCAGGCCGCCAAGCAGTAAACAAAACAGTATCCCGTATATGATCCTCCTATTCAAATGCCTTTGCCTTAAATTTTATTAAAAAATGACTGGAACCGCAGCTCCACCTGTTCGTACTGTTCCCGGCTAATGTTTATATGTCCATACCACACATACTCATAACGCAATACCAGCGAGGCAAATTCATTCTTCTTATTTGCATCGATTTGCTGCACATATTGAAAATTGGTTTTATCAGGCGAAGGTTGTAAATGCCCCTTGTCACCCAACTGCCGGATCGTTTTCAGGAAAAGCCAGCGCACTGCCATCCTGTAATCCGACTGGCGATAGGCTTGTTTTACCAAAGTATCAAAATCCTGCACATCGGCAACATGCTGTTCTTCTGAAATCTCCTGCACCGCCTTTGCTTCGCGGTTCCGGATAAATAAACCATTGCTTAAGAATAACCGGTATAAAATAAACAATACCGCAGCCCCTGCCAGGATCCATAAAATAACCTGTACAAACACAGAACCAAACGGGTTATAACGGGGTACACTAGACGAACCTCCGTAGTCAGCAGGATCTTTCTTCTTCAACGATTCCTGGTATGCTTTTAACAGGCTATCCAGGTTACGCATATACTTAAATGATGGATTGGTCTTCCAGGCACGCAGGCTATCGGAGGGAATATTGATCACCCGCGAGTAAAGCATGGTATCCGGCTCTGTGGACTTTTCGCCTTCCATTACATACTCCTTTGTTTCAGTCGGGTCCTCCATCAGGCTCGAATCAACATACTCAAAACGCTCTACTTGCGCCATGCTTTGGAAGCACCCGCAACAACACAATAAACATATCAGGAAAAGTTTACGCATCCGCATTATTTAACCTGGCTATGATTCCATCCGATTGAATAATGCCGCCACGTTTGCTGAGCCGCATTGGCCAGATCACAAAATACCAGGCAATCAGGAAAAAGGATCCTGCCAGTATCACAATGCTCATCCACACCGGCATGCCCACATTGGCCGATTTATCAAAAGTCTGGCTCATGAGATGGGTAATATAACTTTCGAGAAATGCCGCCATAATAAAAAAAGGAATGAGGCTGATCAATACTTTGGCTGCATCCTTCACTCCCTTCTTAAAGGATTCGAGCCGGGTATACGTGCCGGGAAATAAAAGACCATTTGCAAGTATGAAGCCTGCAGATGCAGCAATGATAATGGAAGATATTTCAATAGTGCCATGGATCCAGATCACCATGATCGATTTCATGCCCAATCCGTTTGCAAAGAACAGGTATTGAAAACTACCGAGCATGATCCCATTGCTCCACAATAACGAGAGCGTAAAAAAACCAAGCGTGAAACCGCCAATGAAGGTTAGAAAGGCTACCCGGATATTATTAAAGGCAATGCGAATGAACATGGTAAAAGGATTTGCATCTTTATACACCCCAAATGGATCTCCATTGGCAATATTGTCTTCGGTCATATTTACGTATTGGTCGCCCAGTACGCCACGTACAAAGGAAGGATTGTGTGCAGATGAAAGATACCCGATGGTTACAAACAACACGAAGATCAACGTCGTAAATAAAAAGATGCGGTGATATTTTTTGAACAACATCGGAAGTTCATATTTCCAGAACTGGAAGATGCGGCTGTATTTTTCTTTACGGTTCTGGTAAATGCCCTGGTAAATGCCGGCAGCAATGCCATTGATCCAGCGGGTTACCTTACTCCGTGGATAAAATGTTTTGGCATAAGAAAGATCATCGATCAGGGTAATGAAGCGCTCAGCGGTTTCATCCGGATTTTTCGTTTCCTGGTGCTGGTAAGTTTTCCACTTCTCAGCATGTTTCTTTATAAACATCGCTTCTCTCACGCTATACGATTTTTGTTTCGGGATGCAGATTATCTATACAATTTGCTTCATTTTTGATAAATAAAAAAATATCCTTTTATAATGGCAGTTTGTAAATTGCAGTACATGTCTATTATACAGATATCAACGGCTTTTAACATCGACCTCGAATTTGAGCTTGCATCCTTTCACAAAAGATTGCTGGCTTATATGATCGATTTTATCCTGCTCATTGCCTACCTGGTATCTATGAAATATGTGCTATACAATGGGTTTTCAATCACGTTGCACGATAATATCGGTCTCGACATATTGGTTATTTCCCTTCCCATGTTATTCTATTCGCTGCTCACCGAATTATGGATGAACGGGCAAACCATTGGCAAAAAGCTCATGTCTATACGTGTGATCAGCCTCGATGGCGGAGAAGCCACCATGGGGCAATATGTACTTCGATGGATCACCAAGTTTTTTGAATGGCCCTTTTTATTCGGCTACATGGTTTTTTCGGAAAGCGCCCTATACGCTTACGTTATCATCACCGGGTTCCTTGGAATCGGCGTGATCATCTGCATCCTTGTTACTAAGAAGGGACAACGGCTCGGCGACATAGCAGCTGGTACAGTGATCGTAGACAGTAAATCGGAACTTAGTATAGCCGATACCGTTTTTATGGACATCCGCGACCAGGATTACAAAGTAATGTTCCCCGAAGTAATGCGTTTAAGCGATGGCGATATTAATACCATCAAATCGGTACTAACCCAATCGCAGAAAAGAAAAAATGAAGATTTGTGTTACCGCGTAGAAGCCAAGGTGAAGGAAGTGTTGAACATACAGTCAACCCTAAGCCCATCGGCCTTCCTGGAAAAACTTCTGGAAGATTATAATTACCTGGCCACAAAAGAATGACCTTATTTGAATCCTTGTGAAGCGCCCGCCAGCAACCCGATTACGATGGCCAGGAATAAGATAACCAGACCGATGATGGTGAGAATTCCTAAAATGCGGAAGTAGGTTGTGAGTTTACCAAGTCCTACATTAAATGTGCCCTGGTCGCTTCCGGCAAGTCCCTTTTTTATATTATTGGCAGCTGCCATTAATGTTAAATTGAGTAGAAGTGAAACTATAACAATAAGCAATGTGCTAATAACCGTAGAAGCCAATAAACTGGTATCATTCTCACCCAACCTGGATACTAACATTACACTGGTCACGATGCTGATGCCAAGTGAGATGATGCTTACTAAAGCGTTCACGTATCCCCATTGAGCAATTCCACGTAATTGTGATTTACCTTCTTCGTTTATTTCAAGTTCGAATATGCTGTTTGTTGGAGTTTGTTCCATAAAGTTGTTTTAAGAATTTGTCAAAAACAATTTATAAAGTGAGTTTAGCAGGGTAAGTATGGAAAATACACCACTTATGATGAAAAATATTTTGAGCGACCTCAATCCACCGTTGAGTAAATCTGTGTTTTCACTCAGCAAAGCCCTTTTGACTTTTGATGAAAAATTGAATAATAAATAATATACAAAAGTGATCACTGCAATTAAAAATACCAGGATACCGAGGAAAAATCCAACTTTAACGCCCCGGAACATCTCATTTGGCATCATGCGCCCTGCCATTTCTGCCAACACTTCACCGCCCATAATGGCAACTAAGACCAGGAAGGCACAAGCTACAAATGCAGATATGGAGATAAACTTCGTCCATTTACTTGCATCAAATAATTGCTGCTTCACTTCATTATCAGCCTGCAGGTCGAGGTTTGATAAATGATCACGGGTAATTGAATCCATAAGAGTTGGTTTAAGGTGTACGAATATGTATAACTTTTGCGATATATCCAATTAAAAAAGGCATTGAATGATCAATGCCTTTCTGATATGCTTATTTATTTTAGTAGGCCCTTGCGAATAAAACCCTTTGCTTGCTTGGCTTTCCCGTCAAAACACATACCCCGTCTTCAGCAGGATTACCTAAAGGAATGCATCGTATGGTAGCTTTCGTTTGTTCTTTGATCTTGTCTTCTGTTTCCCCGGTGCCATCCCAATGTGCCGAAACAAATCCGCCCTTTTCATCCAGCAACTGTACAAACTCATCCCAGCTGTTGGCGGAACGAATATTTTCATTACGAAATGCCAGCGCCCGGTTGTACATATTCTGTTGAATATCATCCAGGATATTTTTCACCGCATCAGAAATACCGGTAATGGATAGCTGCACTTTTTCCTTTGTATCCCTGCGGGCTACTTCCACCACGTTATTTTCAATATCACGCAGTCCGAGTGCGATCCTCACAGGAACACCTTTTAGTTCATACTCTGCAAATTTCCATCCTGGCCTGGCATGATCACTGTTGTCGTATTTTACCGAAATGCCCAATGCCTTCAGATCTTTCATGATGCCGTTTGCTTTTTCATCGATCACTGCTTTGCTCTCTTCTCCTTTGTATATCGGTACGATCACCACCTGCAGTGGAGCGATCTTTGGGGGCATCACCAATCCCTGGTCATCACTATGCGCCATGATCAATGCACCAATAAGCCTGGTAGAAACGCCCCAGCTCGTGGCCCAAACATATTCAAGTTTATTTTCTTTGTTCAGGAATTGCACATCAAAAGCCTTGGCAAAATTCTGCCCGAGGAAATGCGATGTACCAGCCTGCAACGCTTTACCATCCTGCATCAGCGCTTCAATACAATAGGTATCTTCAGCGCCTGCAAAACGTTCATTGGCCGTTTTCACACCTTTGATCACGGGCACTGCCATGTATTCTTCCACGAAGCTGGCATATACATCCAGCATTTTTTCTGTTTCTTCAACGGCTTCTTCTTTGGTAGCATGTGCCGTATGTCCTTCCTGCCATAAAAATTCTGCAGTACGCAAAAACAAGCGTGTACGCATCTCCCAGCGTACTACGTTGGCCCACTGGTTTATCAGCAACGGAAGATCACGATATGATTGGATCCAGTCTTTATACGTATTCCAGATGATCGTTTCCGACGTTGGCCTCACGATCAGTTCTTCTTCCAGTTTGGCATCAGGATCTACCACGATGCCCTTTCCATTGGGATCGTTCATCAGCCTGTAATGCGTTACCACGGCGCATTCCTTGGCAAATCCTTCCACATGTGCCGCTTCTTTGCTCAAAAAACTTTTGGGAATGAACAACGGGAAATAAGCATTCACATGCCCGGTTTCTTTAAACATTTTATCTAACTGGTCACGCATATTTTCCCAAAGCGCATAGCCGTAAGGTTTAATCACCATGCATCCCCGTACCGCCGAATAATCGGCCAGTCCGCCTTTAATCACCAGGTCGTTGTACCATTGCGAATAATCCGCTGCCCTTGTTGTAAGTTCTTTGCTCATGTTTATGTTACAATTATCAGATTTAGTTATTATGTTTTTGTTGTCCCGGCTGTAGTACCTTTTGCAGCTTCAGTGGCGTCGCACACTTGTACTTCATAACCCTGGTTCAGCTATGCTCAAGGCATCTTCCAAAACGAATGAAATTCACGTCGCCCACAGCTTTCCTTTTAGCACATCTTTAACAGCAGATCGCTTTTGTTAAGCGTCATATACAGGTAGCTTTATGGGACCGTTCTTCAATCCCGACGGCTACAAAAGTAGTAACTTCATTGTATAATCGTTCTAAACCTTGCGCCATGAAATTCAGAATTTTACTTATCGCCTTATCAGCAGCGGCTTTCAGCAGTTGCAGCTCCGTGTACAAAAGCGGGCAAACACCCGATGATGTGTATTATTCTCCCGCAAGGCCTGTAGAGGAAGACAGAAAGCAGGAAAGAGAACAGGTGTACAACAGGCCGGCTGAAGACCGGCAGATCAGGATGGCCATTTACGACAGGCGCTGGCGTGATTTTAATGATGATTATAATTGCCAGTACGATCCTTACCGTTATGGCTATACGTATGGTTATTATTACAATCCCTATTACTATCCTTCACCGGTATATATTTCCAATATCAGCATCAAAAATCCAAAGAATACAACCATCCGAAGCACCAACCTTGGCAGCTACCAGTCAAACAATATGGTGGTGGTAAATCCTAAAACAGGCACTACGCAATGGATCCGTTCCGGCGGGCAATACAACAACAGCAACAATAATCGCAACAATACCAGAAGAGTGCTGGTTCCTACTTCGGTTAACAACAACAGCTACGAGCGGACAAACACAAATGACACCCGCACCTACACCCCATCCAACAGCAATTCCGGCTCATCTTCATCGGGGAGCAGCAACAGCTCCGGTACGCCTGTGAGCAGGCCTGCCCGGGGAGGAAAATAGGTGCAGTTTTTTATCATAACATGTATACAACCCATTGCAGGTTGATCAAAAACATTTGCTTACATGAAAAAAAATATACTCTTCTTCTTTATACTTTTCAGCATACAAGCCGGTGCACAGGTACCGGAAGATGCCATCCGTTATAGCTGGTACCCGCAGAACGGAACCGCCAGGAACCTCGCCATCGGAGGCGTTATGGGATCTCTCGGAGGTGATATCACGGCCGCATTTGTAAACCCGGCCGGACTGGCATTTTATAAAACAGGTGAAATTGTTTTGTCGCCGGGGATGTTGTTGGGCAGTAATACTTCTAACTACCGGGGCAGCCTATCCGAAAATAAACGAAACAGTTTTGGCTTCGGGCCATCCGGATGGATCCAGGGCTTTGGCAATAAATACAATCCCACCCAATCGTATGCCGTGAGCATTGGGGTAACCCAGGTGGCCAACTTCAATAACTACATCCAATATTCATCGTTAAACAATTACAGCTCTTTCAGCGAACAGTTTGCCGAAGAATTTGCCAAAAGCGGGAGCAGCATCGATGAGGTTCTATACAGCAATTCTTCCATGCCCTACACATCTGCGCCGGCACTGTACACTTACCTGATAGACACGGTAACCGTGGGCAATGCCATCCAGGTAAAGGGTGCACCCGAATATATCCTCGATGCAGGGCAGGCATTGCGGCAGGAAATGCGAAAGAAAACCAGCGGCGGCATATACGAACTGGCATTGGCCTATGCACAAAACAACAAAGACAAATGGCTGATGGGCGCTACCCTCGGCATTCCCATTGTTTCGTATAAAAGCAACACGGTATTTACCGAAAGTGATACATCTGCAAACCGCTTCAACAAATTCAATTCATTTACTTACACCGATGATTTCAAAACCAGCGGCGCCGGTCTCAACCTCAAGCTTGGCTTCATTTACCGGCCACAGGAATACCTGCGGGTTGGTTTTGCATTTCATACCCCAAGTTTCATGATGCTAACGGATACCCGTACCAGCTCATTGAACACCCAAACAGAAACAGATAGTGGCACGCTGGCAAATCTTTCTGTTAGTTCGCAGACTTTTACCAACGATCAGCCTGGTAAAAGCAAATACTTCCAGACCTCCCCCTGGCGGGCCATCCTCAGTGTATCCTATGTATTCAGGGAAGTGGAAAATGTAAAGAAACAAAGGGCCTTCATATCTGCCGATATCGAATACGTGAATCACCGCGGAAGCCGTTTCAGCAGCAACAATGAAGAACCTACCGAAGAAGAAAAAGTATATTATAAAGGCCTGAACAATGTGGTAAAATCTATTTACAAAGGAACATTTAATGCAAAAGTTGGTGGCGAACTTAAATTCAATACCATTATGGCCAGGCTTGGTTTTGCTTACTATGGTAATCCTTACAAAGACAATCAACTTAAAACGAATATGGTCTTATTGAGTGGCGGCCTTGGCTACCGCGATAAAGGATTTTTCATCGACCTCAGTTACGTGTACAATATGACCAAAGATGTAAACATGCCTTATCGCCTCGAGGACCGGGACAATACTTTCGCCAATATCAAGCAACGAAACGGGCAGGTGATGGCGAGCATTGGCTGGAAATTCTGATCTAATCCAGCAACACCTCTTGCAGCAGTTTCATAACATCTTCAATCTTCGGTTCACAGGTACGCATACCTGCTTCCCGGTTAAACCAGGTCATTTGTCTTTTGGCATAATGCCGGCTGTTTTGCTTGATGAGTTCCACTGCCCTTTCTAAAGAAATTGTACCGTCAAAATAATCGAAGAGTTCCTTATAACCCACTGTTTGCAGGGCATTCAAATTGCGCCAAGGCAATAGGTGGCGGGCCTCTGCTTCAAGTCCGGCCTCCATCATCATATCTACCCGGCGGTTAATTCGTTCATATAAATCTTCTCGTGGCAGTTGCAGGCAAATGGGGATGATGGCAAAATCACGTTTCTTTTTTTGCCCCGTTTGAAAATGGCTGATCGGTTGCCCGGTCACTTGTACAATTTCCAATGCCCTCATCATCCGCTGTGGGTTTTCCATTTCACCTTCTGCTGCATAAACAGGGTCCATTTGCAGCAATTGAGCCTGCAACCAACCCACTCCTTTTGCCTCGAAGCTGGCAATAATAGACGCTCTTAGATCTGCGGGAATTGCGGGCATGGCATCCATTCCCTGGCAAAAAGCCCTGATGTATAAACCGGTGCCGCCTACCATCACGGCGATATCGTGTTCCTTAAAAATGCTATTTGCCGATTTCAGTGCATAAGCTTCAAAGTCAGCCGCATTCACATTATCGTGAATAGAATGTGAGTCAATAAAATAATGAGGGATTCCCTGTTGCTCGGCTATGGTAGGTTTGGCAACGCCTATCGAAAGTTCCCGGTAACACTGCCGGCTATCCGCAGAAATAATGTGCGTAGAAAAATGTTTTGCAATTTCAACCGCAATGGCCGTTTTGCCCACGGCTGTAGGTCCGGCAATAATGATACAGGTCTTTTGCATATGGTCGTTTGAGTTTGTAAAGAACCCGCACGAGTTTTTAATTAATAATTAGTAATTAATAATTAAAAATTATTAATTAGAATCCATCGTTGGCTTCGTCGGCCACTACATCATCTTCTCCTTCAACGGCATCGCCTTCCTCACCTTCTTCTCCAAAACCATCTTTCATGGCATCTGGCTGAAGATCATATTTCTCTTCCATTTCAGCCAGGCGGCTGTCTATTAAACCCTTGGTGCCATATTGTGATGGTGCAATACCTTCTGATCGTACACAGGATGGATAAGTAAGTTTTTTGTTCTCTTCCTTATCTACATTGATCAGCTCCACCATGAAATGCCAGTTCTTATTAAAGTCGTATTCATATACGAATTTCTGGTTGGGATCTTTGATCTCTGTGCCTATAGTTACATCACTCATCAGCAATGGGTCGGCTTTATAATCCTTGTCATATTTCTCAAGGCTTATCTCACGGCCACGTTGCCAGTTGTCGTTACTGCGGTAGAAGGTAGCTTTATGCTTATTGTCGAATTCGTAGCTTTTTAATATCGCCATGTGCAGATCAAAAAAAGTCTGCGAATGCCTGATCACTACATCGCGGTACGTACTTTCATCATCTTCCCAGTATATCCTGAATTTTAATATTGCCATGGTTCAAAAATAAAGAAATTTTGCTATTTAATAGCAGGTTTTGGTTTGGGAGGTTGAAGACGTTAAAAGGTTTAAAGGTTTAAGGGTTGAAGGGTT
>ERZ795056.2607-NODE-2607-length-19888-cov-17.117985_pt1 | contig 19888 bp, 21 predicted proteins | sample MGYA00375140_ERZ795056 | MGnify/ENA primary metagenome ERZ795056 (study PRJEB30185, sample SAMN05720227) | activated sludge metagenome | isolation source: Anaerobic digester | place: USA | collected 2015-03-09 ... | reverse complement strand
CTCGTTCATGGTTAAAATATTTCCATTCTGATCTTCCAGGTGTACTTTTTTGTCCTCTTCTGTTATGATCATTTTATTGCCACCGGGTGTTTCAATAGTGATACTTTTTTTATCATCATTAAAAATCATTTTCATCTGGCTCCGGCTGGTATAACCTTTTTCATGGTTATCATCACCTGGTGTAAAGGCTGCCGGCAGTTTACTGCTGTTAAGCATACCAAGTATTACACCATGCCGGGGGTCATTATTGATAAAACCAACAATTACCTCATCACTTATCTCAGGCATAAAAAACATTCCCCGGTCTTTACCTGCATCGAGGCTGCTGATCCTGCACCATGCACCATCATCATCTTTGTGTATTACCGGAACTCTCACCTGCACCCGTCCTTCGCCATCAGGATCACTTTCTAATTTTGTTACCACACCCACCTGCAATCCTTCAACAGCCGGCAGCAACGCACCTGCCTGTGGCTGCTGCACAATGAATGTTTCGGCAAACCATTCAGGATTGATACCGAACTGAATACTGGTAAGCCAGTTCCCATTTTCAAATTGATGGCGTATTGCGGTTACAAATAGTTTTCCTTCAAACCTGCTGCCCACGCCTTTCAGCTCTATCACCTGGCCCGGATTTACTACAGCTGTACCGTCAATGGTTACCTGTCCACGGATCTTTGCAAGCCGGTGTTTTAACATTTTTGCATCTACCCACTGCTGCAGTTCAGGCTCTTCTATTTTACCACTGTGGAATAATCTGAATTCATTTTCATCCAGCACTGCAGCCAGTGCCGTTCCGTCAATATCACCTGCTGCGGGCATTGACGGTTCGGAGGCTTCTACATCATCTTTCAGTTCCTGGTCGGTATAATCCCAACTGCTGCCTTTTACAGATTTAAATTGCAGTCTAGCATCAATAGCAGCATCCAGTTCATGTACTGTGGCCCCATATTGTACAGTAAGTACAGAAGCACCTGATAAAGCAGGCGGCGCTACTGAAAGCTTACCCTCTTTTGCGATGCACAGTAATCCATTTGCATCTGCCCTGCACAATAAAAAATCCCAGTCAGTGCAATTGTACTGCACCATTTGTTTATGCTGTAGCTGTGTGGCCGTTACGTCTTTATCCAGGCCATGATTGTCAATGAGCTGCTCCATCACATCACTATCCTTCATGTCTTTATAATAATTGCTTTTACAGGCTGCAGTCATTTTACAGGCCTTATCCCGGCATTCTACTATCAATACAGAATTTGCTTTTCTTGATTTGATAGCATGCTTTATAACAATTCCCTTAAAAACAGGATCATTACTCCCGCTGTATCCCAATTGTATCTCAATATCTTTTCCGGGTTCAAATACAGGGTCACTGCTGATGACAAAATTTTGAGATGCTGTATCTCCATCACTCAACACTATCACTGCCGATGGTATCCGGTTCACCTCGCTGCTTATCACTACAGACAACACGTGGTAGGTTTGTGAAACAGGTGAGCCACCCGAAAGTATCGTAGCCGTAACAACTGTTTTTGCTCCATCTGATGGTATTGTATTTTCGTTTGGCATACATTATTTCACGCTTTTGTTCAGCGGTGGAAAAAAAATCTCATCCCCTGCATGGAGTTTTCTGAAATTACTGAGACCATTTACCCGGGCCACCTGCAGGTAATATTTTGAATGACCGTAAATACGGTAACACATCAGCGGCAATGTGTCGCCATCTTTCACGATCCTGTAATGTGTAAGATCCGGGCTTCGTCTTCCTTCCTCAGCCACTCTTCTTTCCTCCTCCATTAGTTCCCTTATAGACACTTTGCAAAGAGCACGGATTGGTTTTCCGTTAGAATTAAATAATTTATAGGAAATATTGAGCAAAACGCAAATGCCTTTCATTAATGAAGTGCCCCACACGAATTTGAAAAATTTAGGTTGGTGTATTTCACCTTCATATCCCATCAGGAATTGCCTGAAGTCTTCTATCTCCTGTGCAATATCAAGCCGTGGTTTTTTGTCAATGATCCCGGTACAGTCAAAAAGTATCTCAAATGACAATTCTTCCGGAGGTTTTAGTTTGAACCGCGGCTGGCTGCCACTGGTACCTTGTGCCTGCCCGTTATCAAATTCCATTTTTATTTCCTGGGAGTAATTTTCCGGATTCATCATTACTACAAATGGCAGGCCCGCAGGCCTTTCACAACCCGGATCGGTGTAGGCATAAATTTTAAGTTTCTCAAAGTGTCCCAGGCTCATATCAGCGTTCTTTTTTATTTTCAAGAATCCTGAGTACCTGCTCCACTGCATCTTTCAGCAGTGCCTCATCAGGTTCATTGACTGCAGCATCTGGCAAGGCTGAAGTACTATTCTGCTGCGGCTGATTGATATTTACCTTTATGGTAAGTTCTTTTATTTCTACAGGCATAATTTATAATTTCACTTTAAAATACTTATATGACAAATCAATCGTTTCAACGACAATGCTGTTTTCCTGTGCATTAAAATCACTCACGCTCCATTTTTTTGGCCAGGCATCAATAACTTCCCACACTTTAAGCGGTTCATGTTTTTCATTTAACAGGGAAATTATAATCGTTGCCGTTAGTAGCTCCCTGTTTTCGAAAGCATCTTTACACCACTTAATTACATCTGAATGTACATTCATGCCACGCTTTAAAGAAATATCATTGTACTTGGTGCGGACGGGCAGTTTATGTTCAAAACGATTCTCTCCACCTTCCTTAAAACTCTCTGTTTCATACTCCACCGTAAGCCCGGACACGGATTGAAAACGGGAATCATTGTCATTTCCAATGCCCATGAATTCAACTTTAAAATGAAAACCGACAGGGGGATAGTACCCTCCGGGAGATTCAGCCATAACTGTTTACGGTTTACGATTTACTGTTTTCTGTTTACTATTTTGTGTTGCAGGATAGTCATGAATTACTATTCGTTTTAATAGCCATGTTATCAGTTGAGAATATTCAACCCTTCATGCGCCAGTTCAATTGTTTCGATAGCCACTTCATTGCCGTCACTTTTAAGATCGCTGGCCTGAACTTTTATAGGGAAAGCATTTTTTGCTTTCCATGCCATCACCGGTTCATGCGATTCGTTTAGCAGGCTTATTACGATATCCCTCCGTTCAATTACTGTAAGGTTGATCTCATTTATCCAGTTGAAGAATGCATTGTCTTTAGACATGGTACCACGCTTGAGCGTGATGTTGCTAAATTTGTGCATACCCGGCATTTTTAATTTTGAATACTCTTTGCTGCTGCCTTCCCGGTATTCAATTGCTTCAACCTGTTTGTCGAGGCCGGTTACTTCTGTAAAGCCAATACGTTCTCCACCCCAGCTAACCTGGAAATGAAATTTCGGAAGAGGATATGTTGCCATTTTTATAAAGTTTTATGTTTAATGTTTAATGTTGAATGTTTAAAGCCTGGAGAAAAGGTTCAGGGTGTAAGGTTTAGGTGTAAAAATTTAGTGGTGCAGAAGTTTAGCATTTTAATTTCAAACCCTTACACATTAAACTTTAAACCTTCAAATCTTAACTCTCTGCCATTTTGTGAGAAAATCTGAGTATAACATATTCCGCAGGCCTTACCACCGCCATTCCAATTTCAACAATCATCCTTCCTTCTAAAATATCAAGGGGAGTCATTGTTTTACCAAGGCCAATAGCGACATAAAAAGCATGCTCCGGTTTTGCACCCTGCAAAGCACCTTGCCGCCAGAGTACGGTTAAATAGTTTTCAATCATACCCTGCACCTTTATCCAGGTATTGGCATCATTTGGTTCGAATACAAATCTTTCGGATGCCTTTTTACACGATTCTTCTGCCATGATAAAAAATCTTCTAATGTTGACATAACGCCATTCATTATCATTGCCGGCAAGGGTACGGGCACCATACACTTTTATACCTTCACCAGTAAATGCCCTGATTGCATTAATTGACTTTCCTGTTGTTGCATCCACATTTAATGCATCGAGGTCAGACTTCGTAAATGTTTCTGCAGGAGCCACTACATTGTTAAGACTTACATTGGCGGGTGCTTTCCATACACCCCTTGTTCTGTCAACAGCCGCATAAATACCTGCAACAGCTCCACTAGGCGGCATGTTCATAACGCTGGTGCTTACCCCTCTCAAAATATTTTTATAAACCGGCAGAACCAGTTCCACTGCTTTATCAAGGTTGGATGCGTTTACCGCAGCGGCATTTACAACAAGATTCAGGTACGACCTTACCAGCGATTCAAAAGTTGTATTAAGAGCGTTAACTGCCAGGTCCGTATTCTCATCATCGTTAGCGCCGGTTAAGATGCCGGAGCCTGCAACCCCGGCTACAAAACCAGCACCCCAGGTGGCATCCGTAAAATTAGCTGCTGTTGCCTGTGAGGTATAGGCGACGCCGAACTTTGTTTTTGCTGCTTTATCAAGAGCTACTATTTCTGTTACAACTGTTTTAAAAGTACTGGCAACAGCGGCTGTTACAGCAGTTTTTAATCCTGCATTTGTTATTAGGTCCGCATTTCCTGGTTCTAAAAAGTCATCCAGCTTCACTACAACCGACATTACATATTGTATAAGTGCCTGGAACTTTGCCACACTCTTTGGAGGCGTATTATAATCAGCTGCCAACACTGCATACCTGTCTCTTAAATTAGCAGATGGGGAAGCCAGCAGGTTTGATTTTGCAATTATGTTTGCTTTATCCTTATAGGCTTTATCCAGTTCACTTATCTGAACCTGGATAGCTGCATCTGTTGTTAACCCACTTAACGTTACCGCGGCACCATTCCTTTTTATTTTAGTGGCTACATCAGGAAATGCAACTTTTTTCGGCAGGCTTGTTTTAAGCCAAGGCGTGTAAGCGGCTCCGTAACTAAGGGAATTGATACCAATTCCAGATCTGAATGCGGCTCCTTTTGCATCATTTTCTTTAGTATCAAGAATTGCCATCCTGTCCATACGTGCTTCATTTGCACAATGGAGCAAGGCATGGGTTTGCACACTGGCAAATGCTGTATCCCCCAATACAACCGCGTCGGGAAAAACCAGCAATGTGGGATCGTCTTCTTTCATTAGAGCATCTGTGCCACCATTCAGCAATGTATCGGTTACTGCAGTGCCGTATTTTCCTACCGCCACGATAAAGCAATCCCCTCCACCATTAGCGTAAAACATCCGCAGGCTGTCGTACATATAATAACCAGTACCAGCTTTTGCAGACCGGAAATTATTGGCATCATCAATATTTACTTCTGTAACTACAAGTGAAGGACCGCCTCCGAAATATTGTTCAAATTCAACCATTGAACCTATTCGTTTTGGCCTGGTGAGTAAATCGTCGGGTGAAATATCATCGGCCCTTTCCGTAAAGCCAACAAATGCCGGAATGGCTGTCTCTACCTGTGCTACACTGGGCGGCAGCTTGGGTATTTCCTCAACAAACACACCGGGGGTTTTATAAACTGTTGCCATAATGGATGATTTTAATGATGAATTATTTTAATAGTTTAAGTATACGTTACAATAATAATCAGTGTCGTCTTTTGTCATCATACCCGGTGCATTGATATCCGGGTTTGGTGCAGGGAAGGTTTGGTCCGCTGTTATTTTCTTTTTCAGCTTCAGTTTAAAATCATTTGACCTTTCCTGCAGTGGTAACCGCTGGTTTGAAGTAAATGATGATGGAGGATTTGCATTGGCTGTAAACACACCTGTGGGCGGATAGGTATCTATCAATTCAACACCTTTTTGCGGAACGATATATTTCAAAAAGGCAAGCCGGCTGGTAAAACGGATTGTATAATTCAGCCACCCGTTTTTCCCGGCAGTCTTTTCATCTTTCAGGCTTCCATTGGCTTTATAAAAGGAAAAACTGTTTCCATGAGGCAAATGATTAAAAAGTTCAATCACACCGGAATAACCGTTGTAAGCTGCCATATTGCTGATATATATCCACTCCTCTTTGCTTCCAACCAGCAATTTATATTTGGCGTCCTTTACATTTGACAAATCGATCTTCACCTCTTTCACAGGCTCTTCAAAATGCTGCACGTCTGTAAAAACAACCCTTTCAAATTTGTTATTAACTGTATTAAGTGCCAAAGCTTTTATTTCAACTTGCATTGCTGCTGCAGGCAATGAATAACTGAACTGCTTAGGCATTATCTTTAAAAGATCACTGTTTGTAGCAAACTGGTTATTGGTATAGGGCTGCCAAAATGCTGCGGAAACTGCAGGCCGCCGGTTTACAGTGTTATCCTGCAGACATTTGTAAATGATGTCATCTTCATACACGATTTCATCCGCTGCATACACCCGGTCTTTATCATAAGATGAAAATTTTACTGTTGCAGCAGGGTGCTTTTTTCTTTCCACCCATTTTGCTGTTGCTGTGGCTGGCGATTCATTCATTGCTGTGTTCACCACACATTCAAAAGTTGTATCATTATAAAGTACGACTGCCCCTTTTTCATAAGTGTGAGCGGCATCATATAACCTGAGCGCTTCAGATAAATAAAGAATTTCCTCCCCTGCAGAAAAAGAGAATTTATTCTGGCCGAGGTTGCTAAAATAAAAACGCTCCATACCCAGCTGCTGGCCTGAATCCGGAGCAGTAATATTCATAAAAACGGGCTTCAGTAATTCCATAAAAAAAACAAAACGGTCATTGGAAGCTGGAGGTTTTACCGGTTTATTATTTTCATCTGCTTTTATTAATACAATCAGTTTATTGCCCACGGTCTTATACAGAGCGCCACAATTGGTCATCAGGGCGGCCGTATCATACGAAGGCACCAACCTGAAGTGTGCACACACACCATTGCTGAAATAGTCGTGAACAATATCAACAGCAAATAATATTTTGAACCCTGGCGTCATGTTACAGGCAGTTTTGTTTTATCATTCAGAATAATTTCCCGTATCAAACCGCTTTCACCTGAAACCATATCTTCCTGCATTATAAGCTGCCTCACTTTGTACATTACAGATGGCATATACTTGCCACCCATTATACTCCATAAATGATTGACCTGTTCAAAACTCATGGTATAGAGATCTGCTGTGAGTTTTGGTATCCTGCTGTCGAGCGCTGGATGCGTTACTGGTGTAAATACATTTTGATGTTGAAAAAAAAGTATAATGCCTGAAAGCAGGTTTAGTGAATCTGAATAAACCTCTTTGTTCATGGAGAAAAGAATGTATAGGTTAATGATCACCGGCGGACTTTTATAAAGCGTGCTGGTGGCAGTTTTTACTGTATTCTCCTGTATCCTGGCAACCCTGTCTTCTTCTATATTTACCAAACTAAGCATGGCTGTTTTAGGTGCAGTGGCAGTCGGTGTCCCGGCATTGGTGTCACCTGCAGATGCAATATTGCCAACCACAAGCCTTGCAGTGGTAGCATTGCCAGGTTGCGGATAACGCAAATTCAAATACTTATTGACTTCCGCAGCAAGGAAGGTCAAACTTTCGTTGATCACTAATTAATAGATTAAAGGGTTCAACTTGTGGGTGAAGCAGGGGCGTCAGTAAAATATTGAATTAAGGTTGGTGTGGTAAGATTATAAAAGCGAATACACAATGTCAATACCTAATGAAATAATTTTTTATTTTTTTTTACCCGGCAGACCTACTGAAAGTATTTGAATAAATAAAAAGAGAAGATAAAACAACGTGGAAAGCCTGTTGGCATTGAGTTGTAAGGCAATCAATAAAACAGACTGGTTGAAAAAAAAATGAAAATATTTTTTTCAAAAAAAAGAATGTCTAATTTTTTTTCGGTCACTAATTAGTGAAAATACGGAGGAGTTTATCGTTTAATCGCTCCCGGCTACCACCAATACGATCTCTCCCTTCACCGCCTTACTGTTAAAATGATCATGTACTTCCTGCAATGTACCCCGTTTGTTTTCTTCAAATTTTTTGGTGAGTTCCCGGCTTACAGCACATTGCCTTTCCGGTCCAAAGTATTCGATCAAATCTTTTAAAGTTTTTACCAGGCGCATAGGGCTTTCATAAAACACCATGGTTCTTTCTTCCAATGCAAATTTTTTGAGTGCCGTTTGCCTTCCTTTTTTAAGGGGCAAAAAACCTTCAAAGCAAAAGCTGTTCATGGGGAGTCCGCTGTTTACTAATGCAGGTACAAATGCGGTGGCACCGGGTAAACATTCAACAACAACATTGTTCTTTACACATTCTCTTACCAATAAAAAGGCAGGGTCGCTGATGCCCGGTGTACCTGCGTCTGTAAGCATAGCCATGTTTTTACCTGCGAGTAACTGTTCTGTTAAATGCTGAACGATCTTGTGTTCGTTGTGCTGGTGATATGGTGTAATGGGTTTTTGTATTTGATAATGCTGCAGCAGTACCGAAGAAGTACGGGTATCTTCTGCCAGTATCAGGTCAACTGACTTTAATACATCAATTGCCCTGAAGGTAATATCGGCAAGGTTGCCTATGGGGGAAGGAACGAGGTAGAGCATAATGTGCTGATTTGATGATTTGATGATGTACTGATTTGATGATGTGCTGATTTTTTAGGTTTAAAGTGTATTTAAACATTCAAATAGCCCTGCATTGAAGGCATTATCAAATTATCAAATTATCAAATTATCGAATTAGCTAATTGATATTTCAAACATTTCCATTACTGGATTGGCCAGCAACTTTTTAGCTGCTTCTTCTGCAATTTGTTTGGCTTCTGCTTCTGTGGATGCTTCCACTTGCAAGGTGATATGCTTTCCAATCCTTACATCCTTAATATCACTTAATCCAAGATTGCCCAATCCGCCTAAAACGGCTTTCCCCTGGGGATCTAATAATTCTTTGTGGGGCATTACTTTTACCTGTGCAGTATATGTCATGTGCTGGTTTTGCTTTTGAACGCCAAAGATAAAATAATGTAGGCAATGAAAATAACCGGTACGGCAAGCCATTTTAAAAAGACAGCAGACAGTATTCCAATAACGACTAAGATTACCCTTGGCAGGTTATTAGCAATAGTCAAATCTTTAAACTTCATGGCCAATATAGGCAGGTTACTTACCATCAGCCAGCTCAATACAAGTATAAGCCCGTACAACAGCCATTTATTCACCAGCAGTTCATTCACATTGATCATACCGCTTCCGTAATGCAAAATGAGTGGCAGAGATGCCACCAATAAACCAGCAGCCGGTGTAGGAACACCTTTAAAACCATAATGCTGTTCTGTGTCAAGGTTGAATTTGGCGAGGCGGTATGCAGCTGCCGCTGTCAATATAAACGCTGGCAACATCCACAGCATCGAAACTTCCATGCCATTTTCTTCCCTCATATAGCTCATGCGTAACAACTGGTATAAGATAACGCCGGGGGCTGCCCCAAAACTAACCACGTCTGCCAGCGAATCCAGCTGTTTGCCCATCTCTGAACTTACCTTGCACATCCTTGCTACAAAGCCATCTAAAAAATCAACCAGCGCTGCAGCGTACAGGCAAAGGGCTGCTAAGGATAAATTTTCAGGAATATCGAAACTGCTGGAGAAATCCTCCCCGGTGTAAATGATCACTGTTTGTGTTTGCAAAGCCAGCACAATGGCGATACAACCAAACACCAGGTTGGCAAGTGTAAATAAATTAGGGATCTGTTTTGTCATCTGTAACTTATTTTGACTGCCTGCGGCTGTTCACCGGAGACCAGCCCATCGTGTATAAATTGAATTTTAAATATATTCTTGTTACTTCTTCATCAAGGCTTCAATATCTTCCACTGTAATGGGGATATTCTTCATTAAATCTTTGTTGCCATTCCTTGTGATCCAGAAATTATTCTCAATACGAATGCCCATTTTTTCCTCTTCAATATAAATACCGGGCTCTATCGTAAAAACCATTCCTGCCTTAATGGGTTCTGTTCTTGTACCAAGGTCATGTACATCAATACCCAGGTGATGCGATATGCCATGGTATAAATACTTCCTGTAAGCCCGGTTAGCTGGATCTTCATTTTTTATGTCGCTCTTTTTTAGCAATCCAATCTTTTGGAAAACCACCGTTGCCTCATCCCCTACTTTATCTGTATAGTCCACAATACTGATGCCCGGTTTCAATATACTGGCAGCATACTGGTGCAAATGCAGGCAGGCATTATACACTGTTTTTTGCCTCCGGCCAAATTTACCACTCACCGGAACCGTCCTGGTAAGGTCAGCGCAATAGCCGCCATATTCAGCACCAAAATCCATTAGTATTAAATCGCCTTCCTTACACTCCTGGTTATTCTCTACATAATGCAATATCCTGGCATTATCACCACTGGCAATGATTGAACCATAAGCCTGCCCTGTTGCCCGCTGCGACAAAAAGGAATGCAATATCTCTGCTTCAATTTCGTACTCCATCACACCCGGCCTGATAAACTGCAGCAGCCGCCTGAAAGTGGTATCCGTAATGTCCATTGCTCTTTGCAGTACTTCCACTTCCAAAGCGGTTTTAATGGCACGGAGTTCCTTTAAAATTTTAGCACTGCGTTTATAAGTATGTAATGGATAACGCTGCTTCATTAATTCAGCATAGCGGTAATCTCTTACAGGAACCCAGCTTGCTTTACGGTCGTTTTCATTTGTATTGAGATAAATATTATCACATAAATGTATCCAGCCCTGCAATACCGCTTCAATGGAATCTACCCAAACAATAGTTGTAATACCGGATATGGCGGTGGCTTCCTGTATCCTGAGCCTGTGTCCATCCCACTTTTCCTTTAATTCATTGGGCCGGGTGAGCACCAGCACCTCCCTGTATTTAGCATCGCTGTTATCCGGAAAAAGTACCAGCATCGTTTCTTCCTGCTCAATGCCAGTAAGCCAGAACAAATCTGAATTTTGTTTGAATTTATGAATGGCATCGCCATTGGTGGGCAATTCATCGTTGCTGTTAAAAATGGCAATGGAGTTTTTCTCCATCCTTTCAACAAATCTTTTCCTGTTTTGAATAAATATTTCAGGATTAAGTGGCAGGTATTTCATGCTGATTTTTTAGAAGTTGCAATATACGGATAGTGAATGGTGTATAGAGAATAGTTAGGTTGATGCAGGCTAAAATATTGACTAAACTACCAGCTTCATCACATAGAGGTATTCAATTGTTCAAAATTACACTTATAAAAAAAAGGTGTAATGCGTTGCAGTACCTGTTGAAAAATGGGTAGAATTTCAGTAGGAATGAAACTATTTTGCCTGCAATATGTGTAGAACCTACACATCAAAACTGCAAAATATTTAAACCATTCAACCATACTAAACCATTTTTCAAATGCGTTTAATATTTACGGAAACGATTGCATAAATGCCAATCTTTGAATGAAATGGCAAAAAATACTGCAAACAGGCGGGGTTTTTAGAAAATTTATAAAAAACTGAACCCCTACCTTCGTTGCCGCTAACCGATTGCTCATTAAACGTTACTTGCTATGTCAATTCCAACCATGCTTTCGTTCCCTAAAAAAGCCCTGCTCAATGCTGGCCTTAAAAACACCAGCGGTATACATTACCAGTTATCGCCAGCTGAACTTGCTCAACAAACGGTTGATCTCAAACAGGGTAAGATGAATGACACGGGTGCCCTTGTAATAAACACTGGCGAATTCACCGGTCGCAGCCCGGATGATAAGTTTACCGTGCTGGATGATATCACTAAAGACAGCGTAAACTGGAACAATTTTAATATTCCCATCGAGCCGGCATACTTCGACATCCTGTATAAAAAAATGATGGATCATTTAGCGGATAAGGAAATATGGGTACGGGATGCATATGCCTGTGCAGATCCAACCTACCGGCTCAATATCCGGGTAATAAATGAAAACCCCTGGAGCAATTTGTTTTGCTATAATATGTTCCTGCGGCCTACAGAAGAAGAGTTGGAAAACTTTACACCTGACTGGCATATCATACAGGCGCCCGAATTTAAAGCTGATCCTGCAACAGACGGCACCCGGCAGCACAATTTCGCCATCGTTAACTTTACAAAGAAGGTAATACTGATCGGCGGTACAGGCTATACCGGTGAAATGAAGAAAGGCATTTTTTCTGTACTCAATTATGTATTGCCTCATGATAAAGGCGTACTAAGCATGCACTGCAGCGCCAATGTTGGCAAAGATGGCGATACTGCTGTTTTCTTTGGGCTGAGTGGCACGGGTAAAACAACTTTAAGCGCCGACCCGAACCGCCAGCTGGTGGGTGATGATGAACATGGCTGGACAGACAAAACTGTTTTCAATTTTGAGGGAGGCTGCTATGCTAAAACAATCGATCTCACCGAACAAAGCGAACCAGAAATTTTCCGGGCGGTAAAAGCCGGCGCCATAGTAGAAAATGTTCCATTTATAAAAGGTACCAACCAACTCGATTTCACAAGCAAAGAAATTACGCCGAATACAAGAATGAGTTACCCGCTGCATTTCATCAGCAATGCGATGAAAGTATCGATAGCGGATACCCCAAAAAATATTTTCTTCCTTACCTGCGACAGTTATGGCGTACTGCCTCCTATCAGCAAATTGTCACCAGGGCAAACCATGTATCAATTTATAAGCGGGTATACGGCAAAAATTGCAGGAACAGAGTCTGGTATTAATGAACCCAAGTCAACTTTCAGTGCTTGTTTTGGTGCACCATTTTTACCATTGCATCCCGGCAAGTACGCTGAAATGCTGGGTAATAAAATGAAGCAACAGAATGTAAACGTTTGGATGATCAATACCGGCTGGAGTGGCGGTGGCTATGGTGTAGGTAAGCGGATGAAACTTGACTATACCAGGGCTATGATAACTGCCGCACTGGAAGGTCAGCTGAACAATATAGAATATGAAAAGCACCCGGTGTTTGGTATGATGATACCTACCCTTTGTCCTTCGGTGCCCTCAGAAATTTTGAACCCACGCAATACATGGGCCGATAAAGCTGCCTATGATGCAGCTGCTAAAAAATTAGCGCAACAGTTTATTGATAATTTTAAAAAATATGCCGACGGTGTAAGTGCAGAGATACTGGCTGCCGCACCTGTTGTATAAATGCCGTAGCGATTGTTAGCCAATAAAGAAGCCCTCCTGAGTGATCGGGAGGGTTTTCTTATTTTATACCGCCCTGATGATCCTGGCATCGTTTGCGTTTTTCCTTTCATTCAATAACATTCCTTCGTTTAAATTGGCAGTAAAAATTTGCCATCATGAAACGAAGCCAGTTTATACACTACACTGCAGCTACCGGCGCTGCCTTATTATTACAACCACTCTCCTCTTTAGCAAATAAGCATACTTCAAAAATAAAATTGGTCATTGTGGGTACAGGACACAGGGGCAGCGGGTTCTGGACGCAAAGCCTGTTGAAGAATTTTGGAGCGTATGCTGAGTTGGTTGGTCTTTGTGATCATAACCCCGGGAGGGTTAACCATGTAAAAAAAACACTTAATGTTAATTGCCCTGTGTTTACCAGTTTTGATGACATGCTGAAAAACACCCAACCCGATTATGTGATCGTAACTACAACAGATTCCACGCATGACGAGTTTATCATTAAAGCACTGGAAGCCGGTATTGATGTGATAACAGAGAAACCAATGACGACAGACGAAACCAAATGCGCTGATATTATTGCAGCGGAGAAGAAGAGTGGCAAAAAAGTGACGGTTGCTTTTAATTACCGGCACAGCGTTCACAATATGCAATTGAAAGAAATACTGCACAGCAACCGGATTGGCAAAATAACATCCGTTGATTTTAACTGGTACCTGAATGTGCACCATGGAGCGGATTATTTCCGCCGCTGGCATGGATTAAAAAAATTCAGCAACTCCTTATTTGTACACAAATCCACTCATCATTTTGACCTGTTGAATTGGTGGCTTAATGCTGAACCTGTGGAAGTAAGCGCTTATGGTTCGCTTGATCATTATGGGAAGAATAATTCGTTTCGTGGTACCAACTGCAGAAGCTGTGAACATAAAAGCGGGTGCAAATTTTATTGGGATATTACAAAAGATGAACGCCTTACCAACCTGTATGTAAAAAATGAGCAGTATGATGGCTATCACCGGGACGGGTGTGTGTACAGGAATGAGATTGATGTATTTGATAAAATGAGCGCACAAATTTTATATGCCAATGGGGTGGTGGCTAATTATTCCTTAACCACCTACTCCCCTTACGAAGGATGGCAGATCGCATTCAATGGTATCAACGGCAGGATAGAAACATGGGAAGATATTCCTTATCTCCAAAAGCTGCCGGAAGACCAGTCAAAGAAACATGCTGTTGAAATGAGCAATGCAGATGATGCCCTGCCGGGTGAGGTAAGAGAAATATTATTGATGGAAAATTTTGCAGGCAAACAGGAAGTGTTTACCACGCCTAAAATCAAGGGTGGTCATGGCGGCGGTGATATAAGAATGCAGCGGAGGATCTTTGTTGACAAAAATGACAACCCTTACAACTGTATGGCAGGTACCAGGGATGGGGCCATGTCGATACTGATAGGCATTGCAGCAAGAAAAAGCATTGAATTAAAAAGACCGGTTAGAATCAGCGAGTTGACGGAAATGGTGCCGATGGCCAACAGGTTTTAAACATTGTTTTTAAAACGGTGGAAAGTTTGCCACAAAGCCCTTTGCATGTTGTACCTTACTTGCTCAACAAGATTGTTTCATTGTAAAAAACGTTTGTTATGCCAATTGTAAAAGTAATTGAGGTGATATCCTCTTCTGAAAAAAGTATTGATGACGCCATGCGCAATGCAGTAAGGGAAGCTTCCAAATCTGTCAGGAACATAGACTCTGTTTATGTAAAAGACATTAAAGCGCATGTAAAAGATGGAGAGATAACCACCTTTGGCTGTGTCTGTAAAATTTCTTTCCGGCTCGATTAAACATCCTGTAAAATGATCAACCGCCTGCGAAGGCGGTTTTTTTATGGCCGATAAAAACTTAATACGTTATAACCTAACTTTAGCCGGCCAAAACGCTGCCTTCAATGTATCATTCCACTAAACACAAGATCCATGTCCTTCTTCATCCTGAGTTGGGCGACACCCGCTGGGACAAAATACTGAATGCCTTTATTATTGTTCTTATAGTACTGAATGTGGCAGCAGTAATACTGGAAACAGTGCAGCCTATTCACGATAAGTATGCGGTATTCTTTCACTATTTTGATATGGTGTCTGTGTTCATTTTTACCATTGAATATTTGTTGAGGGTTTGGAGCTGCAACCACGACCCCAGGTACCAGCATAAATTTCATGGAAGGTTGCACTATATATTTTCTACAGAAGCTTTGATCGACTTAATTGCCATTTTACCTTTTTATATCCATGTGGTGGTTGGCTTAGACCTGCGGGTATTGAGGATATTAAGGCTGCTCAGATTTTTCCGCCTTTTCAGGTTGACGGCCTATATGAAGTCGGCCAAGATGGTGAGAAGTGTTTTTACACTAAGGGCAAATGAGCTGAAACTGAGTTTTGTGCTGATTACTTTTGTTATCATCATCGCTTCCTGCTTAATGTACTTTGCCGAGCATAATACACAGCCTGATAAATTTTCCAGCATACCGGCTACCATGTGGTGGGCTGTAGTAACGGTTACCTCTATCGGTTATGGTGATATGGTGCCAATAAGTACCTTGGGCAAAACCCTGTCGGGTATCATATCGTTTATGGGACTGGCCATTTTTGCGTTACCTGCCGGTATCATCACAGCCGGATTTTTAGAAGAGATCGGCAAGGCTAAAAGAAAGAAACATATCAATTGTCCGCATTGCCACCAGCCCATCAATGTAGACGATCTGCATCAAGATCATCACGAACATCATTGATCTTCATCCAAACTCTTTTCTATATTCTCAACTTTCTTTCCATTAAACGGAAATCAGCTTATCGTTAAATTTTGTAAGTCATTGCTTTTCAATTAGTTAAAATCTGGCATGTCGCTGGACTACGGGTATGTATCCTGCAAACAAACTGAACAGAACAAACGGATACAAGTGCAGGTTTTTTAATCATTACCCAAAAATTGAAAACACATGGAACGCAACTGGTATGTCATCTGCACTACGAAGAAAAAAGAGAAAAAAGTAGTTTCTATTCTAAACAAAAAAGGTATTGAAAACTATTGCCCTTTTACTATCAGGGAGATTAAGAATGTTTCAAGAAGTATGAAGGAATATGGACCGATGTTTACATCATTTGTGTTTGTGAAAGTGGAAGCTGTTGAACTAAGTAAATTGACAAGACTGCCCTACATTGTAAACTCCCTTTACTGGAGATCATCTCCCGCTGTAATCAGTGCTGATGAGATCAATGCCATAAAAATGATGGAAGAGAATTACAACTGTATTGCAATTGAAAATACGGGTGTAAACACCACAGAAAAAGTTAGCATCGTTGAAAGAAATATTACAGGCTACAGCAACAATGTTGTATCTGTAAAACACCAGGGCATTACAGTAAAACTGCCCACCTTGGGCTACTCACTTACGGCAGACCGTATAAAGGAAAAACAATCGCCGGTAATTTTTAAAAAGAAAACAGCATTACAGGCGATAACGCAGAGTATTAATTCATTCTTCTACTAAAAATGTAACAGCAACATATTATTCCCAGCACTAAAACCAGGCACAGCAACCGTACCCGGCAGCGAAAGCTCCGGGTTTCTTTTTTGCCATTATTAATTAGTGTAACAATTTGAAAACACAGCTATCTGATTGTGAGGCGACGTTGCCTCTCCCCATGCTAATAATTCCACGCAGACTTGCTTGCCGGCGGGAATGAGGAGAACTCAGCGGGAAGACAACTTCGTTACAAGTTTTTCAAAATGAAACATACCCAGTTTCAAGAACTTTATAAGTTTAAATTCAACAGCTATCAAATGGGAAGTAATGCTGCGCTCTCTGCCTTTCAGCCTGCCAATAGTACCACGCAGAGGTAATAGGGGAACGAAGGCGACACACAACATCATTGTTAATTACTCAAAATGACCGGCTTGTCATAATCAATTAAATTATTTTTTACGGTTCTGCCTTCCTATTTTAGCAAACTTTTTTTACTGCGTATGTACAAAGCTGTTTTTACCGACATGGATGGCACATTGCTCACTGAGCAGCACACTGTGAGCCATATTACCCAAAAAAAAATAAGCCAGCTTATCAGCAAAGGAATACTGGTGATACCCATATCAGCAAGGCCGCTGCATGGCATGCTGCATATTACGGAGCATGTTTTTCCGCAGGACATACCTGTGGTGAGCCTGAACGGGAGTTATATCTGGCATAAAGAAAGTATTATTTACCAGGCTGCCGTGCCGCTTGCTGAGGCAGAAGCAGTGAACAAGCTGGCTACAAAATACCCGGTGTCGGCTATGTATTACAGCCAGATGGAATGGTATGCAAATGACCATACGGATGCGGTAAAAAAAGAACAAAAGATAACACCGGTTCATGCAACTGTACAGCCCTTTGAAAAGACCATCGCTGCCTGGACTGAGAAAAAAACGGGACCTAACAAAATTCTGATAGCAGGCGACCCTGCTGTTATTTTAGCAGTGGAGCAGGAAATGCTGCAGTTTTTTGGCCATACTGTAAATATTTTTAAATCGCAGCCCAAATATGTTGAAGTGATGAACAGGGAAGCTTCTAAAACCAAGGCCATGCAGTTTATAATGGACATGTATGGATTAAAACAAGAAGAAGTGATTGCTATTGGAGATAACTACAATGATAAAGGCATGATAGAATTTGCCGGTTTGGGTATTGCCATGGGCAACGCACCAGATGAAATAAAGGCTGCTGCTGATATGGTAACGGACACCAATAACCGCGACGGCGTTGCCAGTGTGCTGGATAAAATTTTTGCGTAAATACTCATCTATATTCACTCCATGTGAAAAATTTAATTCTGCATCTTGAAACGATACGACAGCTGGCCACTGAAAAGGAAAATGAAAATGAGAATTTTCGTTTTTTCTTAAAAGAGCAGGATGGAGAACTTATTGATAAAAAAGTGCAGCGCCTGAATGAATGGGTTACTGAAAAAACAGACTGCACCAGCTGCGGCAACTGTTGCAAGAGTTTACTGATCAATGTTACTACAAACGAAGCTGAATCCTTAGCAGCACATTTACAAACTTCTTTAGAAACAATAAAAGAAAGATATCTTGACGTAAGCCCGGGGGGCAAGATGGTCATAAGCAGCATACCCTGCCATTTCTTACAAGGTACCAAATGCAGCATCTACGAAAACCGCTTTGAAGGCTGCAGAGAGTTCCCCCATTTAGACCGGGCCAATTTTACACAACGCCTCTTTGGAACAATGATGTATTATGGCACTTGCCCCATTATTTTTAATGTAATTGAATTATTAAAGGAAGAACTGGAATTTAAAACTGTTTAAATCCAGCATTCCTTACCGGCCTGCAATAATAACAGTTGCATTTACATGCTATTTTTTCTATCTTAACCAAAAACTGTATTGCATGAGATTTAAATTAATTGCGGCAGCAGGCATTATCCCGGTAATTTTTGTTGCCGCAGTAACACTTTCTGACAGCAAAAAGGAAATAATTCCCGTAAAAGTTTCCGCAGAAGCAATCCTGAAAAGTAAACAGATCATTCAATGTTCACCTGACTGGGCAAGTATTGATGAAGATAGCCTTGCCAACAGTATCAGCGTATTGCCGGGATGGGGCAACTACGTTTGGAATATCAGCGCAGCAAATGACAGTGCCCGTTTTTATTTTAACCAGGGCATCAATTTGTACTATGCCTTTCATATTATAGAATCGATGGCTTCCTTTAAAAAAGCAGCATTATTTGATGAGAACAGTGCCATGATCTACTGGGCACAGGCATTGGCCTATGGACCAAACATCAATGATTTTGCGTATGCTGCCACTCCGGAAGCATTTGCTGCTGCACAAAAAGCTGTAGCCTTAAAAGAAGGCTGCAGTGCAAAAGAAAAGGCCCTGGTTAATGCAATGGCGGTTCGGTATACAATGGACAGCACCAACAGCAGGGAAATATTAAACCAATTGTATGCCGACAAGATGAAGCAGGCATTTACTGATTTTAAACAGGATGCAGATATAGGTGCATTGTATGCAGATGCCATGATGCTGCAGCATCCCTGGGATTACTGGAATCATAACGGTACCGCACAACCGTGGACGCCAGAAATAAACAGCGTACTGGAAACTGTTTTAAAGAAAACGCCTGAACATCCTGGCGCCAATCATTATTATATCCACTCCATTGAAGCATCGCCCAATCCTTCCAGGGCCCTTGCCAGTGCAGACCGCCTGGGAATATTAATGCCCGGTGTAGCACATATGATACACATGCCCTCGCATATTTACATCCGCAGTGGCAATTATAAAAAAGGCATAACAGTAAATGAGCAGTCGGTAAAAGGATATAACCTTTATTTAAAACTATACCCGGAGGTACAGAATAATGCCCCACTCTACCTGTTTCATAACCTGCACATGCAAACCGCCTGTGCCATGATGAGAGCCAATTATGAATACAGTAATAAGAGTGCCAATGAATGCAGTCATGGCTTTGACACGGCTTTTCTTTCGCTACCCCAACCGATGGGCAACTTTATCCAGTATGTATACATGACCAATTTTATAAACAATGTACGTTATGGAAAATGGGACAGTATATTGAATGCAGCAGGCATAGAAGACAGGCATACCTATGCAAATGCATTGTGGCATTGGGCAAGGGGCATGGCGTTTGCGGGTAAAAATAAACTGGCCGATGCAGCCACCGAGTTGCAGCTAATGCAGGAAAAAATGAAACACCCGGATATGTTTATTACTATGGAGCCATTTAACT